>WBZL01000375.1_pt1 | contig 49912 bp, 40 predicted proteins | sample 5204291 | NCBI WGS metagenome assembly WBZL01 (sample SAMN12344345, study PRJNA552823) | activated sludge metagenome | biome: Activated sludge suspended growth; feature: Nitrification reactor; material: Wastewater; isolation source: activated sludge from nitrification reactor of wastewater... | reverse complement strand
GCGCTCCGTTTCCCCACCCACGGCCCCGACGGCCCCCGGACGCCCCGGGGGCCGTGGCCTTTCTCGTCCTGGCTTTGCGAGTCCGTCGGCACCGCCGGGCCCTGCTCGATGGCCGTTGGACCGTGGCCGCTGGTTGGTGCACGGCGCTCGATGGTGGCCGAGGGCCCGACGGAGGCCCGGTGCCGGCCGAACATCGGCCGCACCCGATTGGGGTTGCTCCCAACTGCCGAACGCCCTGACTTCTTTCACGCGTTGGCGACGGCTTCAATTTGAACGTCGGCAGCGCCGGTGCAACTCAAGGAGGCCTGTGTCGATGGCATCAGCCCCGAGGAAGCCGCCAAGGCCGAGTCGGGAACCCGAAAGTGAAACCCCGGGCATGTGTGATCTCGAAGACCGCATGACCCACCCTTAGGAGAGCAATCATGTCTGGAGCTTTGAACAGCGTTCTCGGTGGCGGCAACATCCTCGGCGCCGCGCTCAACGTCGCGAGCATGTGCTTCCCGCCGGCGGCGGTGGCCTGCTCGCTGGGCAACCTGATGGCGCAGACCGTCGGTGGCGCGATCAGCCAGGCCACGCAGACCCTGCAGCAGGTCGCTGGCATGCCCAAGTTCGTGGCCGACACCGTCGGCGGTCTGATCGAGAAGGTGCTCGACAAGGTCCTGCAGCAGAGCGATCCCGGCTGCGACCAGCAAGTCAACCACCACTGCGGCAACGACTTCCGCGACTTCGGCGCCAACTTCTGCAAGTCGATCGTCGACGGCGTCATCGAGAACCTGCGTGGCGAAGGCAAGAAGAAGGGCGCCGGCAGCTGGTACGAGGCGCTGGCCAAGGCCCTCGGCCAGGCGCTGGACAAGCAGGCCGGCGAGATCGAGAAGCTGTCCGGCCAGATCACCAACGACAACGCCAAGGACAAGCCGTCGACCATGACGGAACTGCAGACCGCGTCGCAGCGCATGAGCTTCATGATGAGCGCCGCCGACCAGGTCCTGAAGACCCTGGGCGAAGCGCTCAAGGAAATGGCCCGCAAGTAAGCGGTCAGCCCGCCCGCGTGGCCGACGGCGAAGGTGGGGCGACCCGCCTTCGCCTTCGCGCCATGGTGGGCCCACCGACACCGTGGAGGTCACATGACCCTACCTCTCAATCTCAGCGGCATCACCTGGCTCCTGCCGAAGGCGGTGTGGGAACTGGAGGCGCCCGACACCTGTGCGGCACCTGCGGCCACGCCGTCTCCGACCGAGCCGGGCGCGGATTCCCCCGTCGCCGGGACCTCGTGCGCGGACGAGACCGCTGCGGCCGGGCCGCGACGGGTCTTCAAGGGCTACACCTACGAGGCTCGCGTCAACTGGCTGTTCGCCGAGACGCCGCTGTCGCGTCCCTGGCAGACCGATCCCGGCGACGAGGCCGCACGCCGTTCCCGCGAGGCCCGAGCGGCCGCGCGGGACGACGCCCAGCCGTCCGCGCCCACGGCGCCGGCATCGGGCGACGACGCAACCGGCGCGCCATGACCCCGCGGCACAGACCCGGTGGCGCCGTGGGACGGGCCAAGCCCGCCACGGACCGGCCCCTCGGCGCCATCGGGCCTGTGCCCGGAGTCTCGGCACGCCACGACTCCCCGGCCGGGCGCCTGCGCGATGCGCAGGCGTGTCCGGCCGGCCCTCTAAAGGGTCGTCCGCTCCGGCGGGCAACCGCCATCACCCACGCGGAGGGCCGGGCCTGCGCTCGGCCCTTCCATCGCTGACGGCTGCCGGTCATGCGCATCGCCGGCTCCCCGGTCCCGCCCGGTCCCCTGGGTCCGACGGCCACGCCGCGGTCGGGGCCGGCAGACGTTGGCGACCATCCGCTCGACCTCGGTCCGTCGGCGCCGCTGATCCGCGCCGGGCTCGATGCGTCGGCGCGCGGCCTGACGGCCGAACAGCATGCGGCGCGCGTGCTGCAGCATCTGCTGGCCGATCCGACGGCCCGCAGTTGACACCTCCATGCCCGATCTGCTGGCCCAACCGCGCTGGCTCGACGCCGCGCAGGCGCTGGCCGACGGTTGCGTCGACCTGGCCGACGACGAGGCCCGTGTCGCCTTGCTGGAGCGGATCTGCGGGCACCTCGGCGACGAGCTGTACCCGGCCTTCCTGCGGGTGCTCGGCTTGGTCGGCCAACTGGGCGAACAGGGCGCCCGCGGCGCCGTGGCCCGTGCGCTGGTGCATGCGCTGCGCACCGGCCGCCTGCCCAGCGGGCGGCGGCAGGCCTGGGGGGCGGGCGCGGGCGCACCCGCTGCCGCCTATGCCGGCGCGCGCAGCCTCGGGCCGATCGAGTACCTGTGCGTCTGGCATGCCCAGGCCGAAGGGGCACAGGCCCTGCCGGCGCCGGCCTTCGACGCGCTGGCCATCGCCACCCTCGGGCTCGTCGAGGCCGACGCCGATGCGCGGGCGTTGTACGCGCGCAAGCTGCAGGCCGATGCCGACGATCCGCTGCCCGGCGCACTGACCCGTCGCACGCGTCAGGCCCTGCGCGACATGGCCACGGCGTGGGCCGGCGGCGCGGCGGCCACCGACGCGGTGGCGCGCTTCCGCCAGGCACTCGACGCTGGTGGCAGTGCCGGCTCGAGCCTCGGCCTGCTCGCCCGCGATCGCTTCTTCGCCGCCCGCTGAGTGCCCGCCGGCGGGCCGTCTTCGTCGACAGCGCATCGCGCGCGCCCGCCGTGCGGCACCCGGCAGGCCCGTCGAGGTCGCTGCCACGCAGCCCAGGCCGGCACCTGCGGCGCGCGATGGCGATGGACGGGTCTGGGAGGTCGGGTGGGTCGGGCGAGTTGGCCCGTGCCCGTGGGAACGTGACGCCGCCGCGTCGTGGCAGCAAGCAGCAAGCAGCAAGCGGCAAGCGGCAAGCGGCAAGCGGCAAGCGGCGCCGGCCCTGGCACTGGCGTGCCATGGCCGGATCGCGGGAGCCGGATGCGGCCGCACCGCTCCTCCTGCGGAGGAGGTCGGCCCTCGCGCGTGAAAGTGCGCTCGGGCCCACGCCCGGATGGCAGGCCGTTGCGGGCCTTCGCCTGCGGTGGGGGCCCTCGCGGGCCCGCACCCCCGGTTTCAGTAGACGCGCCAGTCGAAGCCGGGGCCGCCGTGCAGGGTGTCGAAGCCCTGGTTGCCGAACAGCACGTCGTTGCCGCGACCACCATCGACGTGGTCGTTGCCGCGTCCGCCTTCGAGCCAGTCGTTGCCGTCGCCGCCGTTGATGTAGTCGTTGCCACGGCCACCGTGGATGTGGTCGTTGCCGCTGCCGCCGTACAGCGCGTCGCGGCCTTGGCCACCGGCGATGAAGTCGTTGCCACGACCACCGTCGACGACGTCGTTGCCGCGACCACCGTGGATGTGGTCGTTGCCACGGCCGCCCAGCAGCAGGTCGTTGCCACGCCCGCCGTCGATGTGGTCGTTGCCGCCACGTCCGGCGATCGCGTCGTTGCCCGATCCGCCGCGCAGGCAGTCGTTGCCGCTGCCGCCGATCATCACGTCGTTGCCGCTGCCGCCGTTGGCGTGGATGTCGGCCGTGACGTTGGCGTCGACCACCAGCGTGTCGTTGCCGGCCCCCAGGTTGAACTGGGTGGCCTCCAACTGCTGCTGGGTCATGTACTGGGTCTGGCCGTTGATGTTGACCTCGTACAGGCCCAGCAGGCCGGCCAGGCCATCGGCCTTGGAAATGTGCACCGTGTCGTTGCCGGCACCGGTGTAGACGTTGTTGCCGCTGGAGATGGGATTGCAGGACATGGAAAACTCCTTGAGGGTTGTGGTGGGGCGACGTCTTCGTGTCGGTCGCGTCGTTGGGTTGCATTGCAGCCCACCCCCGTTCAGCCGCCAAGGCGGGGCGTGCGGCAGCGCGGGTCGGCCCTGGTCAGGGTCGTTCCCGATGGGGATGCCAAGGAGGGCGCCGTTCGGGTCGGGCGGCAGGGCAGGCCGCGCGTGATCCGTTCCGTTCGAACGTTAGGCAGCGGCAGGGCGGGCGGCGACGAGCTGCCCGCGGCGCGCCGGATCAGCGGAGCTGGAACTCGACCAGTTCGAAGGTCGTCGACTCCGCCAGTGCCCCCGCGACATGGCTTTGCACCGTGTACTTGACGGGGCGGCGCACCTGGGGCGCGTACCAGATCACATGCTCGGTGTTCGTGGCCCCGCTGCGTCCGCTGCCGCGACCGCCGGACTGACCGCGCAGCACGAGCTTGATGGTGCGAAAGCGGCCGGCCGCGACCGAGATCTCCTCCTCGCCCTCGACGCGGGGCCGCAGCAGCAGGCCCTGGCGTTCGATGCGCCGCCAGCTCTCGGGGTGGGCCAGGGCGCGCTCGGCCCCGCCGGCGGCCAGCAGGTAGGGCGAGAACTCCGGCGGCGTCAGCGACCAGCCCGGCAGGTTGCTGAAGCCGGGCTCGATCGGCACCAGGGTCGTGCGCAGCTTGGCGTCCGAGGTGGTCGACCAGCTCTCCGCCACGCCCTGCGCCGAGACCTCGTCGACCCGTGCCGTCAGGTACAGGTCGCCGAGGCGGAACTGGTCCTGCACGCGGTAGCGCCAGGTGTCGCCGACGCGGGGCAGGGCGTCGCCGGCCACCGTGCCACTGAGCGCGGCGAGGCGAGCCTGCGCGTCCCCGGCGTGGCGTCCGCCGGGGTACTGGCGCAGGTAGGCGCGGAAGTCGTCGGCGCGCTGCGACGCCTCGATGCGCGCCCACAGCGCGTTCTCGGCGTCGGCCGGGCCGCCGGGGTCGGGGCGCGAGACACCGGGGACGAAGGCGAACTCGCCCATCAGCGACGAGCTTTCCCACGGGATCTGGGCCAGCTCGGTGTCGCGCACCACCCCCTCGCGCACCCGCTTGAAGACATGCTCGACCGGCAGACCCGGCGTCAGCAGATGGCGCGCCAGGTGCGATGCATACAGGCCGTTGCCACCGGCGCCGTCGGCCGCCAGCTTGCCCGGACCGGTGGCGTAGGCCAGCAGCGTGCCCACCGGCGCGTCCATCTGCGCCAGGCCCTGCACCGGGCTTCGCGTGCGGCCGGCGAACGGGTTGTTGCGGCAGGCATCGAGGATGACGATGTTGATGCGGCTGCGTGCCGCCGACATGCGGCCGAGCACGAAGTCCAGGTCGACGCCGGCGATCGGGATCTCGTCCTCGGTGCGGATCTCGGCATCGATCGGCACCATGAAGTTGTGGTCGCGCAGCTGCAGGCCGTGGCCGGCGTAGTACAGCACTGCGACCGTGTTCTCGCCGAGCCTGCTGCCGAAGGCGCGCAGGGCTTCGACCAGGGCGCGCCGGTCGAGGTTCTCGCGCAGGTCGACGCGAAAGCCCGCCTGGCCGAGCGCGCGCGCGATGAGCCGCGCATCGTTGACGGCGTTCTCCAGCACGCCGTTGCCGCGGTAGGCCGTGTTGCCGATGACGAGCGCCAGCCGCTCCTCGGAGATGGCGAGGCCGCGCGTCTTGTCCGCCGCGGCGGCCGCGAACGAAGCCAGCAGCGCCACCAGGGCCAGCGCGGCACCGAGGATGCGCCGCATCATGGCCGGGCCTCCAGCCAGGCCGCGACCGCCTCGTGCGGCGGCAGGCCGGCGAAGCGGCGCGGCCGGTCCGCCCCGATCGCACCGGTCCACCACAGCGAGCCTGGCGCGGCCGCGTCGCGTTCGACCCAAAGGTCGGCCCAGGGGACGGCGACTGCATCGTCGTCGGGGGCCGGCGGGTGGGCGGCGGCGCGGGCCAGCTCGCGCTCGAAATCGTCGACCGTGAAATCCATGTCCAGCACCCGGCGCGCGACCTCGTCGAAGCGGTCGAAGCGCGCGCGATGTTGCAGCACATCGGCCAGGCTGTCACCCGGCCAGGCCAGTGCCAGCGGATAGTAGCGGCCGACCCGGTCGGCGCTGGGCATCAGCAGGCCGGCCCAGCCCCGCTCGCCCAGCAGGCCCGGGGACAGCCAGAAGCGCCAGATGGGCGCCTCGAGGTAGCCCGCCAGGTACCGCTCGCCCAGGGCCTCGCGGGCGGCCAGCAGGGCCTGCTGCAGCCAGTCGTCCCAAGGCCGGATGAAGTCGGCCGGCAGCCGGCGCGAGGCGAAGTCGCCCAGGCAGGGCAGCTTGCCGAACCAGCCCGGGATCGTGTCGGTGCTCATGCGCGTGCCGGGCCGGCAGCCCGTGCAGACGGGGGGTGACGGGGCCGTGGCATCACAGGCGCTGCGGGCAGCGGAACTGCTCCAGCTCCTGCCGCACCCGCGGCGACCACGGATGGTCGCCGCCGATGCCGCGCACCTCGATGCGCGCGCGTCGGCCCTCGACGTCGAACTGCAGGGCCGTGCGATCGGGCGTCGCGCCGGGCAGCGTGCGCACGCGGTCGAGCAGGCGGTACAGCGCCCACGGTCCTTCGAAGGTATAGCCCGGTCCCTTGGGACCGTTGGCCGGCACCACGTTGACATGCACGCGCCCGGTGGTCCCGGTCCCCGGCCATTGCACCCGCTGCACGGCAGCGGCCCCGGGGCGGAAGCGCAGCAGCTGGCCGTCGATCTCCAGGTCGAACTCGGCCACGCCTTCGTCCAGCCCCTGCAGGCGCAGTTCCAGCGTGGCGCCGAGCCGCCGCCCGCCGTCCTGGAAGAAGACGTCGCGCAACAGGCGGCTGCGCTGGAAGGCGTTCAGCGCCTCGGACGAGGCCGAGCCGGCATCGGCGCCGCGCCAGGTCCAGGTGCGCGCGGCGGTGTCCACGTAGGGCGCGAGGCGCCGCTGGACGAACCCGTCGAGCAGGCCGCCGGCGGCGAACAGGCGCGCCCAGTCTTCACGCGAGGCCTCCTCTTGGGCGTTGCGCACGAAGGGATAGCGGCCGGTCACCACGCGGGCACAGGCAGCCCCGACCTCGGCGGACAGCTGGCGCTCCAGCGGCTCGCGCACGGCTGCGAGGCTCAGGCGTGCGGCCTGCTGCAACCAGGGCTGCAGCCAGGCCTGCAGCGGCTCGGGGGCCTGCGGCAACTGCGCCGTCATCGTCGCAAGCGCCGGGCTGGGAGGCGGCAAGGCCTGGCGCGCCGCGGCCTCGGCCGCCGCCGCCAGCTGCGTGGCCAGTTCGGCCCACCCGGCCTGCAGCGTCGACCACGACGTGGCACCCGCGGGCGCCGTGTCGCGCAGCGCAACGGGGCGAGGCGTGGCCGGAGCGCCGGCGCGGGCGGGCGCCGCCGCGTCGGCGCCGAGCTCGGCGGTGGCCCGATCGACCACGGCCTTCAGCGGCGAGCCCGATCCGGCCAGCTGGGTCGCCTGGGTCGCCAGGTCCGCCAGCGAGGCCGCAGGCACCAGACGCAGGTCGGCCAGCCACTCGTTCCAGCGGCGGCGGTGGTCGGACTGGTGGCGCTGGCGCACCTCGGCGATCACGCGCTGCGCTTCCCGGGCGTCGAGCGCGACCGGGTCGCGCGCGCCGAGGACCCACTCCTGCTCGGCGGCGAACTGCTGCAGCACCTCGCGGACGCGGGGCTCGAGCTGCTCGCGCGCCACGCGCTGGCTGTACAGGGCCGGCGGCAGCTCGGCCGGCGGACGCCCGCTGGCGCGCACGAACAGCGGGGCAGTGACCGTGGGCAGCGCCGCGGGCGGCCCGAAGTCGATCTGCTGCAGCCGGGCATAGGCCCGTTCGGCCAGCGGCACCCGCGCCACGCGTTGGCGGGCCTGGTCGACCAGCCGGGCGTCCGCTGTCGACGGCGAGCCGACCTCGCCACTGTCGAGCAGCTGCTGCAGGTGGCGCAGCAGTGCGGCGTGTTGGTCGGGCGTGGTGTCGCCGGGCAAGGTCTGCGCCCAGTCGGTGGCCAGGTAGGCGCGCAGCGACGGGCCGTCGTAGTGGCGGCCGCCGAACAGCATCAGGTAGGCTTTGAGCGTGTCGTAGACCAGGTTGACGTGGGTGTCGTCGCCGGCACGCAGGCGCTGCTCGAGACGCGCCGCGATGCGGGGCAGGAAGGCCTGGCGCAGGCTGTTCAGGTAGACGTCGGAGGCGGCCACCGCCAGCATGTCGCGCCCGTCGGGCGGGGCTTCGGCGACCGCGGCGCCCAACGCGTCGAGCACGGGCAGCAGGGCGGCCAGGTCGGTCACCGGCGCGGAGCGCGCGCGCACCACGTCGCGCTCCAGGGCCGGCAGCCGGGTGGCCACGGCTTGCGCCCGCTCGCGCTGGCGGGCATGGTGCTGCCAGCTCCACAGCGTGCCCAGCAACAGCGCCACGACGGACAGCGCAACGATCCCGGCCTGGCCGCGGGCGCGCCAGCGTCCGCCACCCGCGCCGGTGCCGGCGAGTCCCGCTTCGGCGAAGACCACCTCGCGCAGCAGGCGCGCGACGAAGAAGGCCTTGCCGCTGCCACGCGCTGCCGGCATCACCGGGGCGGACAGGCCCAGGGACCGCGTGATGCGGCCCAGCACCCGATCCAGCGGCGTGCCCTCCTGCGTGGCGCTGGTGAAGTACAGGCCGCGCAGCCAGGGGCGCAGCGGCGGCGACAGGCGGCCGGCCAGCGCCTGCACGGCCTCCTGCAGCAGCGGTGCCAGCTGGGCCCATTGCTGCGGGAACGCGTGCAGCTGGGCGCGCCGCGTGCGGTTGGGCTCGGCCTGCAGGCGCTCCAGCAGCAGCGCATCCAGCCGGTCGGCCATCTGGGCCAGCGGTGCCTGCAGGTCCGGCGGCCCGGCCTGCGCGTCGGTCACCGGCGCGAACGGCAAGGTGAAGCCGAAGACCCGGCCGCGCTCGTCCTTGTCGAGGTCGGCGAAGAACTCGACGAAGCCGGCCAGCAGGTCGAGCTTGGTCACCACCACGTAGATCGGGAAGCGGATGCCCAGCCGATCGTGCAGCTCCTCCAGGCGTTCGCGCAGCTCGGCGGCATGGGCCAGGCGACGGGTCGGGCTGGCGCCGAGCAGATCCGTCGCACTGAGCGTGACCAGCACGCCGTTGATCGGACGCCGCCGCCGATGGCGGGCCAGCAGCGACAGGAACGCAAACCAGGCCGCGCGGTCGGCCTGCGCATCGCTGTCCTGCGTGGTGTAGCGGCCGGCGGTGTCCAGCAGCACCGCCTCGGTGCTGAGCCACCAGTCGCAGTTGCGGGTGCCTCCCACGCCCTGCACCGCCAGCGCGCTGTCGCCCCTGGCCAGCGGAAACTGAAGACCGGAGTTCGACAGCGCCGTCGTCTTGCCTGAGCCCGGCGCCCCGATCACCAGGTACCAGGGCAGCTGCTCGAGGTGCGCACGGCGCGACCACCAGCGACCCAGCGGGCGCTGGCCGCTGGCCGGCCGCAGCCGGCGCAACTGGGCATCGGCCTCGGTGAAGCGCTGGCGCAGCAGCTGCGCCTCGCTCTGGCCGGGCGCGGCGCCGGTGCTCAGCCCGTCGAGCAGCTGGCGACGATGGCGCGCGGCGGCCAGCCGTTGCCCACCCAGGCGCGCCAGCGCGGCAGCCAGCAGCAGCCCGATCGCCAGCCCGCGCGCGGACTCGTCGGCCAGCGGCGTGCGGCCGGCGATCGCCACCAGCGGGCCGGCCATCCACACCAGGGCGGCCAGGCCGGCCAGACCCAGCAACCACAACGGGCCGCGCAGGCTGGCGGCCAGCGAGCGGGGGGCCACGTCAGTCCTCCGGCCGAGGCAGCCGCAGCTCGATCTCGATGCGGCGGTTGAGTGCTCGGTTCGCCGCCGGGTCCTGCGCGGCGACGGGTTCGGCATCGGCACGGCCCTCGGCGCGCAGGCGCGAAGCGGCCACCCCGGCTTCCGCCAGCGCCGCCAGCACCGCCTGGGCGCGGGCGTGCGTGAGGTGCCAGCTGGTGGGGAACTGCAGCGATCCGGTCGGCGCACCGTCGGTGTGACCGATCACCGCCACGCTGCCGGGCAGGTCGCGCAGCGCTGCCGCGATGCGCGCGAGCAGCGCCTGCTGCGACGCCTGCAAGCGGGCGGTGCCGCCAGCGAACAAGGCGTCGGCCGGCAGTGTGACGACCGATCGCAGCGCCTCGTCGCGCACCTGCAGGCGGCCGGCCTCGAGCTCGGCCTGCAGCAGCGGGGCGACGCGGGGCCGGGCGCGCAGCGCCGGATCCGGCGCCAGCGCCAGCGCCGGGACGACGGCGTGGAGGCGCTTGAACACCGGTGAGGTGGCGGCGTCGCCGCGGATGTTCAGCCCGACGACGACGGCCACGCCCACCATGCCGCAGAGAACCGGCGCCCACCACAGCGGCAGCAACGGCCGCGCGTCGAGCGGCCGCTGCACCACCGCCTGTGGGTTGAGCGCCAGCCGGTCCGTGCCGGCGGGCGCCGGACGGATGGCCTCGAGGATGCGGGCGGCCAGTGCCTCGAGCTGCACGCGCCCCTGCGCCTGGCCGCGGTAGCGCCCTTCGAAGCCGAGGCGCAGTGCGCGGTAGTACAGCTCCAGCAGTTCGCGGTGGGCCAGGGGGTCGTGGCCCAGCCGCTCGAGCAGCTGCATGGCCTTGTCGCCCGGCGCGCGCTCGTCGTGGAACGCCGCTAGCATCGGCGGCTGTCCGCCTTCCGGGCCCCAGGGCGTGTCGGCGATCGCCTCGTCGATGAAGCAGCACAACACGAAGCGGGCGCTGACGACCTGCTCGCGGACCACGCCAGCGGCCAGCGCGGCGGCCTCGAAGCGCGCCACCTCGGCCAGCAGCTGGGCGCGCAGCCGGCCCGGGTCGGGGCAGGTGGGCGTGCGGCGCAGGGTCTCGGGCAGGGCCAGCAAGGCGGCCGCCGCAGCGACCAGCCGACCCGCCGGTGGCGCCGCCGGCGTCGGGGGTGCCGACGTGCCGGCGTCGCGCCCGCCCGCCGGCTCGGCCGGGGCGGGCTGCGCACCGGGGCGCCGCGGCCGGGGCAGCCGGAAGGTGGCGTCCGGGTCGCCCTTCGCGTCACGGGCATCGGCGGGCATGCGTCGGTGCGGCTGGCTGGGGTCCGGGAACATGCTGCATGATGCAGCCTGAACGACCGAGTGCAATCGGCAGCTCCCTCGGTGCACGAGGGTCGGCCCTAGAACGAGGGGCCGCTGCGGTGGCGCGAGGCGTCCGGCGCCCGCCGCATGATCGCCATCCACCTCTTCAACCGTTCCGGACCGCCGAGCGAACCGCTGGCAGCGGCCTGCTTCGGCCCGGAAGGCGGCTGCATCGGTCGCGACCCCGCGTGCACGCTGGTGCTGCCCGATTCGGACCGCGGCATCTCGCGCCGCCACCTGCAGGTGAGCTGCCGCGACGGCCGCTACGCCGTGCGGCTGGTCAGCGCCAGCATGCTCGTCACGCTGGACGGGCAGCCGCTCGTGCCGGGCCTGGAGCGGCCGCTGGACGTCGGCTCGCGGCTGATCGTCGGCCCCTACGTGCTGGAGGTCCGGCCGCCCGACGGCGAGCTGCAGTCGTTCAAGCTGCCGCAGGCCAACGGTCGGGCCAGCCTGTTCGGCGAGCTATTGCCGGCCACCGGCCCGGTCGAGCTCGACCTGGTGGTGGGCGATCCCACCGGCGCCCGGCCGCGGCCACCCGTCGGCGGGCCGGACGAGCTGCTGGCGGCGCTGTTCGCCGGCATGGCGTTGCCGATGCCGAAGCTCGACGCCGCCGAGCGCCTGGCGCTGGCCGAGCGCATCGGCGTGCTGCTGCGCACCTTCGTGCGCGGCGCGCTGTCGCTGGTGGAGGCGCGGTCGGTCGCCAAGCAGGACCTCGGGCTCGGCACCGGCCACTCGACGCGGGGTCCCGTCAACCCCTTGAAGCTGGCGGGCGATGCGCGCGGTGCGCTGTCGGCGCTGCTGGCGCCCGGCGCGGCCGGCCACCTCGAGACGGCGGCATCGGTGCAAGCGCTGTTCGACGAGTGGTGCACGCACGACGAGGCGATGCGCGACGGCCTGCGCGCCGCGCTGGCCGCGGCGCTGGACGGCCTGGACCCGCAGACGCTGGAGCTGCGCCTGAGCGAGGCCGGCCTGCTCGACCAGGTGTTGCCGGCCGCGCGCAAGGCGCGCCTGTGGGAGCGCTACGTCGACCGCCACCGGGAGCTGGTGCAGGAGGTCGAACAGGCCTTCGACGCCGCACTGGCCGGTGCCTTCATCCGTGCGTTCGAGCAGCGCATGGCGCGGCCTCGGTCGGATCCGCAGCGCTGAGGTCGACCCGGTGCGGGCGGGCGGCCCGGCGAGGCAGGCGGTCTCGTCCGCCGGGCCGCAGGCTGTGCCGACGCCCGAGAGGTCGCCTGCTTCGGCGCCCGCTCTGAAGCCCGCTCAGACGCCCACTACGCCGGCCGCCCGTGGCGCCCCGCACCGGCCGCGAAGCGCGCCGCGCCGGCCAGGCCCTCGGCCTGGACTGCGCGCGCGCCGCCGGCACCCTCGCGCTGCAGGGCTTCGTCCAGGGGCAGGTCCCATTGCGCGAAGGCCGAGGCCCGATCGGCGCGCAGGCAGGCCTGCGGGAAGGCGGCGATCTGCCGCGCCAGCGCCTGCGCCGCGGCCAGGGCCTGGCCGTCGTCGACGACGCGGTTGGCCAGGCCCATCTGCAGGGCCTCGTCGGCACCCACGGCGCGGCCGGTGAGGATCAGGTCCAACGCCCGACCCATGCCGACGAGGCGGGGCAGGCGGATCGTGCCGCCGTCGATCAGTGGCACGCCCCAGCGGCGGCAGAACACGCCGAAGGTGGCGCCGCGTGCGGCGACGCGCAGGTCGCACATCAAGGCCAGCTCCAGCCCGCCGGCCACGGCGTAACCCTCCACCGCGGCGATCACCGGCTTGCTGAAGTCCATGCGCGTGGGGCCCATCGGGCCCGCGCCGCTGCCGTCGGGCCGCAGCTCGTTGCGCCGCGCCGGGTCGCCGAGGGCGGCCAGGTCGGCCCCGGCGCAGAAGTGGCCGCTCCCGCCGGTGAGCACCGCGACGGCCAGCGACGCGTCGGCCTCGAAGGCTTCGAAGGCCTCGCGCAGCGCGCGTGCCGTCGGGCCGTCGACCGCGTTGCGCTGCGCCGGCCGGTGCAGCGTGATCGTGCACAGCGAGCCGTCGATGTCGACGTGGACGGGATCGGGGTTCATCTCGGGCCTCGCAGCGTGATTCGTCGTGCGCCGAAGTGTGGCACTGCGGTGCCGGCGTAGCATGCGGCGCCGCTCACCGAGGAGATCCCGATGGACACGCCGCGCCCCAGCATCGCCGACAAGCGCCGCCGCTTCCACCAGCTGCACGAGCGCGGCTGCTTCGTGATCCCCAACCCGTGGGACCTGGGCAGCGCGCGCCACCTGCAGGCGCTGGGCTTCCCGGCGCTGGCCAGCACCAGCTCGGGCTTTGCGTGGTCGCAGGCGCGGCCCGACAACGGCATGTCGCGCGACCGCGTGGTGGCCCACCTGGCCGCGCTGGTGGAGGCCACCGACGTGCCGATCAACGCCGACTTCGAAAGCGGCTTCGCGCCCACGCCCGAGGGCGTGGCCGGGAGCGTGGCGCTGGCCGTCGAAGCCGGCGTCGCCGGCCTGTCGATCGAGGACTCGACCGGCGACGCGGCGCGGCCCCTGTTCGACCTGGACGACGCGGTGGCCCGCCTGCGCGCCGCGCGCCGCGCCATCGATGCGGCCGGTGGCGACACGCTGCTGGTCGGCCGTGCCGAAGGCTTCCTGGTCGGTCGACCCGACGGGGACGAGATCCTGCGGCGGCTGCGCGCCTATGCCGATGCCGGCGCTGACTGCCTGTACGCGCCGGGGGTGCGCGCGCCCGAGCAGATCCGCGCGCTGGTGCAGGGCGTGGCGCCGCGGCCCTTCAACCTGCTGGTGGGCTGGCCGGCGGCCGAATCGGTGGACGACTACGCCGCGCTCGGCGTGCGCCGCATCAGCGTCGGCGGGGCGCTGGCGCGCAGTGCCTGGGGCGGCTTCATGCGTGCCGCGCAGCGGCTGCAGCAAGGGCGCTTCGACGGTTTTGCCGAGGCGGCCTCGGGGGCCGAGATGAATCGGCTGTTCGGCGGCTGATCAGGCCGGGCGCGACGGGAGCGCCCGGCACATCGGGCACATCGGGCACATCGGGCACACGCAGCCGCATCGACGGTCCGACTGTCTACCGGGCCGCACACGCCGGTCGCCGCCCGACCGTCGGCGCGGCGACGCCGCCCACGGCATCAGGGACGATCGGACCCGGTTGGCATCAGCGCCACGCACTCGGCCTCGAGCAGCATGCCGTAGGGAAGCGCCGGCACCGGCACCACCGCCCGGGCCGGCTTGTGCGGGCCCAGCCAGTCGGCGTAGAGCTTGTTGAAGGCCGGCCAGTGCGCGATGTCGGCCAGGTACACGCGCACCTGCACCAGCCGATCGAGCGTGGTGCCGGCGCCTTCGAGAGCGGCCTGCAGGTTGGCCAGCACCTGGCGCGCCTGCACCTCGAAGGGCTGGTCGCCGAGCTGGCGGCCGGCCGCGTCGATGGGCAGCTGGCCGGCCACCCAGGCCAGGCCGCCGGCCACCACCACCGGGCTGTAGTGGCCTCCGGGCGCGGCCATCGTGGCAGGCTGCAGGCAGCGGATGTCGTCCATGCCGTGTCCTTGTTCGTTCGACGTCACCGGTCGGTGCCTCACCAGCCGCCGAAGCGCGGCCAGGTGTCCTGCACCCGCGTCCCTTGCACCAGGTGGTAGGCCGCGTGCTGGGCCGCGGTGGCGCAGGCGTGGTTGGGCAGGATGCGCACGCGGGTGCCCAGCGGCAGGCGGTAAACGATGTCGGCCGCCACGCGGTCGGTGGACCCGGATGCGGCGCCGCCCGGCGCGCTGCCCGCACCGACCGCGGGCCCTGCCGGCGCAGCGTCCACCGCACCCGGTAGATCGCCGCCATCCGCCTCGGCGACGGCGGCGATCAGGCCATGCTCCTGATTGGCGCCGATCACCTGCAAGCCCGGCAGACGCCGGCCGTCGATGTCGCACACCAGGCCGTAGCCACGATCGTGCGCCTGCGAGGCGTTGCCGCGGTCGCGGCTCAGCGCCATCCAGCCGGCGTCCACCACCGCCCAACCCTTGTCGCGCTGGTGCCCGATCACCGTGGCCAGCACCGACAGCGCCACGTCGTCCGGCGTGCACACACCCACGCCGGCCATCACCAGGTCGAACAGCGCGTAGACGCCGGCGCGCACCTCGGTCACGCCGTCGAGCTGCCGTGCCGACAGCGCCGTCGGCGTGCTGCCGACACTGACCACGGGGCAGGGCAGGCCGGCCGCGCGCAGCCGATCGGCCGCCTGTACGCAGCGCGCGCGCTCCTGCTCGGCCAGGGCCTGCAAGGCGACCGGCGTGTGCAGCTCGTAGCTGCTGCCCGCATGCGTGAGCACGCCGCGCAGGCCGGCGCCGCCCTCGTGCAGCGCACGCCCGATGGCCAGCAGCTCGGGCGCGTCCGGTGCCACGCCCGAGCGGTGGCCGTCGACGTCGATCTCGACCAGCGTCGGCAGCGGCGCACCACCCGCCGCGACGGCCACCGCCGCCTCGACCGAATCGACCAGCACCGTCAGCCGGCAGCCGCGCTGCTGCAGCGCCCGCGCCCGCGGCAGCTTGTCGGGGCTGATGCACACGGCGTACAGGATGTCCTCGAAGCCGGCATCGAAGAACTGCTCGGCCTCCTTCAGCGTGGACACCGTCAGGCCCTGGGCGCCCAGCGCGCGCTGGCGGCGGGCGATCGGCACGCACTTGTGCGTCTTGACGTGCGGCCGCAGGGCCACACCCAGGGCCTGCAGGTGCGTGGCCATGCGCGCCAGGTTGTGGTCCAGACGGTCGATGTCGACCACGGCACAGGGGGTGGGCAGGGCGGCCAGCGGCATGGGCCGGATGATGCCCGACGCCACGGGGCGACGCGGCGGGCGGATGGGCGGGTCGGGCCTTGACGGCGGCACCGGGGTCCCGGCCCGGGACCGGTCCGGACGCTCGATCCGTGCCTGCCAGAGGCCCGGCGTGCAGTTTGCCGGCGCCGCCGAGCGGCCACCGCGCGGGAAATGATGCCCGGAGCCGGGTCACTTCCACGCCACGACGGCGCCCCGGCTGCCTACCATCGCCCAGGTGGGAACCCACTGGATCTCGTGATGAGGCTGTCTTGCTGAGCGCTGCAGGGGCGGGGGTGCGCGGCTGGGCCGTGGCCGCGCTGGCCGTGGCCTGCACGTCCGGGCTGGCCGCCGACGCGGACGACCTGCGGACCCTGCTGTCGCAGCCGGTGTTCGGCAGCACGCGCATCGCCGCGGCGTCCAAGCGCGACCAGGACCTGGTCGACACGCCGGGCCTGGTCTACGTGCGCACCGGTGGCGAGATCCGCGCGCAGGGCTACCGCACGCTGGCCGAGGTGCTGGACAGCCTGCCCGGCGTCCATTCGCGCTACGACCGCTCGTACAGCTACACCGGGGTGCGTGGCATCAGCCGCCCCGGGGACTACTCGTCGCGCCTGCTGCTGCTGATCGATGGCGCGCGCATCAACGAGGCCATCTACGACTCGGCCACCGGAGGCACCGAGTTCCCGCTCGACGTCGGGCTGATCGACCGCGTCGAGTACATCCCCGGGCCGGGATCGGCGCTGTACGGATCGAATGCCGTGCTGGGGGTGGTCAACATCATCACGCGCGGCGCCTCGCAGTTGCCGGGCCTGCAGGCCACCCTCGAGACCGGCTCCAACCGGCAGCGCAAGCTGGCGCTGACCTGGGGCGGCGACATCGGTCCGGCACGGGTCCTGTTCGGCCTGGCCAGCGAACGGGCGCCGGGACACCGCCAGCTCTACTACGCCGAGTACGACGATCCGTCCACCCACAACGGCATCGCCGCCGGCCGCGATGGGGCGCGCAACGACAAGCTCTACGCCAAGGCGCGCTGGTCCGACTTCACCGTCAGTGCCGAGTTCTCGGAGCGATTCAAGGCCGATCCGACCGGCTCGTACGGCGCCAACTTCAACGCGCGCAGCGAGTCGACCGACCGCCACGCGCTGGCGCACCTGACGTTCGCCCGACCCTTTGGTCCCGACCACGAGGTCTTCGCGCGCTTCAGCCTGGCCCGCTACGCGTACTACGGCTACGCCGAGTACGGCGAGGGCGACGCCATGGTGCCCGCCGACTCGCGCGGCGAGGCGGGCTGGGCCGCCGGTGAGTTGCGCCACGTCTGGTCCGGCTGGCGTGGCCACCGCCTCATGCTCGGGGCCGAGTTCCAGGACAACTTCCGGCAACGCCTGTGGTCGGGCGACATCGGTCCGGACGCGGCGGTGTACATCGATCAACGCCTGCACTCGTCGCGCTGGTCGCTGTTCGTCGACGACGAGTGGGAGCTGGCGGCGTCGCTGCGCGTCAACCTCGGTCTGCGCAGCGACTGGCTGCTCAACGGACGCCGCACGACCACGCCACGTGTCGCCGCGCGCTGGTCGCCGACCCCGCAGTGGACCTTGCGGGCCCAGAGCGGCGTGGCCTTCCGCGAGCCCAACGCCTCCGAACGCCAGAACCCCGACAACCCGCTGCAGCCGTCGCAGGCCCTGAAGGTCGAGTCGACGCGGTCGAGCGAGATCTCGGCCCAGTGGCGGCCGGCCCCGGGCCTGGACCTGACCGCCGCCGCCTACGCGCTGGCCATCCGCGACACCATCGACCTGGTGGCCACGCCCGACGGCGGCAGCCTGTACCAGAACGTCGGCGGCATGCGCTCGCGCGGCTTCGAGCTGGAGGCCACCCAGGTGTTCGACAACGGCGTGCAGGCGCGCGCCAGCTGGTCGCGGCAACGCGGCACCGACACCGCCTCCGGCGCGGCGCTCGGCGACTCGCCGCGCTCGCTGGTCAAGGCCATGGTCACCGCGCCGCTGCCCTGGGAGGGTGTGCGCATCGGCCTGAACCTGCAGCGCACGAGCGAGCGCCTGACGCTGGCCGGCGCGACGCTGCCGGCCTTCCTGAAGCTGCAGGCGACGTTGACCGCCGCGCCCGCGGGTTCGCCCTGGGCCTTCGGCCTGAGCGTCTACAACCTGACCGGACGGCGCTACGCCGACCCGGCCGGGCCGGACTTCGTGCAGGACTCGCTGGTGCAGGACGGTCGCACCTGGCGGGTGCAGCTGAGCCGGAGCCTCTGACCATGGGCCGGGCCAGCCTCCAGCTCCGAGCCGCGTGCCTGCTGCGCGCCCTGGTCCTGTGCGCCGCGCTGGCGGGGGCCGGCGGCGGTGTCGGCCTTCACGCGCAGCCGACGTCCGGTGACGCCGTGGCCAAGGCCAAGTTCACCCTCACCCTCGCGCGGTTCGTGCAGTGGCCGGCCAGCGCGCGCGGCAGCGACGGCACGCCGCTGCGGATCTGCGTGATGCACGGCAGCGCGGCCCTGGGGGCCGCATTCGCCGCGCTCGAGGGGCAGCGGGTCGCCGGCCATCCGGTGCAGGTGGTGACGAACCCGCGCGACCCGGCCGGCTGCGGCCTGCTGTTCATCGACGCCAGCGCGGCCCATGGCAGCGCGGCGGTCATCGCTGCGGTGGCCGGCGCGCCCTTGCTCACGCTCGGCGCGATCGACGGCTTCGTCTCGCAGGGCGGCATGGTCGAGCTGGCGAACGTCGATGACACCCTGCGCTTCGACGTCAACCTCAAGGCCTTGCGATCGGCCCGGCTGGACCTCAGCAGCCAGGTGCTCAACCTGGCGCGCCAGGTTCGCAACTGATCCGGCGCCCGCCATGGCACAGGACCTGACCGGCTCGAGCCACTCGCTGCCGCTGCGCCAGCGGCTGACGCGGCTGGTCGGCCTGTGCGCCGGCCTGACCGCGCTGCTGTGCATCGGGGCGGTGGTCGGCACCGGCTGGTGGTTCCAGGAACGCCAGGCGCGGGCCGAGAGCACCGAGATCGCGCGCACCTTGTCCTATGCGCTGCAGGCCGCCGTGGCCTTCGACGACCGCCGCGGCATGGACCATGCGCTGGGCATCCTGCGCGGCCTGCCGCAGATCAGCGGGGCCTGGGTGCACGACACCGGCGGCCGTTCGCTGGCCTCCTACGGCGGGGGCAGCGCCGGCCGCGACGACGCGCAGGCGGGCAGCCTGTGGCGCGGCTACCTGGTGGCCAGCGAGCCGATCGTCGTCGACGGCGCCACCGTCGGCACGGTGACGATCGTCAATCAGCTCTCGCGGCTGTGGCGGTCGCTGGGCCTGGCGCTGGCGGCCATCACCGCCTGCAGCCTGGTGGCGTTCGCGATCTCGATGGGACTGGCGCGGCGGCTCTCGAGCGGCATCACCCAGCCCATCACGGCGCTGGCCCAGGCCTCGCGGGCCATCGCCGCCAGCCACGACTACACCGGGCGCATCCCCGCCAGCGGCAGCGACGAGGTGGGCATGGCGGTGGACGCGTTCAACCGCATGATCGACGAGACCCGGCGTCGCGGCGATGCCCTGCGCGAGGCCAACCAGGTGCTGGAGCAGCGCGTGGCCGACCGCACCCTGGCCCTGCAGCGCGAGATGGAGCGGGCCCAGGCCGCCAGCCAGGCCAAGAGCGAGTTCCTGGCCAGCATGAGCCACGAGATCCGCACGCCGATGAACGGCGTGCTGGGCATGAACGAACTGCTCATCGACAGCGAGCTGCAGCCGGCGCAACGCGCCTGGGCCGAGGCGGTGCAGCGGTCGGGCCGGCACCTGCTGGGCATCATCAACGACATCCTGGACTTCTCCAAGGTCGAGTCGGGCCACCTGGCGCTGGAGGCGGTCGACTTCAGCGTGGTCGATGCCGTCGAGGAGGCGCTGGCCATGTTCGCCCAGCCGGCCGAGTCCAAGGGTCTCGAACTGGCCGTGCAGTTCGTGCCGCACGATGCGCCGTTCGCGGTGCGGGGCGACCCGCTGCGCCTGCGCCAGGTGGTCTCCAACCTCGTCGGCAACGCCATCAAGTTCACCGAGGAGGGCGAGGTGGTCGTGCGCGTGCTGCTGCGCCATCAGACGGCCACCGAGGCGGACCTGTGCATCACCGTCGAGGACACCGGCATCGGCATCGAACCGGAGGCGATCGAGCGCATCTTCGAGCACTTCTCGCAGGCCGACAGCTCGACGACCCGCCGCTACGGCGGCACGGGCCTGGGGCTGGCGATCTGCAAGCGGCTGCTCAACTTGATGGGCGGCCGCATCCGGGTCGAGAGCGAGCCGGGCCGGGGGTCGACGTTCATCGTCGAGCTGCGCCTGCCGCTGGCGCAGGCGCAGGCGGGCGTCAAGCCGACCCTGACACCGGGCACGCTGGCCGGCGCGCGCGTGCTGGTGGTGGACGACAACCAGACCAATCGCGACATCCTGCTGCAGCAGCTGCAGGGCTGGGGCACGCAGGTGCACTGCGTCGACAGCGGCGAGCGGGCCCTGGCGACGATGAGCGAGGCCGCCCGGCAGGACCGGCCGTTCGACCTGGCGGTGCTCGACATGCACATGCCCGGGATGGACGGCCTGGAGCTCGCCCGGCGGATCCAGCACGACCCGGTGCTGTCCCTCACGCGGCTGCTGATGCTGAGCTCCACCTACATCGGCGTGGACCCGCAGACGCGCGCGCAGGTCGGCATCGCGCGCTACCTCAACAAGCCCATCCGGCGCGCCGACCTGCTGTCCGCGCTGACGGCCGTGCTGTCGTCGGCACCCGACGCAGCGCCACCGCTGCCGCTGCCCGACGCGCCCGTCGGCGCGCTGCAGGGCCGGATCCTGCTGGTGGAGGACAACCCGATCAACCAGGGCGTGGCCAAGGCGATGCTCGACAAGCTGCGCCTGCACGTCGAGGTGGCCTGCGACGGTGCCGAAGGCGTCGAGCGGGTTCGCCAGTCGGAGTTCGACCTGGTGCTGATGGACTGCCAGATGCCGGTGATGGACGGCTACGCGGCCACGGCGGCGATCCGCAGGCTGCCCGACGGTCGCGGTGCGGCGCTGCCGATCATCGCGCTGACGGCCAATGCGATGCAAAGCGACGTCCAGGCCTGCCTGGACGCCGGCATGAACGGCTTCCTGGGCAAGCCCTACACGCTGGCGGCGCTGCACGCCACGCTGGCGGGCTGGCTGCCGGCGGCGACCGACGGCACGGTGGACCGCCTGCCGGGCGCACCGTCCGCAGCGCCCGGGGCGGCATCCGCTTCGGCGCCCGCGGTGGCGCCTGCGCGACCGGTCACCCCGACCACGTCGGCGGTCAACCTGGCGACGATCGCCACGCTGCGCGAACTCGACGACGCCGGCAGCATGGAGCTGATCACCCAGCTGGTGAACTCCTTCCTGGGCTCGGCCGACGAGCGGCTGGACCGCGTGGCCAGCGCGGCCGCCGAAGGCGACGCCAAGGTCCTCGCTCAGGTGGCCCATTCGATGAAGTCGAGTGCCGCCAACCTGGGCGCCGAGAGCCTGGCCGAGTGCTACCGCGACCTGGAGCGCTGCGCACGCGAGAGCCGCATCGACGACGCGAAGGCCCTGATCGAGCCGACGCGCCGCGAGCAGGACCGTGCGCTGCGCGAGCTGCGCGATCTGTTGACGGAGGCCGCATGAAGGACGGCCGGCGCAGCATCCTCGTCGTCGACGACGACGGCGATGCGCGGCTGGTGATGCGCGCCGCGCTGCGCAAGGCCGGCTACGACGTGCGGCTGGCCGACGGCGGCCAGGACGCTCTGGCGCAGTTCCGCGCCGAGCCCAGCGACCTGGTGATGCTCGACGTCGACATGCCCGATCTGAGCGGGCACGAGGTCTGCGCCACGCTGCGCGCCGAAGCCGGGCCCCTGCTGCCCATCGTGATGGTCACCGGCATGGACGACCTGGCCTCGATCGAGACCGCCTACCAGCACGGCGCCACCGACTTCATCGTCAAGCCGGTCAACTGGTCGCTGCTCGGCCACCGCGTCCGCTACCTGTTCCGCGGCGTGCAGGCGCTGCAGGACCTGCAGGCGGCCGAAGCCCGCAACACGGCCATCCTGAGCGCCATCCCGGACCTCCTGTTCGAGGTCGACATCGAGGGCCGCTACCACGACTACCGGCCGCCACGGAACAGCCCCTTCGCGGCCTCGGCCGCGTCGTACGTCGGCCGCACCATCTCCGAGACCCTGCCGCCGGCGGCGGCCGAGGCCTGCATGGCGACGCTGCGCGCCGCGCACGAGCGTGGCTTCGCCAGCGGCACGCAGTTCGCGCTGCCGGTGGACGGCGGCAAGCGCTGGTTCGAGCTGTCGGTATCCGGCAAGGCCGCGGTGGCCGGCGAAAGCCCGCGGTTCATCGTCCTGTCGCGCGACATCACCGAGCGCAAGATGGCCGAGGCCGGCATCGCGCGCCTGGCCTATGTCGACAGCCTGACCGGCCTGCCCAACCGCCTGTCCTTCCTCGACCGGGTCGACCGCGAGGTGCGCCGGGCGCAACGGCGCGGCGAGATGCTGGCGGTGCTGTTCATGGACCTCGACGGGTTCAAGAACATCAACGACACGCTGGGCCACGCGGCCGGCGACCTGGTGCTGCAACGGGCCGCCGAGCGCCTGCGCGACGGCCTGCGCGCCACCGACGTCACGTCGCGCCCGATGCCGCTGGACGACGAGGGGCCGCGTGGCGAGGTCGACCTGGCGCGGCTGGGCGGCGACGAGTTCACCACCCTCGTGCTGGACATCGATCGGCCCGAGGATGCGGTGGCCGTCGCCGACCGGCTGGGTGCCTTGATGCGCAGCCCGTTCGTCGTCGAGGACCGCGAGGTCACCCTGACCGCGAGCATCGGCATCGCCGTCTACCCGCACGACGGCAACGATGCCGCGACGCTGCTCAAGCACGCCGACACGGCGATGTACGAGGCCAAGAAGTCGGGTCGCGACAACGCGCAGCTGTACCGCGCCTCGCTGACCACCGAGCTGCTGCGGCGCCTGGATCTCGATGCCAGCCTGCGCCCGGCCCTGGACCGGCAGGAGTTCCACCTGGTCTACCAGCCGCAGATCGACAGCGCCACGGGACGCATCTGCGCGGTCGAGGCCCTGATCCGCTGGGCCCATCCGACACGCGGTCCGGTCGCGCCGCTGGACTTCATCCCGCTGGCCGAGGAGACCGGACTGATCGACGCCATCGGGCACTGGGTGCTGCGCACCGCCTGCGCCGACGCCGCGCGCTGGAACCGCGTCGGGCCGCCGGTGAAGGTGGCGGTCAACCTGTCGGCGCGCGAGTTCGCGCACCCCGACCTGCCCGAGCGGGTGATGACCGTGCTGGCGCAGTCCGGCCTGGCGCCCGACCTGCTGGAGCTGGAGATCACCGAGGGCGCCTTGATGCAGAACACGGCGGCCACGCAGCGGGCCCTGCGCACCTTGCGCAGCGGCGGCGTGCAGGTCGCGATGGACGACTTCGGCACCGGCTACTCGTCGCTGGCCTACCTGACGCGCATGCCCATCGGCCACATCAAGATCGACAAGGGCTTCATCACCGGTCTGCTGGACGGCGGCGAGAGCGAGGCCATCGTGCGCGCCGTGCTGGCCATGGCGCGCAGCCTGGACCTGCGCGTCACCGCCGAGGGCGTGGAGACCCGGGCCCAGGCCGAGGTCCTGCTGGCGATGTCCTGCGACCGCCTGCAGGGCTTCCACTTCAGCCGCCCGCTGGCGGCGGAAGGCATCGTGGCCCTGCTGCCGCACCGCTGGGACCTGCGGGGCGCCGCGGCGCCGGCCGTCGCCGCGCGAACGACCGCCGTCTGAGCGCCGGCCAGGCGCCGGGCCGACCGCATGGTCAGGCCGACGGGAGGTGCTCGCGCAAGGTCCGGATCAGCGCCGCGTGGCCATCGCCGCCTTCGGTCGCGATGCGCTGCGCCAGCGAGGCCAGCGGCAGGCCGGGCCCGTCCGGCGGCGCCGATTCGGCCTGGCCCCAGCGCTGCAGGTGGATCCGGGCGGTGCGGCGGTCGTCCTCGGACATGCTGGGCAGGCGCATCGCCCAGCTCAGCATGCGGCCCGCCAGCTCGGGCTCGCCCTGGGCGGCCAGCAGCTCGGCGAACAGGTAGGCCCCGGCGGCCAGCAGCGCGGGCTGGCCGATCTCGAGTGCCAGGCGCTGCCCGGCGCACAGGGCATCCCGGGCTTCGGCCAGCGCGCCGCGCATCAGCGCCGCACGCATCAGGTTGTGGTGGGTCAGCGCCTCCGTGCCGCGCTGGCCGGCCTCGCGGGTCAGCGCCAGGGCCTCGCGCGCGTGGCGCTCGACGCCCGGCGCGTCGCCCAGCCGCCACGCCAGGTCGGCCAGGTTGTTCTCGATCAGGCTGCGCGTGGTGGGCAGCTGGTGCCGCTCGCACAGGGCGCGTGCTTCGAGCAGCGCGGCCCGCGCGGCCTCGAGCTGACCGAGCTGCATCTGCAGGATGCCGCGGTTGTTGAGGCTGAGCGCCTCGCCGGCGGCATTGCCCAGCTCGCGATGCAGGCGGCAGGCCTGCGTCGACAGGTCCAGGGCTTCGTCGAGCCGGCCGGTCGACCGCGCGATGATCGACAGGTTGGCCAGCGCCGCGGCCACGCTCGGCACGTCGCCGAGCTCTCCGGCCAGCCGGCGCACCGACTCGAAGCGCTGCGCGGCCTCGGCCATGCGGCCCTGCCGGTAGCTGGTGGCCCCCAGGACCTTGGCGGCCTGCAGCTCGGTGGCCAGGTCGTCGTGCCGGCGGGCCACCTCGAGCCCCTGCGCGGCGGCCGCCTCCGCCTCGGCGTAGCGGTCGAGGCGGTGCGCCAGGTGGGCGGCACGCACCTGCAGCGCCGCGCGGGCCACGGCTTGTTCAGGCTGCGCCAGCGCCCGGGCGACGCTGTCCAGCAGCTCCCAGCCCTCGATCCAGCGGCCGCGGTGGTCGCAGTGGTTCATCAGGGCGTGCGCGGCGGTGCCCAGCAGGGCCGGCGCCACGTGCGGTGCCGCCACGGCCAGACCGGCGCGGAGGTTGTCGAACTCCAGCTCGGTGTCGCGCATCGCCGCCACGTCGGCGCGGCGCAGGGCTTCGACGCGTTGCGCCAGGCGCTGCAGGTAGTGGCGACCGTGGGCCAGGCGCACCGAGTGGCGCTCGGCATCGCCGCAGAGCTGGCGGTCGGCGAACTGCTGCACCAGCGGATGCAGCAGCAGCCTCGTGCCCTCGCCCTTGTGCAGCAGCGAGCGATCGGCCAGCGCGGCCAGCACCGGGGCCGAGGCCTCGGCGACCTGGCGTGCCGCCTCGGCGGTGAAGCCGCCGCGAAACACCGACAGCCGGGCCAGGGCGCGCCGTTCGGGTTCACCCAGGTGCGACCACGACTGCTCGAACACCGCCGCGATGCTGGCCTGCCGCGGCGGCCGCGTCGGGTCGGCGGTGCTCAGCAGCTCGATGTCGCGGCGCAGCTCGTCGGCGATGGTGGCGCACGACATCAGCCGGGTCCACGCGGCCGCCAGCTCCAGGGCCAGCGGCAGGCCGTCGACGAGGCGGCAGATCTCGACGATGGCGCCGGCCTCCGCGGCCGGCACCAGGGCCGGCTCGACGCGCTCGGCGGCGCGGATGAACAGGCGCGCGGCATCGAAGGTCTCGAGGCGGTCGGCGTCCTCCTCGTCCGGACAAGGCAGGCCGTGCAACGGGCAGAGCTGCTCGTCGGCGATGGCCAGCCGCACGCGCGAGGTGACGACGATGCGCAGCGCCGCGCAGCCGTGCAGCAGCTGGCGCAGGCGATCGGCATGGGCGACCAGGTGCTCGACGTTGTCCAGCACCAGCAGCAGGTGGCGGTGCTGCAAGGCCGCGATCAGCTGCGGCAGCGGCTCGCCGTGCCCGGGCAAGGGGACCCCGACGGCCTGGGCCACGCGGGTGCCGATCTGCCAGCCGTCGACCACGTCCTCCAACGGCACGAAGGCCGCGCCGTCGCCGAACTGCCCGGCCACCTCGTCGATCAGGCGCCGCACCAGGCGCGTCTTGCCCACGCCGCCGGGGCCGATCACCGTGAACAGGCGCGACTCGTCGTGCTGCAGCCGGCGGGCGAGGTCGCGCAGCTCGACGCCGCGTCCGACGAAGCCGTCGTTTGCGTCGCGAGCCGGTCGTGGCGGCGCGCCGGCCACTGCGGCCGGGCGCGCCGCAGCGGTCGCACCCAGCGCGGCGTGCCAGGCGCGCAGGTCGGCCGCCGGCTCGACACCCAGCTCGCGCTGCAGGCGGTCGACATGCTGGCGCCAGGCCGCCTGCGCGCGTGCCGTCTGGCCGGCCCGGCGCAGGGCCTCGATGTGGTGGCGCAAGGCGTCGTCGTCGTAGGGGTCGATGGCCAGCAGCTGCGCCGACAGCGCGATCGACGCGTCGGCATCGGCCGCGTCGCCGAGCCGATCGAGCGCCGCCGCCCGCCACGCCGCCTGCAGCTGGTCCCGTTCGGCCTGCAGCCATTCGGTCCAGGCCGGGTTGCCGATGTCCTCGAACCCGGCCAGCAGATCGCCGCGACGCAGGGCCACCGCCGTGTCCAGGTGCTGCTGCTGCAGCGCGGATGCGAAGTCGGCCACGTCGGTGTCGATGGCACAGCGCAGCGTGTGATCCTGCTGGTCGACCGGCGCGGCCCAGGGCAGCTCGGGCAGCCGGAACAGGGTCTTGCGCAGGTTGGTGTAGGCCAGCTTGTCGCTGTGCGCGGGCCACAGCAGCGCGGCGACCTCGCGCCGCGGCACCCACGCGCGCCGCAGGGCCAGGTAGGCCAGCAGTTGATGCCGGCGGTCGAAGGGCAGGGCCTGCGTGGCACCGCCTTGCACGAGCAGCGGCGGGCCGAAGAGATGCAGGCGGGGCGCCATGGTGGGCTGGGCATCGTAGTGGCCGCCCGTGCGGCTGTCGACGCCGGTCTGTTGCAGCCGCGGCAACGCTTGAAACGCGACGGCAACAGCCACGCCACGCGGCGTGCGCACGTCCCGCCCGAGCCCCGCCACGACCCGGCCGGGTGGTCCCAGCCCCGCCACGGCGGCGCGCTCCGGACCCCGCCGCCTGACGTCACCGCCGGCGTGCGGAGCGACGGGCGGCGCGATGGAACGCGAGGGGAACGCACCCCTGCCGACCATGCGTGCCGTCGACGGTGCCGCCGCCATCCCGGCGGACCGCGGACGCAGACCCACTCAACCCTTTGGAGCCCTTCATGAACGTCACCCTCGAGAACAGCGCCGCCCAACCGGACTTCGCGGCCATCAAGCAACGCCAGCAGGCCACCTGGTCCAGCGGCGACTACGCCGTCATCGGCACCACCTTGCAGATCGTCGGCGAGTCGCTCGCCGAGACGGCCGACGTGCGCGCCGGCGAGCGCGTGCTCGACGTCGCCGCGGGCAACGGCAACGCCACGCTGGCGGCGGCGCGCCGCTTCGCCGTGGTCACCTCGACCGACTACGCGCCCACGCTGCTGGACAAGGGCCGCGTCCGCGCCGCGGCCGAAGGCCTGGCCGTCGAGTTCCGCACCGCCGACGTCGAGGACCTGCCCTTCGCCGACGGCTCGTTCGACCTGGTGCTGTCGACCTTCGGCTGCATGTTCGCGCCCGACCACGTGCGCACGGCCCGCGAGATGTGGCGCGTCACCCGGTCCGGCGGCCGCATCGCCATGGCCAACTGGACGCCCGAGAGCTTCATCGGCCAGGTGTTCAAGGTCATCGGCCGTCACCTGCCGCCGCCGGCCGGCGTCAAGAGCCCGGCGCTGTGGGGGCAGGAGGCGCATCTGCAGGCGCTCTTCGCCGACGGCGTGCAGGACCTGCGCATCCAGCGCAGGCAGTTCCACTTCCGCTACGCCTCGCCGGCCCACTGGCTGCAGATCTTCCGCGACTACTACGGGCCCACGCACAAGGCCTTCGCGGCGCTGGATGCCCGCGGCCAGCAGGCGCTGGCCGCCGACCTGATCGACCTGCTCGAGGCCTTCAACGTTGCCGGCCCGGACTCGCTGCGCGTGCCCAGCGACTACGTCGAAGTCGTCGTCGTCAAGCGTTGAGGGCGACCATGCACACGATCCTTCGTCGTCCCGCCCGTTGCGCCGCCCGCGGCCCGGCCCGCGCGAGCGCCGCGGCGCTCGCGGCGGTGCTCGCTGCGGCGGCCGGCGGCGCCGCGCTGACCGCCTGTGCCGCCAGGCCGGCCGACCCGGACGTGCCGGCCGTGCTGCAGCCCGGAGCCGGCGCGCGCGCCGCGTTCACGCTCGTCGGCCAGGGCGTGCAGATCTACGAGTGCCGCGCCGGCACCGACGGTCGGGCGCCGGCGTGGGCCTTCGTCGCGCCCGAGGCCCGGCTGCTCGACGCGCAGGGCCGCCCGGCCGGCGAGCACGGCGCCGGGCCGTTCTGGCAGGCGCGCGACGGCAGCCGCATCGTCGGCAAGGTGCAGGCGCGTGCCGATGCGCCCAACGCCGACGCCGTGCCCTGGCTGCTGCTGAGCACGCGGGCGGATGCCCCCGGGGGCGAGTTCGGTGCCGTCACCCAGGTGCAGCGCGTGCACACGGTCGGCGGCGTGGCCCCCACCGACGGGTGCGACGCGGGCTCGGTCGGCCGGCGGCGCCCCGTGCGCTACCGCGCCGACTACCGCTTCTTCGTCGGCCCCTGAGCCCCCCCCCCCCGATCCCACCCACTTTTTCTCCCAAGAGGAATCACCATGTCCGAGCGTCTTCCCATCTTCCCGCGCAGTCGCGCGCTGCCGGCCTCGCTGGTGCTGGCGGCTGCGCTGGCCTGGCCCACCGGCGCCGCCCGCGCCGATGTCGTGACCGACTGGAGCCAGCGCAGCACCGACTTCATCGCCGAGTCCCGGCTCGGTGCGCCGCCTGCGGTTCGCGTGATGGCCTTGGTGCAGGCCGCCACCCACGGGGCGGTACACGCCATCGTGCCGCAGGGCCCCGCGCCCGACTACGCCACCGACCCGGCACCCGGCGCGTCGCTGGAGGCGGCGGTTGCCGCGGCACACCGCGCCGTGTTCACGCGGCTGCTGCCGGCGCAGCAGGCGGCGGTGGACGCCGCCTACCAGGCCGCGTTGGCGGCCGTGCCGGACGGACCTGCACGCAGCGCGGGCGTTGCCGTCGGCGAGCAGGCCGCGGCACGCGTGCTGGCGCTGCGCGCCGGCGACGCGCTGGCCGCCGAGAGCCGCCGGCCGCACGCGGTGGCGGGCACCTGGGTGCCCACCGCGCCGCCGGCGGCCGTGCAGTGGCCGCAGCGGCAGCCCTGGCTGATGAGCAGCGCGTCGCAGTTCCGCCCGCCGCCGCCACGCTGGCGATGGATGACGCGCTGATCGCGGTGTTCGACGCCAAGTACCACTACAACTTCTGGCGACCGGTGACCGCCATCCGCAACGGCGACATCGACGGCCACGATGCCACCGAACGCGAGGCCGGCTGGACACCGCTGATCGACGTGCCGGGCCATCCCGAGTACCCCAGCGCGCACAGCATCCTGGCCGCCGCGGTGGGCGAGGTGATCCGGGCCGAGGTCGGTGCCCAGCCGATGCCCACGCTGTCCACGCGCAGCCCCACCGCGAAGGGCGCGACGCGGCAATGGCGCACGGTGGACGCGTTCGTGCGCGAGGTCGGCGACGCCCGGGTGTGGGAGGGCGTGCACTTCCGCACCGCCGTGGAAGTCGGCGCCGCAATGGGTCGCCGCATCGGCGAGCGGGCGGCGAGTCGTCTGCTGGCCCCGGCGCCCTGATGGGTGGGGACCGGCCGGCCCAGGCGACATGTCGGCGGCGGTGGCGGTGGCGGTGGCGGAAGCGCCTGCGCTAGCATCGCCGCAACCGCGCGGACCCCGCGCGGCCCGCGTCGCTCGGACGGTTCCGGGCGCCTACGTGAGGACTCCTGCCATGACCGCATCCGCGGGTCAGCGCCGTTTCGCGCGCATCGACCGCCTTCCCCCCTACGTCTTCAACATCACCGCCGAGCTCAAGCTCGCCGCGCGCCGGCGTGGCGAGGACATCATCGACATGAGCATGGGCAACCCCGATGGCGCGACGCCTGCGCACATCGTGGCCAAGCTGGCCGAGGTGGCGCAGCGGCCCGACACCCACGGCTACAGTTCGAGCAAAGGCATCCCGCGCCTGCGCCGCGCCATCGCGCACTGGTACCGCACGCGCCACGGCGTCGACATCGACCCCGACCGCGAAGCCATCGTCACCATCGGCAGCAAGGAGGGCCTGGCGCACCTGATGCTGGCCACGCTGGACCGCGGCGACACGGTGCTGGTGCCCGACCCCAGCTACCCCATCCACATCTACGGCGCGGTGATCGCCGGCGCCGACATCCGCAGCGTGCCGCTGCGGCCGGGCGTGCCCGGCGTCGACTTCTTCCAGAAGCTCGAGGAGGCCATCCGCGGCAGCTATCCCAAGCCCAAGATGATGGTGCTGGGCTTCCCCAGCAACCCGACCGCGCAGTGCGTCGAACTGGACTTCTTCGAGCGCGTGATCGCGCTGGCGCGCAAGCACGACATCCTGGTGGTGCACGACCTGGCCTACGCCGACATCGTCTACGACGGCTACAGCGCGCCCAGCATCATGCAGGTGCCAGGGGCCAAGGACGTGGCGGTGGAGTTCTTCACCCTCAGCAAGAGCTACAACATGGCCGGCTGGCGCATCGGCTTCATGGTCGGCAACGCCGACCTGGTGGCGGCGCTGGCGCGCATCAAGAGCTACCACGACTACGGCAGCTTCACGCCGGTGCAGGTGGCCGCCATCGCCGCGCTGGAAGGCGACCAGCAGTGCGTGCGCGACATCGCCGCCACCTACCAGCGCCGCCGCGACGTGCTGGTCAAGGGCCTGCACGAGGCCGGCTGGCCGGTGGCCACCCCGCGCGCCTCGATGTACGTGTGGGCGCCGATCCCCGAGCGCTACCGCGCTCTGGGCTCGCTGGAGTTCGCCAAGCTGCTGCTGGACCGGGCCAAGGTCAGCGTCAGCCCGGGCATCGGCTTCGGCGACCACGGCGACGACCACGTGCGCTTCGCGCTGATCGAGAACGAGAGCCGCATTCGGCAGGCGCTCAGGGGCATCCGGGCGATGTTCAAGGCCGACGGCGTGGCCGAGGGCGCGATCCCCGTGGCCCGGCCTGCCGCCCGCCCCGCCGCCACGACCGGCAGTCCGGGCGCCTCCGCGCCGGCGGTGCCGTGAAGCCGCTGGCCGAGGCCCTGCTGCAGGCCCTGCGGGCGGCCTTCGACGGGCGGCCCACGCCGCGCGTCAAGGCCCTGCACCTGCCGCCGGTGCCGTGGACCGGCAGCAAGGACGGCGAGTTCGGCGCCATCGAGCTGGACGGCGGCGCGCTGGGTCTGAGCTACCTGCTGCTCGACGACACGCTGGCCCGCATCGGCGCCAGCGGCCAGGGCGTGCAGGGCGCCGATCCGTTCGAACTGGCGCGCGGCTGGGTCGAGCCGGTCGCGCCGGCCCTGGCGGCCCTGGGCTTCGCGGCGATCAACGCCCTGACCCGCGAACTGTTCGACCGCGCCGGCTTCGTGCCGCCGCCGGCCAGCGACTCGATCGGCGGCCTGCAGCCGCAGCCGAGGGAATCCATCGGCATGGTCGGGTTCTTCCCGCCGCTGGTGAAGCCCGTCACCGCGCGCGGCGCGCGGCTCACCGTGCTGGAGCTGCGGCCGGATCTGGCCGGCACGCACGACGGCTTCGTCGTCACCAACGATCCACGCGACCTGGCCGGCTGCACCCAGGTGCTGTCGACCAGCACCGTGCTGCTCAACCACACGCTCGACGGCGTGCTGGCGGCCTGCCGCTCGGCGCGCCGCCTGGTGCTGATCGGCCCCGGCGCGGGCTGCCTGCCCGACCCGCTGTTCGCGCGCGGCGTCACGGCGCTCGGCGGCACCTGGATCCACGATGCCGAGGGCTTCAAGCGGGCGCTGGCCACCGGCGCACCGTGGAGCGCGGCGGCGACCAAGTTCCTGCTCGAGGCGGCGGGGTATCCGGGGGTGCGAGCACTCGCCGCGCGCGCAGGGTCGGGTGCCTGACGGGTGGGCGGACGCCGGGCCCGGGGCGGTCGTTGCGGATGCCTGGTGCAGCCCGGGGCCGGGCAAGCCCGCTGCCGTGACCCGGCGGCGGCGGTGTATGTTCGACGCATCTGCTGCAAACCCGTCGCTCACGAAAGGCCCGCCGACATGATCCCGTTCCGATCCCTGTGGGCGCGCTGCGCCCGTGGCGCTGCCGCGCTGGCACTGCTCGCCGCCGGTGCGGCGCCGGCCGCCGAGACCGTCAACGTCTACTCGATCTGGCCGGAGAACTGGGCGCGGCCGATGTTCGAGGAGTTCGAGAAGGCCACCGGCGTGAAGGTCAACTTCGTGCGCTTCTCCTCCGGCGAGGCGCTGGCCCGCGTGATCGCCGAGAAGAACAACCCCAAGATCGACGTGCTGTTCGGCGGCCCGGTCGAGACGCATGCCGCCGGCATCGCCGAGGGGGTTTTCGAGCCCTATAAGCCGCCGTCCTTCGGCCGCCTGGCACCGCGCTTCCGCCATGCCGACGGTCAGTGGGTGGCCATCGCCGACGACCCGCTGGTCTTCATGACCAACAACAAGTTCCTGAAGGACCACAACCTGCAACCCCCGGGGAGCTGGAACGACCTGCTGGCGCCGCCCTACAAGAACATGCTGCAGATGGCCGACGCGCGCACCTCGGGCACCGCGGTGACGCGCATCTTCTCGGTCCTCGAGGTCAACGGCCGCGACGAGGCCAAGGCCTTCGACTACCTGAAGAAGCTGCGCCCCAGCGTGCAGCTGTTCACCAAGAGCGGCGGCGGCGGCACCCTGCCGGTGGGCCTGGGGCAGGCCGGTGGCGGCATCTTCTTCATCGTCGATGCGCTCGACACCAAGGCCAAGGGCTACGACGTCTCGATCAGCTTCCCCAAGGAAGGCATCGGCACGGCGGCCGAGGCCATCGCGCTGATCAAGGGCGCCAAGAACCCGGCGCAGGGCAGGAAGCTGATCGACTGGGCCACCTCGCCGGCGATGCAGGGCCTGTTCGCCAAGCACAAGATCAACTTCCTGCCGGCGCACCCCGAGGTGCAGCCCGAGGCGAGCCTGGCCGCCGTGCTCAAGAGCGCCAAGATCTTCCCGATCGACGCCGAGTACGCCGGCGCCAACCGCAAGCGCATCGTCGAGCGCTGGATCGCCGAGGTGCTGAACCCCTGACCCGGTGACCGCGCTGGCGGCGCCGGTGGCAGCCCGGCGCGACCCGCTCACCGCAGCCACGGTGCTGGTGCTGTGGCTGCTGCTGGGCCTGTTCGTCGTCTACCCGTTGGCGATGATGCTCGGCCGGGTGTTCGTGCACCAGGGCCAGGTGTCGGTCAGCGGGCTGTGGACGCTGCTGACCGATCGTCACCAGCTGCAGGCCTTCGCCAACAGCCTGATCCTGGCTGCCGCCGTGGGCGCGGTTGGCACCGCCGCGGGCTTCGTGTTCGCCTTCACCGCCGCCCGCACGCGCCTGCCGGGCTGGTTGCAGCGCGTGATCGACGCCAGCGTGCTGCTGCCATTGGTGTCGCCCCCGTTCACGACGGCGATCGCGATCATCTTCAGCTTTGGCCCGCGCGGCCTGATCACCCACGAGCTGCTGGGCCTCAAGGGCGTCACGGTGTACGGCTTCACCAGCACCCTGTTGTCCGAGGCGGTCACCTACTTCCCGATCGCCTACCTGACGCTCAAGCCGATCCTGGCCGGCATCGACAGCAACATCGAAGGCATGGCGCTGTCGCTGGGGGCGTCGCGCTGGCGTGTGTTCCGCACCGTCACGCTGCCGCTGGCGGTGCCGGGGCTGGCCAACGCCTTCCTGCTGCTGTTCGCGGCATCGCTGGCCGACTTCGCGACGCCGCTGATCCTGGCCGGCAACCAGTTTCCGGTGCTGCCGACCCAGGCCTACCTGCAGATCACCGGCCTGTTCGACCTGCGTGGCGGCGCCGCGCTGTCGTTCGTGCTGCTGCTGCCGGCGCTGGCGGTGTTTCTGCTCCAGCGGCACTGGGTGGCGCGGCGCCACTACGTCACCGTCACCGGCAAGGGTGCGGGCACGCAGCCCTTCGACAGCGTGTCGCCGGCGATGCGCTGGCTCCTGCTGGCGCTGTGCGTGGCCATCACGCTGGCCATCGCGTGGTTCTACGCGCTGCTGCTGTACGCGTCGCTGGTGGTGGCGCTGGGGGCCAATCACGCGTTCACCTGGCAGCACTACCACGTGATCTTCACCGAGGGGCTGAAGGCCACGCGCGACACCCTGATCATCGCCGCCTTCGCGATGCCGCTGGGCGGCCTGTACGGCGTGCTGGTCGGCTGGCTGGTGTCGCGCAAGGCCTTCGTCGGGCGGCGCTCGATGGAGATGGTGTCGATGGCCAACTACGCGCTGCCCGGCACCATCGTCGGCATCGCCTACCTGATCGCCTTCAACGACCCGCCGATCGAGCTGACCGGCACCGCGCTGCTGATCGTCGCCTGCTACGTCTTCCGCTACGGACCGACCGGCATCCGCGCCACGGTGGCGCTGCTGCAGCAGATCGACAAGAGCCTCGAGGAGGCCTCGGCCAGCCTCGGCGCGGGCAGCGGCACGACGTTCCGGCGCATCACGCTGCCGCTCATCGTGCCGGCCTTCTTCGCCGGCCTGGGCGTGGTGTTCATCCGCTCGATGACGGCGATCAGCGCGACGATCTTCCTGGTGTCGATGTCGTGGACGCTGATCACCGTGAAGATCCTCGAGAACATCACCGAGCTGGCGCTCGGGCCTGCGGCCGCGTTCTCGGTGCTGGTCTGCGTGATCGTGTTCGTCGTCATCGCGCTGATCGGGCAGGCGCTGCGGACCTTCAAGGCGCCGGGTTCGTCGTCGGTGACCAACATCCTGGGAGGATGAGCTCGTGAGCGACCGCACCCCGGGCATCGGCGTCGACGGCCTGTCCAAGCGCTACCAGCACCGCGTCAAGGGCGAGGTGTGGGCGGCGCGCGACGTCACGCTGGACGTGCGGCCGGGTGAGTTCCTGACGCTGCTGGGGCCGTCGGGCTGTGGCAAGACCACCACGCTGCGCATGGTGGCCGGCTTCGAGACGCCCGACGGCGGCCGCGTGCGCTTCGGCGATCGCGACATCACCGCGCTGCCGGCCAACCAGCGCGACATCGGCTTCGTGTTCCAGAACTACGCGCTGTTCCCGCACCTGACGATCTTCGAGAACGTGGCCTATGGCCTGCGTGTGCGCGGCCGCCCCGAGGACGAGATCCGCCGCCGCGTCGGCGAGGTGCTGGCGCTGGTGGGCCTGGCCGGCTACGAGCCGCAGTTCAGCGCGCAGCTCTCGGGCGGCGAGCAGCAGCGCGTGGCGCTGGCGCGGGCCATCGTCATCGAGCCGGCGGTGCTGCTGTTCGACGAACCGCTGTCCAACCTGGACGCCCGGTTGCGCGTGCAGATGCGGCACGAGATCCGTTCGCTGCAGCGGCGGCTGGGCATCACGACGCTGTACGTCACCCACGACCAGGAGGAGGCGATGGCGGTGTCCGACCGCATCGTGGTGATGAACCGCGGCCGCGTGGTGCAGGTCGGCAGCGCCGAAGACCTGTACCAGCGACCGGCCAGCGGCTTCGTCGCGCGCTTCATTGGCCGCATCAACGCGCTGCCGGCTCGCGTGCAGGCACGGCACGGTGGGACGATCGAGCTGTCGGTGCTCGGCCGACGGCAGGAGCTGCCGGTGGCGACGGCGGTGCTGGCAGGGCCCGCGGGGCTGGCGGCAGGCGCCGCGGTGCAGTGGATGGTGCGGCCCGAGGCCCTGCGCGTCGTGCCTGCCGACACCGCGGCGGCCTGGCCGGCGCGCGTGACGGCCTGCACCTTCCTCGGCGAGAAGGTCGAGCTGCACCTCGAGGTCGACGGCCAGCCGATGCTGGCCGTGCGGCCAGGCGGACCGGGCGCGGCCCTGCCCGAAGGCCAGGTGGTGGGCGTGGCGGTGGACCCGGCTGCGGTGCTGCTGCTGCCCCCGGAGGGCGAGGCATGAGGGCAACTTCGTGAGACGTCGTGCGCTGCTCGGTGGCCTGACCGCGGCGGCGGTGCTGGGTTTCGTGCGCCCGGGTCGGGCGGCGATGCCCGAACTGCACGGCGCCAGCGATGCCTGGGCCGGCGAAGGCTTGGCGTTGGCCTGGGGCGTGCTGCGGGGCCCCGACGAAGAACGCACGCGAGTGGTGCTGCGCATCGAGAGCACCGGGGCCCGTCACGCTCGCCTGACGGCCACCGGGCGCGATCCTTTCGGCGGGGCCGACGTCGACATCCCGGTGCGGCGGGAGGCCCCGGGTGTCTTCGTCGTCGACCTGCCGCGTCGCCACTTCGCGGAGCACCCGCGCACCGAGCTGCGCGCCTGGCTCGACGGTGCCGCCGAGCCTGCGCTGATGGTGTACTTTCAGGGCGTGCCGGACACCACGCCCGAGTCCACCTCGGCCGAACGGCTGCAGACCGACCTGCAGGCCCGCCTGACGCGCGTGCGCGCTCAGCGCCCGTAACGACGCCGCAGCTCGCGCGCCACCGCGGCTTCGGGCAGCAGCCGCATGCCGCCCAGGCGCAGCGCCCGCGCCCGGCCGGCGGCGTCGCGCTCGAGCTCGGCGGTCTCGCCGTGCTGCGCATAGCCGTTGGCCAGCACGATGCGGCCGTGGTCGCCGCGCACCTCACCGATCTGCGCGGCATCCTGCAGCGGGTTGGCCAGCGCCGGGTTGGCCACCAGCACCTGGTCGGCCACCGGCAGCAGGTCGGTCACGGTCCACAGGCTCCAGTAGCGGCCGTGCCAGGCCGACGAGCGGCGCGTCGGCGCGCCGTGCGTCGCGAAGGCCTGCAGCACACGCAGCGCGCCGTCGACCCAGGTCTGCGAGGGCCCGTCGGCCGCGTTGGTCAGCAGCGAGATCGCCAGGCCCTGCGCCGGCACGACGGCGGTGCGCGTCAAGGTGCCCGGGAACCCGCCGGTGTGGCCGAACCAGTCCCATGCGCCCAGCGTGCCGCTCATCAAGCCCAGGCCATAACGGCGCGGTGACGTGGCATGCGGCTCCAGCCACTGCGGGCGCACCATCTCGCGCCGGCTGTCGGGGGCCAGCACGCTGCGGGGCGCCTCGGGCGACAGGCTGGCGAAGAAGCGCGCCAGATCGGCCGCGGTGGCCACGAAGCCGGTGGCCGGCCCCAGCGCCCGCGTCGACATCGCCGCCGGGATCACCACGCGGTGCCCCAGCGGCCATTTGGCGCTGTGGCCGGCGGCCAGTGGCGGCTCCGCAGCCGACGCGGCACGCCTGGCCTTGCGGCGCGGGCCGCGCGCATCTGGCGCGGCCGCCCCGTCCGGCATATCGGGCAGCGTGTCGCGCAGGCCCGACGCGGCGACGATCTCGCGAGCCACCCAGTCGGCGTAGCCCTCGCCGGTGACGGACTCGATCACCAGGCCCAGCAGGCCGTAGCCGTGGTTGGAGTACTTGAAGCGCGTGTTGGCCTCGAGCGTCGGTGCGGCGGCCAGCTCGGCACGCAGCTCGGCGTCGTCGAGGAACGGACGGCGCTCGACCCACTGGCCGGCATCGGCACCGTCGCGCACCAGGCCGGCGCTGTGGGTGAGCAGTTGATTCAGCGTGGTCGCCGCGACCGCCGGATGCAGCCCCTGGACGTGCTGGCCGGACGGTTCGTCCAGACGCAGCCGGCCCTGCTCGCGCAGCTTCAGAATGGCCGCGGCGGTGAAGGCCTTGGAGTGCGAGGCCACGCGGAAGCGGTGGCGCGGCGTGAGCGCCTCGCCACGGTCGAGGTCGGCGTGGCCGAGGGCCAGCTCGAGCAGCGGCCGGCCGTCCTTGACGACGGCCATCGACAGGCCGGGCTGCTCGGTGATGCGCAGCTGGTGCTCCAGCCAGCGCGGCAGATAGTCCAGGGCGGCGGCGAGCCATCGGTCCATGCGGTCGTTCCGGGTTGCGGGCAGGCAGGCACTGTAAGCGCGGCGGCCGCCCGGCGTGGCCGCGGTGGCGTCGAGGGTCGCGTTCCACACGGTCACAGGTGTCACGCCGCGGTGACTCCGAGCAAGTCGGTGCCGGCCGCTGGGGCTATAAGGTGCGGTGCAAGCCGCCCGCATGGGGCGGGTGGTTTCGACATCAGGAGGACTGCATGAACGGACTGTCGATGCGCCGGGGAGCCCTGGCGCTGGCCGTCGCCGGCCTGGCCCTGGCGGGATGTGCCGACATGAGCGCGCGGCAGAAGGGCACGGCCACCGGGGCCGGCGTGGGCGCCGCGGCCGGGGCGGTGCTGGGCTCGGTCACCGGGGGCCGGGCCACCACCGGGGCGGTGGTCGGCGGCGCCATCGGCGCGGTGGTGGGCAACCTGTGGTCCAAGCGGCAGGAAGAGCGCCGCATCGCGATGGAACGGGCCACCCGCGGCACCGGCGTGGAGGTCAGCCGCACCGCCGACGACCAGCTCAAGCTGCACATCCCGAGCGACATCTCGTTCGACACCGGCAGCGCGGCCATCAAGCCGCCGATGCGCACGGTGCTCGACCCCTTCGCCGACAGCCTGCGCAACGACCCGAGCGCGCTGATCGCGATCGTCGGCCACACCGACAGCACCGGCTCCGACGCCATCAACAACCCGCTGTCGGTCGGGCGCGCCAACAGCGTGCGCGACTACCTCGTGGCGCGCGGCGTGCCGTCGACGCGGATCCAGACCGAGGGCCACGGCGAGCGCGAACCGGTGGCCGACAACGCCACCGAGGCGGGACGGGCCAAGAACCGTCGCGTCGAGATCTTCCTGCGCGAACCCGCGGCCTGAGCGGCATCGGTGCAGCCGGCCCGGCGCGGGCCGGTCCCGCCGCGCGGCGGGGCCTCGCTGCGCGCGGCCGGCGCGCCGGCGCCCGCCACGCAACGCAACGCCGCTCAGCGTCCCTCGTAGGCGGCCTGGATGGCCGCCAGGTCGAACTTGATCATCTTCAGCATCGCCTCGGCCGTGCGGCGCGCGCGCACCGGGTCGGCGTCGGCCATCCACGTCGCCAGCTGGCTCGGCACGATCTGCCAGCACAGGCCATAGCGGTCGCGCAGCCAGCCGCAGGCCTCGGGCGTGCCGCCTTCGAGCAGACGCGACCAGTAGTGGTCGATCTCGTCCTGCGTGTCGCAGGCCACCGAGAACGATACCGCGTGGTTGAACGGGTCCAGCGGGCCGGCGCTCATCGCGACGAAGGTCTGCCCGCAGAGCTGGAACTCGACGATCTTCACCGAGCCCGCCGGACCGGACGGCGATTCGGCCGGCATCGCGTCGACACGCACGATGCGGGAGTCCGGAAAGATCGAGGTGTAGAACGCCGCGGCCTCCTCGGCCTCGCGGCTGTACCAGAGGAAGGGCGTGATCTTCGGCATCTGCATGGGGGGGTCTCCTGGCGTCGGGCCGGCGGCGACGGCCGCCTGCATCTCCCCACGACGATCATGCGCCCCGCACATCGACATCGCGCCCGGCAAGGTGCCCGACCCCGGGGGCGCACGCCGCCGCGGCCGGCCCGGCGGCGGCGCTCGCGGTGCCGCCGCCGGCAGGTTCGGCAGCCCGCACAATCGCCCCATGTCGCCACCGACCGTCGCCCGCCTGCAGGCCCACGTCGATGCGCTCGAACGCGGCCTGCTCGAACGCGGCACCGCCGTGCGGCTGCTGCTGCTGGCCGCGCTGGCCGGCGAGCATGTGCTGCTGATCGGGCCGCCGGGCACCGCCAAGAGCGAGCTGGCGCGCCGGCTGCACCACGTCTTCGACGGCGCGCGCTACTTCGAGCGGCTGCTGACGCGCTTCTCGACGCCCGAGGAGCTGTTCGGCCCCTTGTCGCTGAAGGCGCTGGAGGCCGACCGTTACGAGCGCCTGATCGACGGCTACCTGCCGACCGCCGGCATCGCCTTTCTCGACGAGGTCTTCAAGGCCAACTCGGCGATCCTCAATGCGCTGCTGACGCTGTTCAACGAGCGCGAGTTCGACAACGGCGCCGGGCGCATCCGCACACCGCTGATCAGCGCCATCGGGGCCAGCAACGAGGCGCCGGCCGACGAGTCGCTGGTGGCCTTCCACGACCGCTTTCTGCTGCGCGTGCCGGTCGCGCCGGTCGGCGATGCCAGCTTCGAGGCCCTGCTGCGGCTGGACAATCGGGCCGCGGCGCCCGTGCCGCCGCCGATCACCGCGGCCGAGCGGGCGGCCGTGGCCGCGGCGTCGACCGAGGTGACGCTGGACGACGAGGCCGTGCAGGCGCTGACACGGCTGCGCCAGGCCGCCGTCGAGCAGGGCCTGGTGGTCTCGGACCGCCGCTGGCGCCAGCTCGTCGCCTTGATGCGCGTGGCCGCCGCCGCCGAGGGACGGCGCGGCCTCGACCTGCTGGACCTGTGGCTGGTGCCCTTCGTGCTGAGTGCCGACGCCGACGGCGTGGCCCCCTTGCAGGCCTGGTTCGCCGGGCAGATGGGTGCCGTGCCCCAACCGATGACCTGGCTGGGTCATGCGGTGCAGGCCTTCGAAAAGCAGCTCGAGCTCGAGCTCAGCCAGCCCGCCGAAGGAGGTGACGACGCGGCCGGCAAGCTGGCGCTGGCGCGCAGCATCGCCGGGCACGAGGACGCGACCGGACTGCTGCGCATCGTCTCGCAGACGCTCGAGGACCGCACGCGACGCCGCTACAGCCCCGTGCATGTCGCCGCGCGCGTCGCGCAGGTCGACGAGCTGATCGACCGCGCCCGGTCCGCGCACCGGCCGGTGGCCGCCGCGCTGCAGGCGCTGCGGCAGCGCCTGGCCGGGCGCCTGTGGGTGCCGCCGGAGCGCGCGGCGTGCTGGTGCGCGGCCCACGAGCAGACCCTGCAGACGCTCGACGGCCTGCTGGCGCGCCTGGACGCGGTGCGCCAGGCCTTCGCCGCGCTGCCGGTGGATCCGGCGCTGGACGACGCCGTGCCGCCGGCACCGCCGGTGGCCGTGGGCTGACGGTGCACCGGCCCGTGACGTCGCCGGGGCGTGGCAGGGTCCGCCGCTCACGGCGCCGCACCCTGCATGAACGACCGCCACTCCGGCGGCCCGCAATCGGCGTTCGGTCCACTGCGTGAATCTGGACGCGCCCTTCGACCGGCTGGCGGCGCTGGACCGGCGCCTGTGGCTGCCGGCGCTGACCACCAGCGCCGGCCGCACCGCCGAGCGCCTGGCGCACCTGCGGCTGTGGGTGGCGGCGCTGGGCGAGGGCATGCTGCCGGCGCACGAACTGGACTTCGGCGATCCGGCCGCTGTCGGACCGCTGCGCCAGGTCTGCGGCCAGCTCGGTCTGCCGGCCTTGTGCCGCGGCGCGCCCGCGATGACCGAGCAGGTGCTGCGCACGCTGCTGTGGCACCTGGACCGCCTGGTCGACCTGCAGCCGGTGCTCACGCGCGCCCAGGCCATCGACCGGGTGTGCCAGGAGTTCCGCGAGGCCTGGCAGGACCAGAAGGGCGACTGGGACACCCTGCTGGCGCTGCTGCAGGACCTGGGCGACCTGGCCACGCTGCGCTGGGACGCGCTGCGCGGCTTGCTCGGCTCGCGCGAGTGGCACGAGGCCGAGCGCATCGCCCAGCGCCTGGCGCAACTGCCCGAGCTGGTGGCGCTGATCCGTCGCCTCGGCCGCGCCGAACGCGCCGCGCGTGCCGAGGCATTGCCACCGCAGGTGCTGGATGCGTCGTCGCGCCCGCGCGCCGGCGTGCGCGTGGTCGAGACGCGGCTGCCCGGCCTGCCCGGCGAACTGCGCGGCATCCGCACCGGCAACCGCATCGAGGGCATGCTGTCCAGCGAGGCGGCGATGCTGCTGCACCCGGTGCTGCACAAGCTGTGGCGCGCCCGCCATGCCGAGGCCCGGCTGCTGACCTACGACAGCGAAGCCGTGCTGCACGACCTGCGGCCCGACCCGGCCGCGCCGCCGCGCCAGGACCTGGCGCCGCCGTGGCCCGAGGCGCTGGTTCGCGGCCCGATCATCCTCTGCCTGGACACCTCGGGCTCGATGCGCGGGGCGCCCGAGAACATCGCCAAGGCGGTGGTGCTGGAAGCCATGCGCACGGCGCACCGCGAGCGCCGCGGCTGCCGCCTGATCGCCTTCGGCGGACCCGACGAGATGATCGAGCGCGAACTGGCCTTCGATGCTGCCGGCCTGCGGGCCCTGCTGGACCTGATGGGCCAGTCCTTCGACGGCGGCACCGACGTGCAAGGTCCGATCGAGCGCGCCATCGAGCGCGTGCACGAGGCCCGCTGGGCCAGCGCCGACCTGCTGATCGTCAGCGACGGCGAGTTCGGCTGCGTGCCAGCGATGCTCGAGCGGCTGGACGACGCGCGCGAGCGGCTCGGCCTGCGCGTGCAGGGCGTGCTGGTGGGCGACCGCGAGACGATGGGCCTGATGGAGGTGGCCGACCACATCCACTGGGTGCGCGACTGGCGTCGCCACGGCGATGCCCCGGAGGGCGCTGCACCCCGCGGCGGCTTCTCGCCGGTGCACAGCAAGAGCCTGACGGCGCTGTACTTCCCCGGCGCGCTGTCGGCGCGCGCCGCGCGGCACAAGCCGGGGTGATGCAGCGCTCGACCCGGCGTCCGGGGTTCTCGCCGCGCCGGTTGGGTCGGTGGTGCTGTCGACGGGCTTTACACGACCAGGATCGAACGGCGGTGTTCCGCAGCGTGGCCGGGCCGCGCCTCGCGCCCGTCACCTGCGACAAAGGGCATGACAAGCGTCAAGCGGCGCGGAACTTGCATGTTGCCTTGTGTCAAGTGGGCGGCCTCCGCGCACGCGGTGGGCCTTGGACAGTCAACCGTGGAGCGCGACCATGAAGCGATTTCTCCTGAGCTTGGCAGTTGCGGGTGCGGCCAGCATCCCGCTGGCAGTGTCGGCCTTCGTCCTGGGGCCGACGACGCCCGGCAAGTGGGGTCCGGCTGCCTTCGGTACCGGCGCCACCATCACCTACAGCTTCATGTCCGACGGCGTGGACTGCAGCGCCGAGACGGCGGGCTGCACCATCTCCGCGCTCGGCTCGTTCGGGCCGACGTTTGCCGTCTGGAAGAGCGAGATCGAGGCGGCGTTCGACGCCTGGTCCGCGGTGGCCGACATCCTCTTCGTCGAGGTTCCCGACCTCGGCGAGGCCTTCAATGCCGCGGTTCAGCTGTCCGGCGACATGCGGTTTGGTGGTCACAGCTTCGATGGCCCGTCCGGGACGCTGGCGCATGGTTTCTTTCCCCCGGCCAATGGGGCCTCGGCTGCCGGCGACATGCACTACGACACCGGTGACTGCTGGGAGGCGGGATTCGATGGCACGGGAGACGGCTGCTTCAGCATCTTCCAGGTGAGTGCCCACGAGATCGGCCATGCGATCGGGCTGGCCCACACCGGCGTGCCGGCGTCATTGATGAATCCGTTCTATACCGAGGCATTCAGTGGTCCGCAGGCCGACGACATCGCAGGTGCCGCATTCATCTACGGGCCGGCCGCGTCGGCACCGCCCCCTCGCATCCCCGAGCCGCGGAGTCTCGCGCTGGTCGGCTTGGCCCTCGGTGCCGCCGGGCTCGCGCGTCGACGCCGTTCTTCCTGAGCGAGACAACGCCATGCGCGGATCGCCTGGCCCGTATCTGCGCCGCTGGCGACGCGGGAGTCTCTGGACACCCGAGGCCCCCGATCGACAGGCGCCCGTCGGCCGCATCCGGCCCGCTGGGCGGGCGGCCGGCGCGCTGGCGGCATGCCTGATGTGCGTGGTGCAGGTGCAGGCGATGTGGGTGCGAATGAGCGACGCCGACCTGATCCGCAGTTCGCAGCTGATCGTCGTCGGTGAATGGATCGGTCAGGCCCCGCTGCACGCGGCACCGGACCGTGCGACGGCGCTGGTGGCGGTCATCGCGGTGCATCAGGTCCTGAAGGGACCTCCAGCGACGGCCGTTGCCTTCGTCACGGCGGGCAGCGCCGGGAGGCCGGTGTCCGGCTCCGACCTGAGATTCGAGCGCGGCGACCGCGGCATCTGGTTCCTCCGCGCGCTCGATCCGGGTGACGCCGAAGGGCTCTTCGCCGTGGACCATCCCCAGCGCTTCCTGCGCGATGCACCGGAAAACGCCGAAGCGATCGCTGCCATCCGGCGACAACTGAAGGCCCGCTGAACGACCGCCGCGCTCATGCCACGCCCAGGCCGCGCCCATGCGCGGCGCCGCGCCGACCCCGAGTTCAGCGGTACGACCGGTACACGCTGCCGCGCCCGTTCTTGCCGATCAGCACCACGTCGTAAGGGTCCTTGCGGCCGTTGTAGACCGGGCCGTCCATGCCGGGCGATCCGACGGGCATGCCCGGCACGGCCAGGCCGATGGCCGGGGGGCGCTCCTTCAGCAGGCGCAGCACCTCGGAGGCCGGCACGTGGCCCTCGAGCGCATAGCCGTCGACGATGGCGGTGTGGCAGGAACCGAATTCCGCGGCGATGCCCAGACGCGCCCGCATCGTGGTGTTGCCCACGTCGTGCACCTGGGTGCGGAAGCCATGCGCGTTCAGGTGCGCCATCCAGTCCTCGCAGCAGCCGCAGGTCGGGCTCTTCCACACCTGCACCAGGGGGCCAGCGGGTCGGGCGGCGATGGCGGGCAGGGCCAGCCCGGCCAGGCTGGACAGCAGCAGCTGGCGGCGGGACCAGCGGGTGGCAGTGGGTGTCATGGGCGTCCTCTTGCAGATGGATGCGGATGGATGCGGGGGGATGAGGCGGCGGGGTCGGGCATGTCCCGGTCGTCGGCCACACGTGGCGGTCCGGCGGGACCGGGGGACCCGAGGGTCCGGCACACCCCGCACGACGCGCAGCATGCGCGTGCGATCACGGCCACGACCTGACCGAGGTCAAGCCGGCCGGACTTCAGGCCGCGTCGCGCAGGCGCGCGACGGTGTCACGGATCAGGTGCCCGGCGATCGAGAAGCGCGGCGGGATCTGCGGCAGCGCGTCGAGCGGGAACCAGCGCGCATCCTCGATCTCGCCGGCCTGCGGGACGATCTCGCCGCCGGCCCATTCGGCGGTGTAGGCGATCATCAGGCTGTGCGGGAACGGCCAGCTCTGGCTGCCGTAGTAGCGCAGATCGCGCACCTGCACGCCCACCTCCTCGGCCACCTCGCGGTGCAGGCAGTGCTCGATCGACTCGCCGGCCTCGACGAAGCCGGCCAGCGCGCTGTACATGCCCGCGGCGTAGTGCGGCGAGCGCGCCAGCAGCAGCTCGCCGGGACGCCACACCAGGGCCATCATCGCCGGGCTGATGCGCGGGTAGGCCACGTGGGCGCAGGCCGGACAGCGCCGCGCGCGCTCGCCGGGCACCAGCTCGGTGGGCGTGCCGCAGGCGCCGCAGAAGCGGTGCGCGCGGTCCCATTCCAGCACCTGTGCGGCGCGGCCGGCCAGGCCCAGCAGCTCGTCCGGAAACTGCATCATCGCCGTGCGCAGCGGCACGGCCCGCCAACCCGGGGGCGGCTCGGACAGGCGCAGCGCCCAGCAGTCCACCGCGTCCAGCCGGCCGAGGTAGTGGCGCACGGCAGCCTGCGCGGCCAGCATCGCCAGCGTCGCGGCCGGCTGGGGCCGCAGGGCCTGGTCCTGTTGGTCGGGCAGCAGCAGCCGGCCCTCGACGAAACCCAGGCACCAGGCTTCGTCGGTGGCAGGTTGCAGCGGGTCGGCGGCAGGCTGGAAGGGCATGGTCGGGTGGCCGGTGGCGAAGGCGGGACGCAGAATCGGGCGGCCGGAACTGCCCGCACGAATCCGATGACGGTCGATGATGCCTGAGGACCTGCCGATGCCGATGCCGGTGGCCGCAGCCGGGGCCGGGGCCGGGGCCGGGGCCGGGGCCGGGGCCGCGCCGACCCCGGCGGCCTCACCGTCCCGCTCGGGCGCGCGCGAGGTCGCCGTGTCGTCCGCAGACCCGGTCGTGCCGGCCTCGGTGGCCCGGTCGGCCGCATCGGTCGCATCGGTCGCATCGGTCGCATCGGTCGCATCGGCCGGGTGGGCCATGGCCGTCGCGGGCGCCGTGCCGGCCGATACTGCTGCCGCCTGGCGCATGGCGATCGAGGCGGGCGCCAGGCAGGCGGGGGCGGCGGTGGCTGCTGGCCGGCTGCTGGACCTGGCCGGCCTGTCGCTGGACGAGGTGCTCGACGGCGTGCGGGCCGGCCCGGCCTTCGCCGCCGTCCAGGCCTGGCTGGGGCCGCGGCCGCTGTGTGTGGCGACGCAGTGCTGGTGGCGGCACCAGGTGCCGCCCGGCACGGCGGATCGCCAGCACCTCCCGCATGCCTGGCACCAGGACGGCGCCCTGGCGCTCGACTTCGGCCGCGATCCGGGTCCGCAGGGTGGCCTGCTGCCGGTGCTGACGCTGTGGATCGCGCTGCAGGACTGCGGCCGCTCGGCGCCGGCGCTGGAATGCGTGGACGTGGCGCCGGCGCGATTGCTGGCGCCCGACGAGCTGCACGATGCCGGCCTGCGCCGGCGCCATGCCGCATCGGCCTTCCGGGTGCTGCCGGCGGCTGCCGGACAGGGCTGGCTGTTCGACGGTGCGCTGATCCACCGCACGCAGGTCGCTGCCGGGCTGACCGGGTCGCGCACGAGCCTGGACCTGCGCTTCGTGGCCGACGGGCCGCTGCCGGCCCGCCTGGCCGGCGAACGACTTCAAGCCTGCTGACCGCTGCTGGCCCCGGCGCCCGCCGCCGGGGCAGTGGGTAGGGGTGCGGCGCCGGGCGTATCAGCGGCCCGCGCCAGGCCGGGTGAAGCCGATGCACGCACGATGCACGCACGATGCACACCAGCGCTCAAGATCGGCCGCGGTCCGCCGATATCAGGCCGGATGTCCCCGGCCACCGTCCGCGTGGGCCGTTCACCCCGCCCGCTCCGACCCGGCCGCCGCCCATGCATGCTTCGCTCGAACTGCTGTTCGCCCACCTCAAGGGGGGGCTGCTGTGGCTCGCTGCCGACGGGCGCGTCAAGTTCGCCAACGCCGAGGCCACGCGCCTGTCCGGCCTGAAGGGTGGTGGCACGCTGCACGAGTGCACGCTGAGGAAGGCCGTGCAGGTGATCGCCGCCGGCAAGCGCCTCGAGCCGATCGAGATGGAGTTCGTGCCCCAGGGGGCGGTCGATCGCGTGCTGCACGCCACCGCGGCGCCGGCCCTGGTGGCCGGTGACGTCTTCGTGCTGCTCGAGGCCCCGGCCCTGCATGGCGAGGCCCTGGCGCTGGACAACCTGATGACGGTGATCCGCAGCGACCTGGCCACGCCGCTCGACCGTCTGACACGCTCGCTGGACCTGATGCGCGACGGCGCCATCAACGCCGTCGCCGCGCAGGAGACCCTGGAGCAGACCCGCGGCCTGGTCGACACGCTCAACCGCATGGTGGACCTGTCGCAGATCTGGTCCAGCGAGTCGCTGCTGGCCAACGACCGGCTGCAGGTCTGGGCGCTGCTGCAGCAGGCCTGGCAGCAGGCGCAGCCCTTCGCCCAGAGCAAGCGGCTGACGGTGCGCCTGGTCAGCCTGATCCCCGAGGCCGAGATGCCGGTGACCTACGGCAGCGAGTTCTGGATCCGCCGCGTGGTCACCGAGAGCCTGCAGGCCGCGCTGCGCGCCGCCGGTTCGGGTGCCACGCTCGACATCGAGCTGCGCCAGATGGGTCCGCGCGTGCTGATCGTCTTCCGCAACAGCGGCATGTGGCCGGCGGCCGCGCGCAACGCGGTGACGCTCCACGACGGGCAGGCCCGCCCGGCCGGCCGCACGGGCATCCACACGCGGCCGGTCCATGCCAAGGACCTGATCGGCCTGCACCTGTGCGAGCGGATCATCCGCCTGCACGGCGGCCTGCTGCGCGAGGAGGTCGACGACGCCGGACTGCGCAACTTCCTCATCGACCTGCCCACCGGCGCCCCCGGGCGCGAGGGAGCCGATCTGGCGATGGATGCCGCTCAGGCACAACGTTATGCCGCCGACCTGGCGGCGCTGATGGCGCGGCGGCGTCGCGCGCCGCCGGCGGCCGGCTGAACAGCATCCGCCGGGGCCGTCCGACGGATCGGCTCGCGGTGCCTACGGCGCCTTGAAGTCGCCGCCCCAGGCCAGCACCAGCCGGTCGGGCTGGATGTAGCGCCGCCACGCGGCGTTGACCTGCTCCAGCGTCAACCCCTGCAAGGCCTCGTCGACCTGCCGGACGAAGTCGAAGCGCCGGCCGAGGAACAGGTTCTGCGCCAGCTGCGAGGCCACCGCGTTGTCCTGCGCGCGCGCCAGGCGACGGAAGTTCAGCAGGCCCACGCGGCCGGTGTCGAGCTCGGCCTGCTTGAAGCCGTCGCGCAGCGAGCGCGCCAGTTCCTCCCTCAGCGCGGCCTCGACGCGCGGCTGGTTCTGCGGCGCGAAGATGGCACTGACGTTCCAGGTGGTGTGCTCGTCGATCGAACTCCAGTCGAGCACCGAGCGCACGTCGTAGGACAGGCCTTCCTTCTCACGGATGCGCATCCACAGCCGCGAGCTGCCGCCGATGCCGAAGAGGTAGTTGGCCATCGTCAGCGCCGCGTGGTCGGCATGGCGGTCGCTGATCGGCAGGGCCAGCCGGCCCCGCAGGTTGGCGTTGGCCTTGTCGGGCGTGAGCTCGACGAAGCGCGCCGGCGGGGCGGCCACCAGCGGCTGCGGCACGCGGCGGTAGGGCAGGGCCCCGTCGGCCGGCATGCGCCAGTCGCCAAGGGCCTTGCGCAGCGCCTGCTGCACCGCGGCGGGATCGAAGTCGCCGGTGGCCGAGAACTCGCCGCTGGCGGCGCTGACGAAGCGCCGGTGGAAGCCTTGCAGCGCGGCGACGTCGACACGCTTCAAGTCCTCCTCGGTCTCCTCGAAGCTCGCCTCGTGGCGCAGGTCGCCGCGCGGGTACGGATTGCCGTGGCGGGCGATGCGCTTGAGGATCAGCGCATCGGGGTCCTTGCGCACGCGCTCCAGGCCGGCCAGGCGCTGGCGGCGCACCTCCTCCAGCGCGTCGGCGGCAAAGGCCGGCTCGCGCAGCAGCCGGCCGACCAGCTCCATCACGTCGGGCAGATGCCGCCGGCGCGTGCTCAGGTTGACGCCCAGCGTCTGCCCGCTGCCGAAAAAGCTCACCTGGGCCTGCAGCTGGTCGAAGCGGTCGGCGATCTGCTGGCGCGTCAGGCCGGCGCCGCCGCGGTCGAGCAGCTCGCCCAGCAGCGACGCGACGGTCTCCCGGCCCTGCAGGCTGCGCTCATCGCCCAGGTGCAGGCGCAGCCGCGCGTGCACCACGCTGCCGCGCGTGCCCTTGGGCAGCAGCGCAAGCTTCAACCCGCCGACCTGGGCGACCTGCGTGCGCCGGTCCAGGTTGTCCGGCGTCGGGTCGAAGGCCTCGGCCGGGACGGCGGCCGGGTCGCCGCGGTAGCCTTGCAGCGCCGCGGCGACATCTACCCGTGCCGGCGCCGGCGCGCGCACGGGCTGGTCGGTCGGCCGGTACAGGCCGATGGTGCGGTTGTCGCGCCGCACCCAGGTGGCCGCCACGCGCTGCAGGTCGGCCGGCGTGACCGCGCGGATGCGGTCGCGCTGCAGGAAGTGCAGGCGCCAGTCGCCCAGCGCGATGGCACTGGTGAGCTCGACGCCGATGCGCTCGGGATCGGTGAAGCCCAGGTCCCAGGCGTTGAGCCAGCGCGTGCGGGCCCGCTCGAGCTCCTCGGCGCTGGGCGGCTCGGCGGCCAAGCCGTCGAGCACCGCACTCATCTCGGCGCGGGCGCGGTCGAGGTCCTGTCCGGGGGCCAGCGTGGCGGTGGTGAACAGTGGGCCGGGTTCGGCCAGGCCCCAGGCGAAGGCCGCCGTCTGCGCGGCCAGGCGCTGCTCGACCATGCGCTTGTGCAGACGTCCTGCCGGGGCATCGCCGAGCACCGAGGCCAGCAGGTTCAGCGCCGCCCAGTCGGCATGGCTGGCCGGTGGCACGTGGTAGGCCATCAGCAGCGTCGCCGAGCCGCCACTGCGGCGCACCTCGACCCGGCGCTCGCCATCCTGCGGCGGATCGAGCGTGTAGGTCGGCCGCAGCACCCGCGTCGGCCGCGCGATGGTGCCGAAGCTGCCGGCCACGCGGCGCAGCACCGTGTCGGCGTCGAAGCGCCCGCTGACGATCAGGGTGGCGTTGTCGGGCTGGTAATGGCGGCGGTAGAAGGCCTGCAGCCGGCCGATGTCGACGTTCTCGATGTCGCTGCGGGCGCCGATCGTGCTCTTGCCGTAGTTGTGCCACTGGTACATCGTGGCCATGGTCTTCTGCAGCAGCACGCGGAACGGGTTGTTCTCGCCG
>WBZL01000374.1_pt1 | contig 49955 bp, 31 predicted proteins | sample 5204291 | NCBI WGS metagenome assembly WBZL01 (sample SAMN12344345, study PRJNA552823) | activated sludge metagenome | biome: Activated sludge suspended growth; feature: Nitrification reactor; material: Wastewater; isolation source: activated sludge from nitrification reactor of wastewater... | reverse complement strand
AATGGTCGACGCCATCCTGATCAAGGACGGGGACGAGGTCAAGGAGGGCGACGTGCTGCTTCGACTCGACCCGACACAGGCCCGCTCGCAGTACGAGGTGGCACGCGCGCAGTGGTTGGTGGCAAAAGCCGTCGAAGCGCGGCTGCTGGCCGATGTCCAGGGCCGCTCGGAGATCACTTTCCCCGAAGACCTGTTGAAGGACAAGGACGATCCGCGAGCGGCCAGTGCGATGGCCATCCAGACGCAGTTGCTGCGTTCCCGCCGCGCTGCCCTGCAGGCTGAACTTGGCGCCATGGAGAATACGCTGGCGGGCCTGCAGTCCTCCGCCACCGGTCTGGAGGCCACCCGGCGCGCCAAGGAACAGCAGTCGAAGCTGCTGCTCGAGGAACTGAAAGGCCTGCGGGAGATGGCGGCCGAGGGCTACCTGCCACGCAACCGCCTGTCCGAGCAGGAACGGCTGCTGGCCCAACTCGGTGGGGCCATCTCCGAGGACCTGGGAAACCTGGGGCGTACGCAGCGGAGCATCGGCGAAATCCGGATGCGCATGCTGGCGCGCCAGCAGGATTACCGCAAGGAGGTCGAGAACGGGCTGGCCGAGGTCCAGAAAGAGGTCAGCGCTCTTGACAGCCGCCTCAAGGGACTGGCTTTCGAACTGGCCAATACCGAAGTCCGCGCCCCCAAGGAAGGCATCATCGTCGGTCTGAAAGTGCACACCATCGGCGGGGTGCTGGCTTCGGGCACCCCCTTGATGGAGGTGGTGCCGAAAAACGAGCCCTTGCGTATCGATGTCATGATTCCCACCACCTTGATCGACAAGGTCAGGCCGGGGTTGCCGGTGGACATCATTTTTCCGGCTTTCAATCAGAAGGTGACGCCCAATATTCCGGGCGAGCTTGGACAGGTGGCCGCCGACGCGACGACCGATCCGCAGGGCAGAATGCCGCCGTACTATCTCGGGCAGGTGGTGGTGACCCCGGAAGGGATGAAAAAGCTGACCACGCACGAAATCAAGCCCGGCATGCCTGCCGAGGTGATCATCAAGACGGGTGAGCGAACACTGCTCAACTATATCGTCAAGCCGCTGCTGGATCGGGCGAAGCCCGCATTGACCGAGGAATGAGCATGAGAAAATGGACTGCCAGGCTGACCGGCTGCGCGCTGGCGCTGATGGCTTCGGGGGTACTCGGCGCAAGCCTGCTGGACGCGTATCAGGCGGCCCGGCAAAACGATCCGACCTTCCGGGCCGCCCGCTACGAGCGGGAAGCCGGCCAGTACAACTATGACGTAGGTCTGGCCGGTCTGTTGCCGAATATTTCGATTGCAGGCTCTTACTCGAAGACTACCGGAGATCGATCGTCGACCGTGGTCAATGTGACCCAGCAACTGGATTACCACTATACCTATACCACCGTTGCACTGCGGCAGCCCCTGTTCAATTATGAGAGCTTCGTACGCTACCAGCAGGGCAGTGTCCAGGTCGCCTACAGCGATGCGGTGTTTGACCGGAAAGCTGCGGAAATGGCCGTCAAGCTCTCGGCCGCCTATTTCGATGCCTTGCTGGCCATCGACAAGCTGACCCTGGCGGATGCGGAAATCACGGCTTATGGTGCACAGCGCCAGCTTGCCGAGCGCCGTCGGAAGGGTGGCGAAGGCACCGTGACCGAGGTTGCCGAAACGGATGCCCGGCTTCAGCTTGCGCGCGCGAACCGTGCCGACGCGCTCGATGGGGTCGCGGTGGCGATGCGTAAACTCGAAGGCATGACCGGCATGCCGATGGGAGAACTCTGGATTCTGCGACCGGATTACATGCCGAACGGCGTACAGCCGAGTCAACTGGACGAATGGAATGCACTGGCACAGGACAACAATCCGGAGATTCGCGCTCAGCGCAAGGCATACGAGATGGCCAGCCTGGAAGTGAATCGCAATCGCGCCGGCCATCTCCCGCAGGTCGACTTCGTTGCGCGTAACATACGAACAGAAAATCAAACGGTCGACACGCTCAACCAGAAAATCAACACTAACTCGGTAGGCATAGAACTCAACATTCCGCTGTTTGCGGGAGGGCGGGTCAACGCACTGACCGGGCAGGCAATGGCCAACCGCGAGCGTGCCCTGGCTGAACTGGATGCTACCGTGGACAACGTGCTGGTTGAGGTCAAGCGCCAGTTCATGGCGGTCGAGACGGGTGGCCACAAGGTGAGAGCCTACCAGAAAGCAGTCGAATCCAGCGAGGTGGCGACCGAAGGAACGAAGCGTGGGATGGCGGCCGGAATTCGAACCAATACTGATGTCCTCGACGCCGAACGTCAGATGTTCGTTGCCAAGAGGGATCTTGCACAAGCCAGGTACCAGCTCCTGGTCAGCACCTTACAATTGAAAACGGCTGCCGGTGTTCTGTCGGAAAAGGATATCATCGAGATCGCAGGGCTGCTCCTGCCGCGTCCATAGACCTGGATAGACCCTCTTGTGCGATCGATCGATACGCGCTGAACCGCTTGCCGTGCGGCCAAGCTCGACTCTGGTGGAGAGTGAGTATTGCCCGGATGTCGTGGCGGTATTGGTCACCCACAATCCGACTCCGAAGACCTTGCTGCCTGCTATCGAGTCCGTCGCACGTCAGGTTTCCGCGATTGTCGTTGTCGACAACGCGTCTGAACATTCCCCCCTGAACTGGATCGATCACGCCAGCCGGCACTTTCAAGCAGAGGTCGAAGTATTGGTCCAGGAAGACAACCTGGGACTGGCCGCTGGTTACAATGTCGGACTGGATAAGGCGCGATCACGCGGAGCCGTGTTCGTGCTTCTGCTTGATCAGGACAGCGAGTTGGAGTTCGGAACGGTCGCCAAGCTTCGGGCCGCTCATCTCGATCTCGCCCAACGAGGGGTGATGGCGGCTGCGGTCGGACCACGCTATCGCGACGCCAGCGACGCTTCACTTTCGCAATTTGTCCGGGCCGGTTGCTTCAGATTCAAGCGCGTCGACTGTGGGGAGAACGGAGGCACCGTTGAAGCCGATTTTCTGATTTCATCCGGTTCCTTGCTGCCCATGGCTGCCATCGAAACCATTGGAAAAATGGACGAGGGACTTTATATCGACCACATCGATACCGAATGGTGCTTCAGGGCTCGTTCCCTCGGCTTCGGGATATTCGGTGTGTGCGACGCCATCATGCGCCACGCCCTCGGCGAGCGCAGAGTGGCGATCTGGTTCCTGCGCTGGCGCAGAGTCCCGGTTCATTCGCCGTTCCGCTATTACTACATTGTTCGCAACAGCATTCTGCTTCGTCGTCGATCGTACATGCCGAAAAGGTGGCGACGTGCGGATTTGTCGCGATTGTTCCAGATACTTTTTTTCTTCGGCCTGTTGACCCCTAACCGCCTGGCCAATCTGCACATGATGTGGTTCGGCCTGCGCGACGGCATGAACGGCGTGGAGGGCAAGCTCACCCGCTTGCGGGCACTAGGAAATTCGTGAGTCGCTGATGCGACTTTCACATTAAGGACGGCATCAGGAAAGATCGGCAACGCGGGGTGGCCACGCCAGACTGAAAGCATGGGCACCGAGACTGAGATTCGGCGAATAAGCCGGATCGGCGGCCAATTCGTCTGCCCACCGGTCCTGCATGAACGCCATCTCGGAAGCCAAGCATTCCTGTTGTTCTTCAGATGTTGTCTCCTGATCGTGGCTGGCGGACTCGTCATGGCGCATTTCTGCATAAGGCGTCCAGACGTTCCGATAACCCGCCTGCCGAAGCCTCAGACAGAAATCGACGTCATGGAATGTCACCGCGAGCCGCTCGTCGAATCCGCCCATTTCTTCGAAAACGGATTTCCGTACGACCATGCAGGTTGCGGTAACCGCGCTCAACGACTGATGCAAGGCCGCCCTGCCGAAATAACCGATATTTCCCCGCTCGCAATTCAGAAAGGAAGGACCGGCCACGCCGCCCAGACCCAGGATGACCCCGCCCCCCTGCAGCCGTTGGTCGGGATGCCACAAGCGGGTACCGACGGCACCGACACCGTCCTGCACGGCGAAGGAAACCATCTCTTCCAGCCAGTCCGGAGTGATGATTTCAATGCCGTCGTTCATCAGGCACAACACCTTGCCCCGAGCCTGCGCCGCCGCCTGGTTATTGAAGCGTGAAAAGTTGAATTCCCCATGCTCCTGCAACACCCGGATGCCGCTCTGGCGGAAGCGATCGAGCCATTGCAAGGTGTCCGCATCTTCGCTGCCGGGGTCGACGACGATGATTTCGTAAGGCGCGTAAGTAGTGAGCTCGCGGATGGAGTCGATGCACAGACGCAGTAGATTCACCCGATCCCGCGTGGGGATCAGAATGCTTACCAGCGGTGCAGGTTTGGGCACCGGGAAACGGACTCTGGTATGCAGGGGAATCTCTGGTGCAGGCATGACTTCGGCCGTAATCCCTCGCCGCTGCAAATGCTCGGTGAGTGCCCGCTGGGCAGCTGTCAGGGCATAGGGCTTCTCGCCCATGGAACTCGCCGTGCTCCCCGCAACGATCCGCCAGTGGTAGAGTACCCGAGGAATATGGACAATCTGCTCCGGCCGCAGGCGCTCCATGGCACGCAAGGCCAGATCATAATCCTGGGAACCTTCAAATCCTTCACGGAAACCTCCAATTTCCTCGAGGAGAGAGCGCCGGTAACACCCCAGGTGAGAAAGCATGTTCTGTGCCAGTAGCAATTCATAATTGAAATCACATTTGAAATAGGGGCCGCAGCGTTGGCCGTCGGCTGACAATTTGTCTTCGTCGGTGTAGATCACGCCCGCCTCGGGACGCTCGATACAGCACTGGGCGACAAACCACAAAGCCAGCGGATGCAAGAGATCGTCGTGGTCCAGAAGAGCGACGAAATCGCCGCTCGCCAGCGCCAGCGCCGAGTTGCTGGCGGCGGAGATGTGGCCGTTGACCAGGCGAAAAACCACCTGAATACGAGAGTCGGTCGCGGCGTGTCGTTCGAGCAACGCCTTGACCCCCGGTGAATCGGAGGCATCGTCGGCTATGCATAGTTGCCAATGTGGATAAACCTGGCCCAGCACGCTGTTGATGGCTGCTTCGAGTAGCTCCGGATCAGAGTTGTAAGTGGGCATCACCACCGAAATGATCGGTGGCTGGTGCCAGGAGTCGGCGACCTGCCGAAGCCGCGGATAGCACTCGGAAACAGGTTCGAAGCGGCTGATCCAGGTGCTGTAGTCGCCGTCGGCTCTGATTTTTCCATCAAGTTGTTGCTGCAGCCCTGCCCAGTCGCGCGTCTTCCCTGCTGCGCGCCTGAGAAATCGCCAGGCCCGCACCGGATTGCGCACAGCCTGGTTCAGCAACGGCAGGTAGGCGATCACCTTGCTGACCCCGCGCAGCGGCCTGGTGACGCGCCAACTGCTGCTCCTCCAGATCGCCTCGATATGTTTTTTCCTTTCGTCGAGCAGTTGATCTTGTCTTCGGAGTTGCAATTGCAGTGCCGAAATACGGTCTTCGAGCCGAATGATGAGGCGTTGCTGCTCGGTGATGCGATTTCGCTGCTCGGTGATGAGCACTTGTTGCCCGGTAATGTGCTCCTGCTGCTCGGTGACGCGCTCTTGCAATTCAGGGTAGTTCCACACTTGAGCCATGATTCCCGCAAGTTGCCCTTCGTTCCACAGGTGTCGCCACTTTCCATAGATACGGGCATAGGCGGAGCCGACAGAGGGCGCCATCGCATGCACTCCTGAACTTGCATGAATCCGATAACAGGCGGAAACGCCTGGGACATGGACGAAGCGGGAGTGGCAGGCAATCTGGAGCCAGAAATCCCAGTCCTCGAACAGATCCAGGTTTTCGTCGAAACGGCAACCCAGATCAATGACCTGGCGCCTGAAAAGTACCGCATGCAATGGCATCAAGTTGCCCGCCAGCAGGCGGAGTGCGTCGAACGGAAGATCGATGGGGCCGCCCTTGGGTTGCCCATCCTCATCGATCGGCTGGACACCGGTATAGGCAGCCAGCAAATCAGGGGCCTGCGTCAGCGCCGCCGCCAGCTTCTCCAGATGGCCGGGAAGGAGCCAGTCGTCATCGTCCAGGAAGAGCAGGTAGGCGCCGTTTGCCGCGTCGAGCGCCACGTTGGCGGCGCGACAGCGATGCCGTGGACAGTCGCTTGAAATCAAGTGTAGCGGATGCGGACCACAGGCTGCTGGCATGACCGGATGGTCGGGTACGGCCGCCACGACCAGGATTTCGATCCGGGAATAACTTTGCTGGACAACTGACGCCAACGCTTGCTGTAGGAGAGGGAGCCGGTTGATGCTGCGTATCAGGATGGAAACCAGAGGGGGAAAGCATTCATTTTCGGACGAAGGGATCATTTGCGACAGACTGAGTAACAGGCGCGATGGCCGGCATTTTAACCAGTCGTGCCCATTCCGAGCTGATTAATCGCAGCAAGAGACGCGATTCAACGTGTTCCACGGACTTGATGTGAAAGTCGCGTCAGCAACTCACGAATTTCACCTCCCTTACTCGTGGGGTGTGAACGGTCATGGCTTTCATGATTGGAGAGCCTGAAAAAATTATTACCGTTAGATTGCCAAGTCGCCTTGTCGCTGGTGATGACTTCTGATCACACCTCGAAGCACACGCCGCCCTCGCCATCGCTCAGGTGGAGGCAGTACAATCGTCTATTTTAGAAATGCAGGGGAAGACGGCTGAAATGCAGCAGATGCCCATTCTTGATCGGTCACTGGCCTTCGTGGTGTGCGCATCCGATGCGGAGCAGTTACAGCGGCGTTTGCTGGTGTCCGAGTGCTTGCAGTCGCGGCGTTACCGGTTGGCGGTTTATTTCGATAGCCCTTCCGCTGCCAGAGCCTTCAACGAGGAGATGGGCCACAGTACCGGTGAAGACTGGCTAGTCTGGGTGCATCAGGATGTCTTCCTGCCAGATGGCTGGGATCGTCAATTCCTGGCGGCCCTTGCCCAGGCCGATTCGCTGATACCGAGGCTGGCCGTGGTGGGAGTCTACGGGATGGACCTGCAGGGCCGAAGGGCCGGACATGTCCTGGACCGGGGGAGGCTGCTCAGGGAGTCGCAGCCATTGCCGTGCGAAGCATCGAGCCTGGACGAAGTCCTCGTGGCGGTACGGACGGATAGTCGGCTAATCCTCGATCCCGAACTGCGATACCATTTTTATGCTACAGACTTGGTGCTCGCTGCCAGGCAACGGGGTTGGGCGGCGGCTGTCGTCGATTGCTGTTGCGAACACTGGTCGGACACGCCGACGAGCGGGCCGGTAGCAAGGACCTTCGCCGATGCTCTCATCGCCGACGCCCGTGTCTTCGAAACGAAGTGGCTTCACCATCTGCCGCTAGCCACCTCCTGTTTCAACATTTGCAAACCTGGCGATGTGGAGCGTTTTGTGCAGGCGAATTTTCCGGTGGCAACGGATGCGACACAAGCCGGTCTCCCCCCGCCCGGACGAAACCGGAGTATTTCCGGCACTGGCGGCTCACAAGCAGTTGATCAGGAGTAGGCCATTGTTCGATGTCTTGCTGTTCGATGGCGGCACCCTGCGCCTGTCCGAGGAGTTCGCCCTGGGTCAGCGGGAACTCCGACGGCGGATTCGTGCCGATCGCTGGTGGCATGCAGGCCCTGGCAATCGACCGATCTTGCCGGCCCATTTCCTGGAGTTCTGCCATGCCGATCGGCTCCTGGTCATTCTCGACCCGGCCGTGCTCGTTGCCGACAATCTGATCGATGAACTGCTTGGCCTGACCCCTGACGGCCAGGTCGCCTGTGCGCTGCCTGCCGATCCGAGAACCTCCGGAGCAGTGGCCGTCGACTATGCCAGCCGCCCCGGTTTCGACCGCCATGTCGCCCGACGCGCACGGCTTCCGGCTGCAGCACCGTATGCCGGTCAGTCCCCGTGGGTGTACATGATTACCCTTGAAGCACTGCGTCAGATCGTCGCCGGTGACGCAGCCATCAACTGGGAACGCATCCCGGAAAGCCTGGGTTCCCGTACCCTGCTGGCACAGCGCACGTTCATTCATTCCTGGTCCAACTACCAGCAGAACACGCGCGCGGAAATGCTCGACTTGCTACCTGCCGGGACGAGTTCGCTGCTGGATGTGGGAGGGGGCGAAGGCGGATTCGCGGCGGCATTCGTCGAACGCTTTGGCGGACAGGCCACCGTGGCCGAGTTGAACCCAGCGGCAGGAGAACGCGCGAAGGCACGAGGGCTGACCGTCCATTGCGGCCCCTTCGAGCAACTACAGCACATCGCTTCCTTCGACTGCATTGCATTCCTTGACGTACTGGAACATCTTGCCGACCCCCTGGCAGCGCTTTGCAAGGCGCACAGTCTGCTCAAACCGGGAGGACATGTATTGCTTGCCGTTCCCAACGTCGGTCACTGGTCCGTTGTTCAGGACCTGTTACAGGGAGAATTCGACTATCAGCCAGTGGGTATTCTGTGCGTCGGACACCTGCGTTTCTTTACGCGCAGAGGCCTTGAGAAACTGATCGAAGATGCGGGCTTTCAGGTCGCTCGGTGGCGTGACTCTCCTTCCCCATTACCTGGCAATTTCCTGTCTTTTCTTGACCAGGCTACCGCTTTTCAGCAGACCGTTGATTTTCAGAGTCTCGCCACCGACAGCTTCCATGCCCTCATCAAGGCACGTTGATGTCATCATCGTCAACTACCGGGCGTCGGCAGACACCCTGGTAGCAGTGCAATCCCTCATGCCGTGGCGCTTTGGCACGCTCTGGCTGGTGGACAATAGCGAGGATCCGGCGGAAGCCGAGATGCTGGCTCGCCACACCAGCCAGCTACCCTGGACCAGGCGCTTGCTGCCGGGAACAAATCTTGGATTTGGCCGAGGATGCAACCTCGCCTTCGGCAAATCGAACGCTCCCTATTGCCTGCTGCTGAACCCGGATGCCCTACTCTCGGCAACGGATCTGGAAACCCTGGTCGAGGCCCTCGAGGCCGATTCCAGTTTGGCTGCAGTTGCTCCGAGAACCTTTTGGGATCGCAACCACCGTTTTCTGCTGCCCCCTGCCTTCCCCCAATCCCCTCTCGCGGAAATATCCCTGGCGCTGGCCAGCCGCTCTCCCCGACTTGGCCGAGTGGCCTCCCGTTTCTACCTCTCGCGGATGCAGCGGCAAATGACCAGCCCTCGGCCGGTGGAAACCCCATTTCTAGCCGGCGCATTGCTTTTGCTACGGCGGGAAGCGGTACTGGCGGCCGGGGGCTTGTTCGACCCGGACTATTTCATGTTCTACGAGGACGCGGACCTAGCCTGGCGTCTGCGACGGACTGGCTACCGGCTGGCAGTGGTCCCTGCCGCCACGGCAGTACACGAATATCGCCACAAGCCACTGAAGGGTTCGCTGATGGTGCAAACCCGGACGATTTTTTTCCGCAAATGCCACCCGCTATTCCACCGCTGGACGCGCCAACTGAGGCTGCTGGACCAATTTCGCCAACCGCTTCGTTGGGAAGAATGGGGCGATTGCCTGAAGTCTCCGATCAGCAGCGTGGCCGAACTCGATGCATCCCTCGATGGCGCGCGCATCGTCGCCTGGAGCCCATCGCCCATGATGATGCCCGCGGCTTTCCGCCCGCTATCGGCCAGCGCCGTGTCGTTCTCGCCGGCGGACTGGCAGTTGCTTGAGCCTGGCCGCTATATGCTGGCCGTCGAGCATCCCGCCTTGCCGGGTAAACTGCGCTACCTCAGCTTCGAACGGAGAGCAGGTAGCGGCTGAGCTGCCGACCAAAATTCCTCAAGGGACGTTCCAGCCCATAGTGAGCCAGCGTCGCCATTCCGATGGTGAAAACCAGGGCTGCCAGTGCCAGCCAGGCACCCTCCAGACCTGGCCAGAGCCGGCGCAACAGGGCCGGCATCATGTTGTGAAAGAGATAGATGCCGTAGCTCAAGGAGCCGGCCACGAGCAGGAGAGGCGTAGCCGGCCCCCAGGCTTGCGCTAGCAATTTCGACAGAGCCGTCAGCACCATCGCATAACCCAGCGCGGCGGCCAGCCCGATATTGCCGCCGATCCACACCGGTACCGCACCGCTTACCCCGGCATCGACCACGAAGGCCTTGAAAACCTGGGCCACCAGCCAGAGATGACCGATTCCGGCAAGCAGCAGCCACCACTGCACGCTGACCGACAGGCGGCGCTGGCTAACGGCGTAGGCCACCCCACCCAACAGAAATTCCGGCAGCAGACCAGGCAGGTGAACGCCGGCGATCTGAGGCCAGTAGCTAAAGTCAGCGCTGCCCGGGAAGAGAAGCAGCGCCATGTGGATCAAGAGCGCCCCCCCCAGCACTGCGGCAAACCACCCATTTCTGCTCAAGGTGGCTAGTAATGGCAGAAACAGATAGAACTCCACCTCTGGTGGCAAGCTCCAGAACGCTGGGTTGTAGTAGAAGGCCGTCTCCTTCGAGACGACCGTGTGGAGCATCAACAGGTGCTCAGGGAAGTGCTCCCAGGCCTGGGCCGGCGGTTCATGCAACAGGATGTATCCAATCAGTGCCGCAACATAAAGAGGATACAGCCGGAAGAATCGACGCACCAAGTGAGGCAGGACCGGTAAGGGTTTGCCCATCAGGTAAGGGCCGAAGACAAAACCGCTGAGGACGAAGAACAGATCCACGCCCGTGGTGGCAAAGCGAAATAGCCAGGTCTGTGCTGCGAACAGGTGTGCGTAGTGGGCTGCCAGGACCATCAGGGCCGCCAGCCCGCGAGAACCTTCAATGATCGCGTCCTCGCGTGCATTGGCAAGGCCGATCAGTGCGCCATCCCTGCCTATTTCCGGCGCCATTCCTGCCAACCGGCGGACAGGCAGCGCAGCAGACGGGTCATCCTCCAGCTATGGCTGGCGAGCATTTCTGCCCGCTGTCGTTGATGATCTTGGAGTTGCAATCGCATTTCCGCGATCTGCGTGTCCCGGCCGTGGAGATCGGCGCGCAGCTTCTCGACGGCACGCCGGCACTCGGCCAACTCATGCTCCCGTGCGGCACTGATCTGGCGTTGCTCCGCAATGGCCTCCTGCAGCTCGGCCTCATGGTGGCGGAATGCCGCCAGCTGCGGAGGGTCGCATGCTCGCTGCAGCAGCGACGCGAGTTGTGCCGTCGACCAGCGCGTCCGCCAGCGTTCGTACATCGCTTGCAGGGAAGTGGGTTCAGGGGCTTCCTTCGCATTGTCCGGAACTGCCGGAAAGGGAGCGGCGCACGCTACCCGAAGAAAATCAGTGGCAAGACTCAACTGCAACAGGAAGTCCCAATCCTGTTGGCTGTCAAGTAACTCGTCAAAGCGGCAGCCATCGTTCACATTGTTCACCAAGCAAAGATCGAACAGTACGGCCCGCAGAGGAATAACAGGACGGCACAGAAGGCGGATCGGGTCACAGTCGACACTCCAGCTTGCCTGGTCGTGATCGATCTCCCGTTGTCGGCCGCCGGCATAGGCGGCGCGGCAGGACGATTGCTTGCGTAGCGCGGACACCAGACTGGCGATATGGTCCGGCGGGATCGACTCGCTTTCGTCAAGAACCAGGCCATACGCACCGTAGGCTTCGTCCAATCCGGCATTGGCCGCAGCGGCGACTGGCTGGCGTTGATTCGTCACGATCTGGCGTAGCATGTAACGACCGCAGTGACCAGACAACGCCGGGAGACCCGGGACAGTATCCACGATGAGCACCTCGATATTCGGGTAAGTCTGCAATGCCAGGCTGTCGAGACTCAGCCGCAGGCCCGACCCGGAGAGGTGACGGACAACCACCGAAACGAGGGGAACGTCCTGGCTAGAGCAGGGAAATCCCAGTCGCGTCTGGAAGACGTATTCCGGCTCAACCAGATCAAGCAGCGCATTCTCGCGCAGGGCAACTGCCGAAACGAGGGTGTAGGCTTCGGCCGACGCCACCTCTACCGGCAAGGTATAGGTACGGAAGCGATTCAGCCCCAGGATGTGCTCATCGTAGCTCTGCTGTCGCAGCTGAGAGACGAAACACGCCATTGCCTGCCGCTTGCGATCCAGGAATGGGGTGATGTCGAGCAACAGATTGGGACGCAAGGGGACACCCACTTCATACTGGGCAAGACGAAGCCCTCCTCCCACACGGCGTACTGCCTCGACAGCGGCCATGGCCAGTTGCCGATGATCCGGATGGATTTCCCGAAGAGAGGGTGCATAGACCAGATCGGCTGTGCTGGCGGTGATGGCTGCAACCAGACGTGTCACGAGAGGCTCGCCATACTCGAGGCCGCGATCCGGGAAATTCCAGCATTCCGGCTCGCCGTAGCCCAACAGCTGGCCAGCGATGCAACTTTCACCCAGGCGCGTGTCCGGGTCGCCGAACAGCGCGCCGTTGGTGAGAATGACGACGTGCACGGGAACGCCCGCAGCGGCATGAGCGGCAAGCGCCCCTCCACAGCCGAATACCTCATCGTCCGGGTGAGGTGCGAGCACCAGCACCCCGGCCGCAGCGATCAATTGCTGCGCCTGGTAAGGGAGCATGTCGCTTTCAGTTGCCCTCACTTCTTCACAGAAAATCGGTGTCTCCCCCCATCCACCACCATTTCCGCCGGCTGGCATCCTCTTCACGCAACATTGAAACACAAGGAATCCCCACCCAGGCGACCGTCGATTCCTCCGAGGGGGGGACTTTCAGAGATTCGCAGATCGCGGTGGAAGCCCATAGCGTCATCGCTTGAGCGCCGGCGGCGGCGGCCTGGATTTGCGCGATGCGTGCAGCCAGACCGATTTCCTCCGGAGGTCCGATCCAGTCCAGCCAATGGGCCGTTTCACCCTGGAGGCGCAGGACGAGGATACCGGATGTTCGCCGCGACCAACTGCGGCGAATCCTGAACAGGCGGTAGGCATATCCGGGCCGCGCCAGGAAACGGTGCTGCAGGTAGGCGATATCCCGGCAACCGGCGCTCAGACCAGACATGCCTTCCTGCATGGCCTGCCAGGCCTCGGTCGCTGCCCGCTCGAATGACGCCGGTTCGAGTGGCTCGCAGCGCCAACCCCAAGGCGGATGGCCCGCCAGATCCCACCACTGAATGGACTGCAAAGTCCCCTCATTCCAGGCCAGATGCAGGGCGATGGCCAGCCGCACATGGCGCTTGCTGGCAAAACCGAAGCCGACCTGGAAAGGCCGAGCGGCGCCGATACGCGACTCGTAAAAATGCCTGGAAACCTGGAAGAATGGCCCACGGCGGGTCAGCAGGCCGCGGACTTCGGGCGCAACCATGACGTCGCCAAGCTGTATCGCGGCCACCGCTTGCCCTGCGTGCAGCAAGGTACGAGGTGTTCCTCCGCAGAGTGCCAGCAAGCGGCCACGCTCGTCCCAGAGGCCGGTCGCCTGCGCACCACCATCGCCGTATTTCCACCGGAACCAGGCCGCAGTGGCGTTTGCACCGAACACCCGGTTATGCAGAGCCAACACCTCGGACTGGTCCTCGGGAACGATATCCCTGCGATTGAACGACAATTCGCCAATGCGCATGCAATCGCCGCCCGCCCGCGTCATGCCGGAAGCCATTCGTGCTTCAAGGCGACGACGCCCTGTTCAACACCGTTCTGCGTCACCTCGAGGCAGATACTCTGGTCTGCCAGATCATAGACGTGCAATCCCCTTTCACAGAGCAAATAGGAAGTAATGGAATAACGTCCTTTGAGCAGCGGCAAGGCCGGAAAAATCACCACGCCGCGGCCACGGCCCTGTGCATCCATCGACAGCGTCACTCCGTCGTTGTGCGAACTGGCACTGGCGACGACCCGGTGCGCCGAATCACCGAAGACGACAGCCACGCTGGGAGGAATAAGGCCTGGGTCAATGGCAAACTCGATGGTCACGGAGAGGTCGCTGAGGCCGGATACGGCGCTCACCCTGGCACCGCATACGCCTCCAACACAGGCGGAGGCCCGGATGATGCGCGCCCCACCGGTGAGCATCGCCAGCCTGGTCCGTCCTGGCTCTTCGCCTATCATGGGACTTTCGAGGCTGGCTGCGTAGGCCGAGGTCACTTCTGCCGCAGAACCTTGCATGCGCAACTGGCCATGCTCGATCCAGAGAGCCCGGTTGCACAGCACCTCCACCGAGTAGATGGAATGGGAGCAGAACAGGATGGTCTTGCCCGCCTCCTTCATACCCATGATGCGCTCAAATGATTTGCGTGCGAAAGCACCATCCCCCACGGAGAGCGCCTCATCTATCACCAGGATGTCCGGGTCCACGCTGGTCGCCACCGCGAAAGCCAGTCGAACGAACATCCCGCTCGAATAAGTCCTGACCGGCTGGTCCACGAAATCACCGATGTCCGCAAATGACAGGATATCGTCCAGGCGTGCATCGACTTCGCGGCTGTTCAGTCCGAGGATGGCGGCGTTCAAGTAGACGTTCTCCCTGCCCGAGAAATCGGGATTGAAACCGGAACCCAATTCCAGCAGCGCTGCGATCCGCCCTCGCACTGCCAACTTACCCTCTGTTGGCTCCAAGGTGCCACAGATCAATTGTAGCAAGGTGGATTTCCCGGCACCATTGCGGCCTACCAGACCAACCACCTCCCCCGTTCTGATCCCGAGATCGACACCCCGTAACGCCCAGAATTCCCGGTGGTAGGAACGAAAACGTCCGAACAGCAATTGTTTCAGACGATCAGCAGGGCGCTCGAACATGGCGTAGCACTTGCCAAGACCCTGTGCCTGAATGATGAATTCAGAGGATGGCAGCGAATTCATGTTACGCCGCGCGGAAAAACGGTGCATCCAGCAGGGTCCCTGCCAAGTATTCGCCCATTACTATCAGTTCAGACAAGATTGATATGAAAACCATGCCATTGACCAAAGAATATCCATTCCCCTAGCAGGCGAGGGGAAAACGGTCATGACTTTCATGCTCGTGGGTTGTCTGGACAGGTCGTCACCGTTAGACGAAGCCACTGCCCTGGTCAACCAGCCCGTCGTACTGCCTACCCATCTCGTCGAGGCTGGCGAGCAGTTGCGCGCTCGTCGTGCGCAACCTCTGCGACAACATCACCACCAGTGCCATCAGGATCTTGGCGCCAAGAATCGGCTGTTCGAGAATGATGTGTGCAAGGTTTTCACGCGTCAGGACTCCGACCACCGTACCTGCATCGGCAACACAGGTCGCGGAACGCGGATGACCGTCGATCAACGACATCTCGCCGAGTGTCTTGCCATTGGCAACGACGGCTATCAGGCGTGGCGGATTGCCGCCGGCCTGTTTGAAGACCTCGATACGCCCTTCGATCACGAACAGCATGAAGTCTCCCGCGTCACCCTCACGCAGCACTTCCTGGCCGGTCTGTGTCCGGTATACCTGCATGAATGGACTTATCAGGCAGACCTCTGCAAGACTCAGGTCCTCAAACAGAGGGGAATAGGGAAGCAAGGCGTGCACCTGCGTGGCGAACGGCGTCGCATCGCCAAGATATTCAAGTTGTGACAAGCGTCGGTCAGCCAAAGGTTGCACGTACGGATCACTCTACCGTAACCGACTTTGCCAGATTGCGCGGCTTGTCTACGTCGGTTCCGCGCACCAGCGCGACATGGTAAGCGAGCAGTTGCAGCGGCACCACGTGCAGCAAGGCCGAGAGTGCGCCGTAGTGCTCGGGCAGTTGCAAGACTTGAATCCCGTTCGATTCCTTCATCTCACTGTCCGCATCGGCAAACACATAGAGTTCCCCGCCACGAGCGCGCACTTCCTGCAGATTGGACTTGAGTTTTTCCAGCAGGGCATCGTTGGGAGCGACAGCGATGACCGGCATATCGCGATCGACCAGCGCCAAGGGGCCATGCTTGAGTTCGCCGGCCGGGTAGGCCTCGGCATGAATATAGGAGATCTCCTTGAGCTTGAGCGCACCTTCCATGGCAATCGGGTAATGCCGGCCACGCCCCAGGAACAAGGCATGCTGCTTCATCGAGAAGCACTCCGCCCATTCACGAATCTGAGGTTCGAGTTCGAGGATCTTCGCCACCGCCATCGGCAGATGCCGTACCGCATACAGTTCCGCAGCCTCTTCCAGCCCGTCAAGACGCTGGCGAACCTTGGCAAGCACCAGCGTCAGCAGGTAGAGCGCAGCGAGTTGCGTGGTAAACGCCTTGGTCGAAGCAACACCGATTTCCGGACCCGCACGGGTAATGAAACGCAGGCTGTTCTCGCGCACCAGCGAAGACTCGGGGACGTTGCAGATACAGAGCGTGTGCTGCATGCCCAAGGCCTTGGCATGCTGCAGCGCAGCCAGCGTGTCGGCAGTTTCGCCTGATTGAGAGATGGTCACTACCAGAGTCTGCGGGTTGGGTACCGAGTCGCGATAGCGATACTCGCTGGCCACTTCAACCGAACACGGGATGCCGGCGATCGATTCGAGCCAGTAACGGGCAACTAGCCCAGCATGATAGCTGGTTCCGCAGGCGATGATCAAGACCTGCTGGACCTTGCCAAGGATCGTTTCGCTTTCGGCACCGAATATCCCGGGCTGGATGCTGCGCGCCGAACCGAGCATTTCAAGCGTGTTGGCCAGCGCGACTGGCTGCTCGAAGATCTCCTTCTGCATGTAGTGCCGGTAATTGCCCAGCTCAATCGCCTCTGCCGAGAGCTGAGATTCGCTCTCGGGACGTTCCACCGGCATCCCATTGACCCGCGTGATGCGGTAACTGCCGCGCATCAATTCGGCGCAGTCCCCGTTATCCAGATAGACCATGCGACGCGTGACCTGCACCAGTGCCGAGGCATCGGAGGCTGCATAGCAGGCGTCATCGCTGAGACCCAGCAGCAAGGGTGCGCCTTCGCGCGCGACCACCAGTCGGCTCGGGTCCGATTCACGCAGCACGGCAATCGCGTAGGCCCCCTGCAGTTGCGCAATCGCCTGACGAACCGCACTCAGAAAGTCCGGGGCGGTCTTCAGTTCATGAGCAATCAGGTGCGCCACGACTTCAGTATCGGTATCCGACGTGAATTGGTAACCCAGCGCCTTGAGGCGTCCACGCAGAGATTCGTGGTTTTCGATGATCCCGTTGTGCACCACCGCCAGACCTGCGGAGATATGCGGGTGGGCATTGCGTTCACAGGGAACACCATGCGTGGCCCAGCGCGTGTGTGCGATGCCGGTCTCGCCGGCAACATGCGACTCCTCCACCTGCGCGGTCAGTTCGATAACACGGCCGACCGAGCGCAGCCGGTGCAGACCGCTAGCGTCGATCAGGGCGAGACCCGCCGAATCGTAGCCACGATATTCGAGCTTGCGCAGCCCTTCGAGAAGAATAGGGACGATATTGCGGTCGGCGACCGCAGCAACGATGCCACACATGGTCAGATCACTTCTTCTGTGGCCGTTTCCAGCCGGGGATGGAAATCTGCCGGGCACGCGAGATGGTCAGCGTGTCTGGCGGAGCGTCCTTGGTCAGCGTCGTCCCGGCACCCAGTGTGGCGCCACGACCCACCGTGACCGGTGCGACCAACTGCGTATCGGAGCCGATAAAGGCATCGTCCTCGATGATGGTCTTGAACTTGTTGGCGCCATCATAGTTGCAGGTAATCGTGCCGGCACCAATGTTGACCCGGCTACCAACGACTGCGTCGCCGACATAGGCCAAGTGATTGGCTTTCGAAAGCGCGGCGAACTGGCTGTTCTTGAGTTCGACAAAGTTACCGACATGGACGCCGGCGGCGAGTTCGGTCCCCGGACGCAAACGGGCGAAGGGGCCGATCACGCCATCCGGACCGACAGTCGCGCCCTCAATGTGACTAAAAGCGGCAAGACGGGAACCGGCGCCAATACGGGCATTCTTCAGCACACAGGCAGGCCCGACCTCGACGGCTTCTTCGAGAACCACCCGGCCCTCGAAAACGCAGTTCACGTCGATGAATACATCGCGCCCACAGAGCAGTTCGCCACGCACGTCGATGCGTGCCGGGTCAGCGAGGCGAACGCCCTGTTCCATCAGACGATCGGCGGTTCGACGTTGGGCAACCCGCTCGAGCTGGGCAAGCTGCCCCTTGCTATTGACTCCCAGCACCTCCGATTCGCTCTGCGCTAATGTCGTACGGATCGGCACGCCTGCGGCAACAGCCATCCCGACGATGTCGGTCAGATAGTACTCCTGCTGCGCGTTGTCGTTCGAAAGCCGGCCAAGCCAATCGGACAGGTAGACCGTCGGTAGAGCGACGATACCGGTATTCACTTCACGAATCGCTCGCTCCGCGGCCACGGCGTCCTTCTGCTCGACGATGCGCACCACCTCGCCGGCTGAGTTGCGGACGATTCGACCGTAGCCTTCGGGATCGGCAAGTTCGACGGTCAGAATGGCCAGGGCGTCGCGCGCCGCATGCACCAACTGCTTGAGCGTTTCCGTTTGAATCAGGGGAACGTCACCGTAGAGTACCAACGTTGTCCCGGCGGCATCCAGATGCGGCAGAGCCTGCATGACGGCATGGCCGGTCCCGAGTTGCGGCTCCTGCAGGACCCAGACCAGATCCGGAGCATTGATCGTCGTCCGCACGGCGTCACCGCCGTGCCCATAGACAATACAGAGGCGCTGCGGCACGAGACTGCGGGCGGTATCCAGCACGTGTGCGAGAAGCGCCTTGCCGGCCAGGGGATGCAGCACCTTGGGCAAATTGGAATGCATGCGCTTGCCTTGCCCGGCGGCGAGAATGACGATATTCATGAACAGGAACCCGGTAGAACGCGATGGTTGGAGCCTCTCCTGCTGCCTGACCTTACACGGCAACAGTACGCCGGTGGACAAGCCAGATCCGGAGCCGATCGGCGTCACAACAGGCGCCAATCGGTTTGCCATATATTATTTCAATTTCAGACGTGAACAACTCACAACAATGTCACGCTTTGGCGCCGTTCATGACCTTTTCCCTCTCCCGCGAGTGGACAGGAGGAGATACGTGAGTCGCTGACGCGACTTTCGCATTAAATAACGTCATAGCCGCGGCAAACAGCAATGACGGCGCGAATTGCATTCGTCAAAGAATGCAATTCATGATGACGTGTCACCGCGGCAAATCGGAATGGCCCATCAGGAAAGCATCCACTTCTCGCGCGCATTGCCGACCTTCGCGAATTGCCCAGACAACGAGCGACTGGCCGCGACGCATGTCGCCGGCGGCAAACACTTTCGCGACACTAGTGGCGTAACAGCCTTCCCCGTCGGTCGTCGCCTTGACGTTGCCACGTGCGTCGAGCTCAACCGCCAGTTGCTCCAGCAGGCCTTGCCTGACCGGCGAGACAAAGCCCATGGCCAGCAATACCAGATCGGCCGCGATCTCGGTTTCGCTGCCGGGAACTTCTTTCATCCGGCCTTCGCTCCAGTCGACGCGAACCACCTTGAGGGCCTTCACCTTGCCGTTCTCCCCAACGAACTCCTTGGTCGAGACGGCAAAGTCGCGCTCGCAACCTTCTTCGTGTGAAGAAGAAGTCCGCAGCTTGAGTGGCCAATATGGCCAGGTCAGACTCTTGTTCTCCTGCTCCGGCGGTTGCGGCATCACCTCGAACTGGGTAACCGATAGCGCGCCATGCCGGTTGCTGGTGCCGACGCAGTCGGAACCTGTATCGCCACCGCCGATCACGACCACCCGCTTGCCAGTTGCGAGAATCTGCGCAGGTACTCGATCGCCGGCGTTGACCCGGTTTTGTTGCGGCAGGAACTCCATCGCGAAATGCACGCCGTCCAGGTCGCGACCGGGCACATTGAGGTCACGCGGCAACTCGGCGCCACCGGCAACTATGAGTGCGTCAAAGTCGGCAAGCAACTGCGCTACCGGCACTGCCTTGGCACCACTGCCACCAATCTCCTGGTTGACACGAAACTCGACGCCCTCAGCCTGCATCTGCTTGATGCGACGATCGATATGCGATTTCTCGAACTTGAAGTCGGGAATTCCGTAGCGCATCAGGCCACCCACACGGTCGTTCTTTTCAAAGACGACCACCGCGTGTCCGACGCGCGCAAGCTGCTGGGCAGCCGCCAGGCCGGCCGGGCCGGAACCGACGACAGCCACTTTCCTGCCGGTCTTGACCTTCGGCGGCTGCGGAACGATCCAGTCCTTTTCCCAACCCTTGTCAACGATCGCATGCTCGATCGACTTGATGCCGACCGGGTCGGTGTTGATATTGAGCGTACACGCCGCTTCGCAGGGTGCCGGGCAAATACGGCCGGTGAAATCCGGGAAATTGTTGGTGGAATGCAGTACCGCCAGCGCCTGTTCCCAATGACCACGGTACACCAGGTCATTCCAGTCAGGAATGATGTTATTGACCGGGCAACCGGTGTTGCAGAACGGAATCCCGCAATCCATGCAGCGTGCCCCCTGCTGCTTGGCCTGCTCGTCGGCGAGGGTCCGGACAAATTCGCGGTAGTGCTTCAGGCGCAACGCGGCGGGCTCACTGACCTCCGCCAGACGCTGATATTCGATGAATCCAGTCGGCTTACCCATCCTTATGCTGCCTCCAGTTGCTTTTGCGCCGCCAGCTCGCTAAGTACCCGACGGTACTCATGTGGCATGATTTTCACGAAGCGTCTGCGACACCGCTCCCAGTCATTGAGCAATCGCAGCGCCTGTCGGCTGCCAGTGTACCGATAGTGTTTGTCGATCAGTCCCTTGAGCAGCACTTCGTCGATCACACCGAGATGGCGTACATCCACTTTGCCGTGACCCTCAAGATCATCGCCGGCGTCGCTGCCCTGACGGGCCACCAATTCCTCCTCGACGGGCTCCAGCGATACCTGCGCCATATTGCAGCGCGACTCGAAGCTACCTTCTTCGTCAAGCACGTAAGCCACGCCACCGGACATGCCCGCCGCAAAGTTGCGGCCGGTCATGCCGAGCACCACGACGGTACCGCCGGTCATGTACTCGCAGCCATGGTCACCAACTCCCTCGACGACGGCGGTGGCCCCCGAGTTGCGAACGGCAAAGCGCTCACCGGCGACACCAGCGAAGAACGCCTCGCCCTCGATCGCGCCATAAAGGACGGTATTGCCAACAATAATGTTGTGCATCGTCTCACCACGGAAAGCTGCACTCGGACGGACGATGATCCGTCCCCCCGACAAACCCTTGCCGACGTAGTCGTTGGCTTCGCCAATCAGGTCCAGAGTCACCCCGCGCGCCAAAAAAGCACCGAAGGTCTGCCCGGCGGTACCGGTGAAATGAATTTCGATGGTACCGTCGGGCAGACCGGCGTGCCCGTAGATCTCCGCCACCCGACCGGACAACATCGCCCCGACAGTCCGATTGATGTTGCGCAACGGCAGGTCGATCCTGACCTTCTCGCGGTCATCCAGGGCCGGTTTGGCAAGTACGATGAGCTGATTGTCGAGCGCCTTTGCCAGGCCATGGTCCTGTTGTTCGCACTGAAACACCGGCGCGCCGATCCGGTTTTCCGGGCGGTGGAAAATACGGTTGTAGTCGAGCCCCTGCGCCTTCCAGTGCCTGATCCCTTTTTGCATGTCGAGCAGATCACTACGTCCGATCAACTCGTTGAACCTGCGAATACCGAGTTGTGCCATCAGTTCACGGACTTCCTCTGCGACGAAGAAGAAGTAATTGACCACATGTTCGGGCTGACCGGAAAAGCGGCGGCGCAGCACCGGATCCTGCGTGGCCACACCCACCGGACAGGTGTTGAGGTGACACTTGCGCATCATGATGCAGCCTTCGACGACGAGCGGCGCTGTCGCGAAACCAAACTCGTCGGCACCGAGCAGCGCACCGATCAGGACATCACGCCCGGTTTTCATCTGTCCGTCAACCTGCACCCGCACACGCCCACGCAGGCGGTTGAGCACCAGTGTCTGCTGGGTCTCGGCGAGACCCAGTTCCCATGGCGAACCCGCGTGCTTGATCGACGACTGCGGGCTGGCGCCCGTGCCGCCGTCATGGCCGGCGATCACCAGATGGTCGGCCTTGGCCTTGGTCACGCCGGCCGCAACTGTACCGACACCGATTTCGGAGACCAGTTTGACGCTGATCGAAGCCTTAGGGTTGGTATTCTTTAGATCATGAATGAGCTGCGCCAGGTCTTCGATCGAGTAGATGTCGTGATGCGGTGGTGGCGAAATGAGTCCGACACCGGGCACCGAGTGGCGGAGGTAGCCGATGTATTCGGACACCTTGTGACCCGGCAACTGCCCTCCTTCACCCGGCTTGGCTCCCTGCGCCATTTTGATCTGGATCTGGTCGGCATTGACCAGATATTCGGCGGTCACCCCGAAACGCCCGGAAGCAACCTGTTTGATCGCCGAGCGCAGGCTGTCGCCAGGCTGCAACTGATAGTCGCGTTCGATGCGCGTCCTGCCTACCACGTCGGAAACCTTTTCGTTGCCCTTAAGCACCTTGAAGCGTGCCGGATCCTCGCCGCCCTCGCCGGTATTCGACTTGCCGCCGAGACGGTTCATGGCAATCGCCAGGGTGCTGTGGGCTTCGGTCGAAATCGATCCGAGCGACATCGCTCCGGTGGCAAAACGCTTGACGATTTCCTTGGCCGGCTCGACTTCATCGAGCGGCACCGGCGCACCGGCGGGCTTCAACTCGAACAGCCCACGCAGCGTCATATGGCGCCGCGTCTGGTCATTGATCAGTTGCGCATATTCCCGGTAGGTCTCGTACTTGCCCGTACGGGTAGCATGTTGCAGCTTGGCGACCGCATCCGGTGTCCACATGTGTTCTTCGCCACGCACGCGGTAAGCGTATTCGCCGCCGGCGTCAAGCATGGTCGCCAACACCGGGTCGTCCCCGAAAGCTTGCTTGTGCAGTCGAATCGCCTCCTCCATGACTTCGAAGACACCAATCCCCTCCACCTGCGTCGACGTGCCGGTAAAATACTTGTCGACCATCTTCTTCTGCAGGCCGATGGCTTCGAAGATCTGTGCCCCGGTATAGGACATATAGGTCGAGATGCCCATCTTGGACATGACCTTGAGCAGGCCCTTGCCGACGCCCTTGATGAAGTGCCTGATCGCCTTGTCACCTTTCTCGGCATCGCCGCCAGCGATCTGCTGCAGGGTTTCCAGTGCCAAATAGGGATGCACCGCTTCCGCCCCGTAACCGGCCAGCAAGGCAAAATGATGCGTCTCGCGCGCAGCACCGGTTTCGACCACCAAACCGACCCGGGTACGCAGCCCTTTGGTCACCAGATGGTGATGCACCGCCGAAGTCGCCAGCAGCGCCGGGATTGCAACATGCGCCGCGTCGATCCGGCGATCCGAGACGATGAGGATGCTCGATCCTTTGTGCACATGATCCTCGGCTTCAGCGCACAGCGACGCCAGCCGGGCCTCGACACCTTCGTTACCCCAGGCCAGCGGATAACAGATGTCGAGCTCAGCGGAATGGAACTTGTTGCCGGTGTAGGTCGCAATACGGCGCAATTTTGCCATGTTGTCGAAATCGAGAACCGGCTGGGCGACTTCAAGACGATACGGAGGGTTGATTTCGTTGATCCCGAGCAGGTTCGGCTTGGGACCGATGAAAGATACCAGCGACATCACCAGCTGCTCGCGGATCGGGTCTATCGGTGGATTGGTGACCTGTGCGAACAACTGCCGAAAATAGTTGAACAGTGGCTTGCTGCGGTTCGACAGAACGGCCAGGGGTGAATCATTGCCCATCGAGCCGGTGGCCTCCTCTCCCGAGGTGGCCATCGGTTCGAGAATGAACTTGAGGTCTTCCTGGCTATAACCGAAGGCCTGCTGACGGTCGAGCAAGGGCACCGAACAGACGCTCGGCGCAACGTTCTTCGGCAACGGCAGGTCGTCAAGCTTGATATTGATGCGGCTCAGCCAGTCCTGGTAAGGCTTGGTCAACGCCAGCGTATCCTTCAGTTCCGCATCGTTGATGATGCGTCCCTGGTCGAGATCGATGAGAAACATCTTGCCGGGTTGCAGGCGCCATTTCTTGACAATCCGCTCCTCGGGAATCGGCAGCACGCCGGCCTCCGACGCCATCACCACCAGATCGTCGTCGGTGACCAGATAGCGCGCCGGACGCAGGCCGTTACGGTCAAGGGTGGCGCCGATCTGGCGCCCATCGGTGAAGGCCACGGCCGCCGGGCCATCCCAGGGCTCGATCATTGCCGCATGATACTTGTAGAATGCACCCCGCCTCTCGTCCATCAGGGTGTGCGATTCCCAGGCTTCAGGAATCAGCATCATCATCGCGTGCGCCAGTGAATAACCGCCCATCACCAACAGCTCGAGCGCGTTGTCGAAGGAAGCAGAATCGGATTGACCCGGATAAATCAATGGCCAGATCTTTTCCAGATCGGCGCCGAGCAACGGCGATGAGGTACCCTTCTCACGTGCGCGCATCCAGTTGTAATTGCCGCGCAGGGTATTGATCTCGCCATTGTGCGCGATCATCCGAAACGGATGGGCGAGTTGCCAAGTTGGAAAGGTATTCGTCGAGAAACGCTGGTGGGCCAGCGCCATCGCCGAGATGCAACGCGGATCCTTGAGGTCGGTGTAGTACTCTCCAACCTGGTGAGCGAGCAGCAAGCCCTTGTAAACGATCGTCCGCGCCGACATCGACGGCTGGTAGAACTCCTTGCTGTGCTTCAGCCCGAGCGCCTGAATGGCGTTGGCCGCGCTGCGGCGGATCACATAAAGCTTGCGCTCGAGTGCGTCGGTGACCATGATGTCCGGGCCCCGGCCAACGAAAATCTGGCGAATCACCGGTTCCCTGGCACGCACTGTCGGTGACATCGGCAGGGCGTGGTCGACCGGCACATCGCGCCAACCCAGAACGATCTGGTGCTCCGAACGGACGGCACGCTCGATTGCTTCCTGACAGGCCAACCGCGAAGCGGACTCCTGGGGCAGAAACACCATCCCTACGCCATAGTCACCGGGTTGCGGAAGCAAGATGTCCTGCTTGGCCATCTCCTCACGAAACAAGCCGTCTGGAATCTGGATCAGGATCCCGGCGCCATCTCCCATCAGCGGGTCGGCGCCGACCGCGCCGCGGTGATCAAGATTCTTCAGGATCAGCAGGCCCTGCTCGATGATCGAGTGACTCTTCTTGCCTCGGATGTGCGCTACAAAACCGACGCCGCAGGCATCGTGCTCGTTGGCCGGGTCGTAAAGTCCCTGCCCTTCAGGTGGTATGGCCGCATTCATCACACTCGAATCCTCAAAAAACAAAGACGGTACCCGGGCAAGCCCTGACTGAAACGTCACGGCGTCCGGTAAAAAGCCGATCGACCGGGTCACTCTCGGGGACTGGCGACTATACCCTGAATAGACCAACCATTCAAGATGCTGCGCCGCACCAAGAAAGTGCACGAAATCGCCTCCTTGGCACCGAAAAGAGGCACTCGATGCTCTTGCACGACTGCCCGACAGATCGGCATCACAAATCAAAATCAGAGCAATATTCATGCCCATCAACTCAATCTTTCTTGCTTCAGCCTCAACGTGCCCCCTGCGGCAAGCCATGATTTCCTGTCCGGCATTAGCAAAGCGTGAAGCAACAATCCGGGGAAGAGACGGCCACGCCTTTCCCGGCTCATCGCGATCGTTTGCGCCCACAGACGCAGCGCGTTTTTTCTGACGTTTGGTCATGGTAAAGTCCGCGCCGGACTTGTGCTAAGCTCAGACTGGCGGTTTGTTTGGCCAGCTGCGCCACAAGCAGGGGGAAGATTGCCCGGTAGCGATTGCCGGCAGGGACTTTTCCGAGCAATTTGAAGACCGTGACTGGAGATTTTTTGGGGAGGCTGGTTTCGCGCCCTGCGGACCAGTTATTTTGAAAATACTGGTACTACACGTGATGGAGGAATGAATGCCGCTAACAATCGGAGTTCCCAGAGAGACTGCTGCAGGAGAAAAACGGGTTGCGACCGTACCCGAAGTGGTTGAAAAACTGATCAAGCTGGGTTTCGCCGTGCTGGTCGAATCCGGCGCCGGCGAAGCTGCGAGCATCTCGGACGATGCGTACAAGGCTGCCGGTGCTGCGATCGCCGAAGGAGCGGCCAACCTTTGGTCGTCGTCGGACATCATCTTCAAGGTACGTGGGCCGTCAGCAGCAGAAGTCAGCCTGATGCGCGAGGGGTGCACGCTGGTCAGCTTCATCTGGCCGGCCCAGAACCCTGAGCTTCTGCAGCAACTCACCGCGCGCAAGGCGACCGTGCTGGCCATCGACTCGCTGCCCCGCACGCTCTCGCGCGCCCAGAAGATGGATGCGTTGACCTCCCAGGCTGGCGTCGCTGGCTACCGCGCTGTCATCGAGGCCGCCAACGCTTTCGGTCGCTTTTTCAACGGCCAGATCACGGCCGCTGGCAAGGTTCCGCCGGCCAAGGTCTTCGTTGCCGGTGCTGGCGTCGCCGGCCTGGCGGCGATTGGCACTGCCGCCAACCTCGGCGCCATCGTTCGCGCCAACGACACGCGAGCAGAAGTGGCCGATCAGGTTGCATCGCTGGGCGGCGAATTCGTAAAAGTCGATTACGAGGAGGAGGGGTCCGGTGGAGGCGGTTACGCGAAGGTGATGAGCGAAGGCTTCCAGAAAGCCCAGCGCGACATGTACGCCAAGCAAGCCCGGGAGGTGGACATCATTATCACCACCGCGCTGATTCCTGGCAAGCCGGCGCCCAAGCTGATCACCGCAGAGATGGTCCGCTCAATGAAAGCGGGCAGCGTAATCGTCGATATGGCCGCCGAACAGGGCGGGAACTGCGAGCTGACTGAGGCTGGCCAGGCGGTGGTGAAGCACGACGTCACCATCATCGGCTACACCGATCTGGTCAGCCGCTTGGCACGGCAGTCGTCGACGCTATACAGCACCAACTTGTTGCGCCTTGCCGAAGAACTGTGCAAGACCAAAGACGGCATCATCGACGTCAACATGGAAGATGAAGCCATCCGCGGCCTGACGGTTATCAAAGAAGGCAATGTGACTTGGCCGCCCCCGGCACCCAAGCCATCGGCAGCGCCAGTTGCGGCACCGGCGGCCGCCCAGCCGGCGGCTGCCGCGAAAAAATCGCACGGTCACGGCAAGGCCAGTGAACCGGCTTCGGGAACCGGCACTGCCATCATGTTTATTGCCGCAGCGATTCTCTTCTGGTTCATCGGCGCGAGTGCGCCACCCGCCTTCCTCGGTCATTTCACGGTTTTTGTCCTCGCCTGCTTCGTCGGCTACATGGTCGTGTGGAACGTCAAGCCGGCCCTGCATACACCGCTGATGAGTGTCACCAACGCCGTCAGCAGCATCATTGCCATCGGAGCGCTGGTCCAGATCGCGCCGCCGATCGAAGCCGGACTCAATCGTCCGGAAGACTGGATTCGCTGGCTGGCGATCGGTGCCATCGTGCTGGCGACCATCAACATGTTCGGTGGTTTCGCCGTAACCCAGCGCATGCTGGCAATGTTCCGCAAATAGGAGTTGATGAACATGTCTGAAAGCTTGGCAACCGTCTCCTATCTCGGAGCAACGATTCTTTTCATTCTCTGCCTCGGCGGCCTCAGCAATCAGGAGACATCCCGCCGCGGCAACCTTTACGGGATCATCGGCATGGCCATCGCCGTTCTGGCAACGGTCTTCGGTCCGCGTGTCGGCAGCACCGGTTACGCGTGGCTGATTGGCGCGATGGCGGTCGGTGCGACGATCGGCATCTATGCCGCACGAACCGTCCAGATGACCCAGATGCCGGAACTGGTCGCACTGATGCACAGCATGGTCGGCCTGGCCGCGATGTTGGTCGGCTTTGCCAATTACATCGACCCGGTCACGGCGACCGGTATGACCGGCGCCGAAAAGGCGATCCACGAGGTTGAAATCTATGTCGGCATTTTGATCGGTGCCGTCACCTTTTCCGGCTCGGTCATCGCCTTCGGCAAGCTGTCCGGCAAGATCTCGGGTAACCCGCTGCTGCTCCCGGCGCGCCACTGGATCAACCTTGCCGGACTGCTGGTAGTCATTTACTTCGGCCGGGAATTTCTGCATGCCAGCTCGATCAGCGATGGCATGACACCTCTGGTGGTGATGACCGCCATCTCCCTGTTGTTCGGCATCCACATGGTAATGGCGATCGGTGGTGCCGACATGCCAGTGGTGGTCTCGATGCTTAACAGCTACTCGGGCTGGGCGGCGGCGGCGACCGGCTTTATGCTCTCCAACGATCTGCTGATCGTCACCGGCGCACTTGTCGGGTCGAGCGGTGCGATCCTCTCTTACATCATGTGCGCGGCGATGAATCGCCACTTCATCAGCGTCATCGCCGGCGGTTTCGGAACGACCGGCGGGACTCCTGCACCGGCGGCAGGTGGGGTACAACCAGCGGGAGAAGTCGTTCCGATCAGCGCCCCGGAAACCTCCGAGTTGCTGCGCGAAGCCAAGAACGTGATCATCGTCCCAGGTTATGGCATGGCAGTGGCACAGGCACAGCACACTGTCTTCGAGATCACGCGCCTGCTGCGGGAGAAGGGTGTCAACGTTCGCTTCGGCATCCATCCCGTTGCAGGCCGCATGCCTGGTCACATGAATGTTCTTCTCGCCGAGGCCAAGGTTCCTTACGATATCGTCTTTGAAATGGACGAACTCAACGACGACTTTCCGCAAACCGATGTCGCCATGATCATCGGTGCCAACGACATCGTCAATCCGGCAGCACAGGATGATCCGAACAGCCCGATCGCCGGAATGCCCGTCCTGGAAGTCTGGAAGGCAAAAACCTCGATCGTGATGAAACGCAGCATGGCCTCCGGCTACGCTGGCGTGGACAACCCACTCTTCTACAAGGAAAACAACCGCATGCTCTTTGGCGATGCCAAGAAGATGCTCGATGAGGTGCTGGTCTCCCTGAAGAGCTGATCGGAAGTCGTCCTCCTTCCCTATTCGCCCAGCAACGCCCGCATGAGCGGGCGTTGCGTTGATCGAGGGGCGAATTTTTCGGATGTGGATCGACATCTGATAGAATCGTGCTGATGAGTGCAAGGGCGCATCCGCCCGCTATCCTATCTCTAGGGGGTGACATGGAGGTCAAAGAAGTTCTGCAGGTCAAAGATTCAGCACTGTTTGCCGTACATCCCGACTCACCTCTTTCGGAAGCGGTCATCATGATGGCCGAAAATGACATCGGCTCGGTGATCGTCATGGAGGGGGGAAAGCTGGCAGGAATGCTGACTTTCCGGGAAGTCATGGCAATCCTCGCCAAACGCCAGACCGAGCGCCGGGTCGGGCCAACGCCGCCGATTGCCGAAATTCTGGTCATCGAGGCTATGGACCGCAACCCTCCAACCGCTGATCCGGACATGGACGTCGACGAATTGCGTCGAATCATGGTGGACACGCACACCCGCTATGTGCCGGTCATGGAAGGGGATACTATCGTCGGGATCGTCTCCTTTCACGACGTCGCCAAAGCCGTTCTCGAAGAGCGCAACCTGGAAAACAAGCTGCTCAAGGCGTACATCAAGGACTGGCCATCGCCTTAACTTTAAGGTGATTTCCGCAAAACGCCATACCAGTAGTCATGATGGTAGGCGGGGCTCATGGCCAGCAATACAAGCCTCTTCGGTAGTCGTCCCGTATCTTTGCGGTATCTAGCTTCCGAGAAATCGCCTAAAGTCGCGTATGCGACTCAAGAGCCCCCTCTTCCCCCTCGCGGGGGGAGAGGGTAACGGTCGTAACTTTCCTGATCGGGGCTGTCTGGAAAAGTCACGACTGTTAGCGCGCCTCTCGCCGACACGCTACCCCCGCAGGGTTCTCAGCCCTCCGCACCCACTGCAAACAAGCGGCGATGTTCCTTGACGGCATAGCGATCGGTCATCCCGGCAATATAATCGGCCACCCTGCGAACTTGATCGCCGTCAGCAAGTACCTGATATTGAGGGGGCAACAAGCGCGGATTGCTGGCAAATGCAGAAAACAGATCGCTGACGATACGTCTCGCCCTGCTGGCCATCCGCAGAACCTGATAGTGTTGATAGAGTCGGATATGCAGGAAGCGCTTCAGTTGGCGCTGCACCGCGTATAAATCGTCGGAAAACGCCACCAGTGGCGGCGCCAGGTGAACCTCGGCAAGATCCCGCGGCTTGTGCCTTGCGATGTGCTTTCTGGTGGTCTCGATCAGGTCGCAAACCAGGGTATTGATCATGCGCCGGATGGTTTCGTGGATCAGCCGGCGCCCGTCCAGGTCGGGATGGACTTTCCGGACATCGGCAACGTGCCGGGAAAACAGGCTGACCTCTTGAAGCTGCTCGAGCGTGATCAGCCCGGCGCGCAATCCGTCGTCCACATCGTGATTGTTATAGGCGATTTCATCCGCCAAGTTGCAGATCTGCGCTTCGAGCGACGGCTGTGTGTGTCTGAGGAAACGCTCGCCGAGTTTCCCAAGCTGGCGAGCGTTGTCCAGTGAACAATGCTTGACGATGCCTTCGCGAGTCTCAAAACAGAGGTTCAGGCCATCAAAAGCGGCGTAGCGCTCCTCCAGCAGGTCAACCGTTCGCAGACTCTGCAGATTGTGCTCAAAACCCCCATGCGCACGCATGCAATCGTTGAGCGCATCCTGCCCGGCATGGCCAAAAGGCGTATGACCGAGATCGTGAGCAAGCGAAATGGCTTCAGCCAGATCCTCGTTGAGCTGAAGTGAACGTGCGATTCCACGCGCGATCTGGGCGACTTCAAGGCTGTGTGTCAGGCGGGTACGAAAGAGATCGCCTTCGTGGTTGACGAACACCTGCGTCTTATATTCGAGGCGTCGAAAAGCCGTCGAATGGACGATCCGGTCACGGTCGCGCTGGAACTCGCTGCGATGGGCAGGTGCGCTGTCGGAATAACGGCGACCGCGTGAGTTGAGCGCGCTGACCGCGTACGGCGCAAGCTCAGGCATGTGCGGAGCGCGCGCCAATGGCTTGGATGATTTCGGCAGGCGGTGCTGCGTCGCTCAGAACCGCCTGCCCAAGCTTCTGCAGGAGAACAAGACGAAGCTTGCCATCCAGAACCTTCTTGTCGTGCTGCATCAGTTCAAGATAGCGTTCGACGTTCAAGGCCGGCCCGCGCACTGGCAAGCCTGCTCGCTGAAAAAGCCGCTCGACACGCAGGAGGTCATGCCGGTCGATCCAACCCATTAGCAACGATAGTTCCGCCGCCATCATCGAACCCACCGCAATGGCCTCACCGTGCAGCCATTCGCCATAGCCAACGCCAGTTTCAATCGCATGCCCAAAGGTATGGCCGAGGTTGAGCAAAGCTCGCTCGCCCGCCTCACGTTCGTCAGCGACCACTACCTCGGCCTTGTTCCGGCAAGAACGGCAAATCGCCTCAGCCAGGGTAGCCGGTTCACGAGACAGCAAAGACTCCAGGTTAGTTTCAAGCCACTCAAGAAAGGGCAAATCCCTGATCAAACCGTACTTGATCACTTCTGCCAGGCCAGCCCGCAGTTCTCTGTCCGGCAGCGTATTCAGAGTATCGGTATCGGTCAGCACAAGCTGTGGCTGATGGAAAGCCCCGATCATGTTCTTGCCGAGAGGGTGATTGATCGCGGTCTTGCCACCCACAGACGAATCGACCTGGGCCAGCAGGGTCGTCGGCACCTGGATAAAAGGTATGCCACGCTGAAAACACGCCGCAGCGAAACCCGTAATGTCACCAACAACTCCCCCACCGAGAGCGATCAGGGTCGTTGACCGTTCGCAGCGTTGCTCCAGCAATCCATCGAAAATCGAGTTGAGGGTTTGCCAGTCCTTGAACCGTTCGCCATCGGGCAGCACCATCTCGACGACTTCAACGCCGGCCCGGCGCAAAGGGTCCGCCAGGCGCTGCAGGTACAGCGGTGCGACGGTCACGTTACTGACGATCGCTGCTTTCGGCTGCCGCAGTACCAGCAACTCGGCGCGCTCAATCAGCCCCTGCCCCACATGAATAGGGTAGGAACGATCCCCGAGTGCGACCGTCAACGTTTTCATGGCTCTCCCACTTTCTTGATCAGCAAATTCAGAACCGACTGGACGGTGATTCGGCTGCCACTGACGACGAGATCGGCGACTTCGCGGTACAATGGGTCGCGTTGTGCATGCAGTTCCCGGAGCCTCTGGCGTGGGTCACTCACCTGTAACAGCGGTCGCTTCTTGTCATGTCGCGTCCGTTCGTGAAGCGTTGGCAGCGGCACATCGAGATAGATCACCAGACCACTTGCTCGCAGGTTCTGCCGGTTCTCGGGCCGCAACACGGCACCACCCCCGGTTGCCACCACCTGCGCATCCAGGTCAGCCAGCTCGGCAATGACCTGTGCCTCGCGTCTGCGAAAGCCGTCTTCACCTTCAATCTCGAAGATCGTCGGGAGACCGACGCCGGTGCGCGCTTCGACCTCGTGGTCTGTATCAACAAAATGATAAGCCAAGCGCCTGGCCAGGGCCTTGCCGATGGTCGTTTTTCCGGCCCCCATCAGGCCAACCAGATAGACATTGCGTTTGTCGTTGTTCACGCGCCTATTCTATCGCATGCTCAGGAGACGGCCATGGGAGCAGGAACTGCAGCGGCTGGCCCGTGATGCGTGCGCCAATGCACACACGTCACAGGCAGCAGCGATCAGCGCAACGACAGATTTTCGACAACGATCCTCGGCGTGATGAAGACCAGTAGTTCAGTCTTGTCGTCAATCCATTCCCGGTTCTTGAACATCCATCCAACATAGGGAAGGTCGCCAAAAAACGGGATTCGCTGGGTGTTGGTACGCTTTTCCTGCGTGTAGATGCCGCCAATAACCACCGTGCCGCCATTCTCGACCAAGACTTCGGTCTTGACGTGCTTGGTATCGATAGCCACCCCTGCCCCTGTCGACAAACGGGTGTTCGGGGTGTCCTTGTTGACGTCCAGGGTCATGGTGATCTTGCCATCCGGGGTGATCTGTGGCTTCACCTTCAATGAGAGATTGGCCTTTCTGAACGATACGCTGGTAGCACCAGAACTTGTTGCCTGTTGATAGGGAATCTCTACGCCCTGCTCGATGATTGCTTCCACCTGGTTTGCCGTCATCACGCGTGGACTCGAGATCACCTTGCCACGCCCGTCAGCTTCCAGTGCTGAAATTTCCAGGTTGAGAAACTGCGTCAGCGAATTATCGTACAGACTCAGGTTGAGCAGTCCCGGAGTCCCTGATCTTGGGGTCGCAGGCAGATTCACGAGACCGAATGAAGAAGATCTGGGGTCTGAATTGACGATGTACCCTTTGTCTTTGACCTGCTCTACAGTCGTGGTTACCCGGCCGGTAACCGAATCTACCGAAGAGGTCTTGTTTGTCGCTCCAAAGGACAGGCGAATGCCCAGATTCTTGGCAAATGAGTCGCCGGCTTCAACGATTCGCGCTTCGATCATCACCTGTCGGGCGGGGATGTCCACCTTGGCGATCATCGCCCGCACATCATCGAGACGGCTCGGCGTATCCTTGACGAACATCATGTTCGAACGGTCATCGAGAAGCGCGCTACCACGCTTCGAGAGCAAGGTCTGCTTGGGGTCGATCAGCAGCTTTTGCACCGCTTCAGCCTTGATGTAGTTCATCTGGAAACTCTCGGTCTGCAAGGGCTCGAGGTCACCGATCTGCACTTTCGATTCGAAATCGAGCTTTTCCTTGGTCGCAATTTCCTCACGTGGCGCAATCAGAATGACGTTTCCATTCTTGCGCATGTCCAGACCCTTCTGCTGCATGATGATGTCGAGTGCCTGATCCCAGGGCACATCCTTGAGAATCAGGGTAATCGAGCCGCTGACGGAGTCGCTGACGACCATGTTCATGCCGGTGAACTCGCCGATCACCTGCAACAGACGGCGCACATCGACATTCTGGAAGTTCAGCGACAACTTCTCGCCCTGATAACCACCACGCGAACCCTGTACCAGTTTGTTCGGATTCACGATGACCTGCTTGACCTCAATGACGAACTGACTGTCACTTTGATATGCGTTGTGTTCCCACAGGCCACGCGGCGTGATGATCATGCGGGTGTTGGCGCCCTGCTGGTCGGTTTGCACGGTCAACACCGGGGTTGCAAAATCGGTCACGTCCAGACGTTTGCGTAGCGTTTCCGGAACCGTTACCTTGGCAAAATCGACTACCAGCGTCGACCCTTGCTGCTTGATGTCGATGCCTGCATTGGCATCGGTGAGGTCAACCGTGATCCGCCCCTCGCCATCCTTGCCACGCCGGAAGGCGATGTCGCGAATGGTGTTGGACAAAGCAGACGGACGGGCCTGTGCGAAATGTTCGATCTGCGCCATACCCACTGTCGTCGCACTCGGTACCAAGGCAAGCAGCAGGCTGTTGCCATCGATCGTTGCCTCGTAGGTCATCGCCTTGTGCAGGTTCAGGACGACGCGAGTCCGGTCTTCCGCCTGGACGATGTTGGCACTTTTCAAATCGCCCTCGTTATACGCCTGGCTCGACTTGCCGAGGCCGTTGGTCGTGTTCGGAAAATCAAAGGCCATACGCGCCGGCTTGGCGACACTGAAGGCTGCCGGCAGTGCTCGCAGGGGTTCCTTAAAAGTGAGCTTGACATTCAATACCGAGCCTTGCTGCACGACATTCATCGACTCAATCGAATTGGGACGGAGATCTTCCTGTGCATTCGCTGTTCCAAGAGCCCACAGCGCTCCGGCAACCAGGCCAAACAGGTATTGTTTAATGTACTTCATCACTTTGCTCCCTTCTCCTGCAAAAGCAAGGTACTCGTCCTCTCCACCCAGTCACCGGCCGAATCCTGGACGAGTTCTCGCAGGGTGACATCTGCCTCGGAAACGTTGACCACCACGCCGAAATTCTGCCCCATGTAATTTCCGATCTTGATTTGGTACAAAGTCCCTTCAACCTGGATGATGGCGTACGACACCTTGTTTCTCGTCATCACTCCGACGTATTTCAGCGACTCCAGGGGATAAAGCTCCAACGGTTCTTTTGGCCGATCGAGGTCAGGCCGCAGGCCACCACCGCCCTTCTTCTCCTCGGGACCCACCTTGGCCGGCTTGAAAGGGTCAAACAGACCGCCCACATCATAAGAGGCAGGCTCGTAGGGCTCAACTACCGGCAAGGGGGGGATTTTGGCCTTGGTATCCTGAGCCGCAGTTTTCATCCATTCACGCAGGTCCTCGTGATCGCCAGTGGAACATGCGACCAGGAAGAGCGTGCCAAGCAGGGCAACGAGTCTCCTCATTTCTTTCCAGCCTTCGCAGCTTGGGCGGCCTTCCTCTTCGCCGCCAGTTCTTCTTCGTCGAGATAGCGGAAGGTCTTGGTAATGGCATCCATCACCAACCCCCCGTCCTTGCCCTGGGCAATGGCGATATTGTTCAAGGTGACGATCCTGGACAGCTTGCCGATATCTCCGGCGAAGGCGCCGAAGTCATGATAAGAGCCGGTCAGGCGCACGTTGATTGGCAGTTCCGCATAAAAGTCCTTGACTTGCTCCGCTCCAGGTTTGAACAACTCGAACTGCAGCCCTCTGCCCATCCCCGCCTGGTTGATTTCAACCAGCAAGGCCTCGACTTCAGATTTGTTGGGCAATTGTTTCAGGAGCGCACCGAAGGAACGGTCAATCTCGTTCAGGCGCTGCACGTACAGATCGAGGTTTACCGCCAGTTTCTTCTTGGCAACGAACTCATCCCTGAGCTTCAATTCGGTTTGCTGCTTGTTTTCCAGGGACACCAACTGTTCATCCCAGAAGAACCACCAGCCACCCAACAGGATCAACAGGAACAGGGCCAACAGGATGGCTACACGCGGCACCAGAGGCCACGTCCCCACATCCTTGGGATTCAGATCCTGGAAATCCCGGAAGATTGCCCTCACGTCGATGTTTTGAAGAGCGCTTGCTTTCACTTCTGCTCTCCTCCTCCGACCGTCGTCCTCTTGATCGAGGCATTCATGGTGAATTCATTGAGGCGCCGCTTGTCAACGAGGACGGCCTTGATTTCCAGCAACTGCGGTTTTTCAAGCCACGGTGATGCCTCGATGTTGCGCATCAGCGTCGACACCCGGGCACTGGACTGGGCATAACCGCCGAGACTGATTCTCTGCCCCTCCTGCTTCAACGAACGCAGGTACACTCCTTCCGGCATCTGCTTGGCCAGTTCGCTCAGCAAACGCACCGCCTCTGCCCGATCACGCTGTAACGACTCGATGATCCGTTTACGCTCCATCAAGGCGTCGCTCTGCTCCTTGAGCCGCTTGATCTGATCGATCTCCTTGTTGAGGACGGCGATCTCCTTCTTGAGAAAATCATTCCTGGCATCCTGCGCCGAAATGTAACCGGCAATCACCGAGTAAACGAGAACCCCGATCAGCCCTGCAAGCAGCGTCACCAGGCCCAGCAAGGCGTAAAACTGTTGCCGCCGCGCTCTGCGCTTCTCTTCCCGATGTGGCAGAAGATTGATCCGTATCATGCGTCGAATCTCCTCAGCGCAAGACCGCAGGCGACCATCAATGACGAAGCATCGGCCAGCAGATTCTTGCCGCGAACCCGTTCGGCGAGCAGCATGTTGGCAAAGGGATTAGCAATGATCGTGTTGATCTGGGTCCGGGAAGCCACCACTTCGTCAACACCCGGAATGACTGCGCAGCCCCCTGCGAGGACGATGTGGTTGACCTCGTTGAACTGCGTCGAAGTGAAGAAGAACTGCAAGGCACGCGACAGTTCCAGAGCTAGAGATTCGAGAAATGGCCGCAGTAGTTCGGCCTCGTATTTCTCCGGCAGCGTATTTCGGCGTTTCTCGGCCTCTGCCTCCTCGAAGCTCATGCCAAACATGCGGGCGATATCCTGCGTCAGTTGATTGCCGCCGAATGCCTGTTCGCGAGCGTACAGTTGCTGACCATTGCGGAGAACGGTGAAGTTCATCACATTGGCGCCGATGTCCACCAAGGCAATGATCTTCCCTTTGCCGCCTTCCGGAAGCTGAGCCTCAATCAGTTCAAAAGCGGCAAGCATGGCGTAGGACTCCACGTCCAACACTTTCGGCTTGAGGCCGGCTGATTCGGCAACGGCAACGCGGTCCTCCACCTTTTCCTTCCGCGACGCAGCAATCAGAACCTCGATCTCGTCAGGAGAAGACGGCGCTGGCCCGAGCACCTGAAAGTCCAGGTTGACTTCATCGAGCGGGAACGGGATGTATTGGTTGGCCTCGGACTCCACCAGCAGTTCGAGCTCATCTTCACGCTGCCCCGCCATGACAATGATTTTCTTGGTAATGACATGTGACGATGGAAGAGCGATGGCCACCTGCCGCGTCGAGGTCGCCAGTTTCTTCCAGGTCCGCCTGACGGATTCCGCAGCCGACTCAAGATTGACAATGTTGCCATCCGACACGACATCCCTTGGCAAGACCTCGATCGCGTAACGCTCGACACGGTAGCCACCCTTGCCATCACTGGCCAGCTCCACCATTTTGACCGACGACGAACTGATATCAAGACCGATCAGCGAGCGCGCCTTGGGATTAAAGATCGAAAAATCAAGCTGCAAATTGCCACCCCTCGCCTAAAAAACCCTTCAATAATTTGCAGTTAGCGTACCTATGGAGATTCTCCTTTTGATGCTAACAACAAGGTTACGGCATGTAAAGAAATTTCTGGAGGCTTTCAACGCCACCCTGCTGATGCTTGGCGTGAACCCCACAAATGCTCACCCGGCCTCCTTATCCGTTTGATTTTACATTTAATCGGCTCTACGAATGGGAGCACCACCGACGCCGGCAGCGTTTTCCGGCGGATCACTAGCGGACAATCCTCGCCAATTGACTCCACTTGCAGCAACAGCTACATTACTGGCCCGATCATTGCTCTCAGGCTGCTGGTGCTTGTTTTGCGCGGTGCGGACTCCGACCCCGATGCGCCCCTGCCCGTAAGGCACGGTATGCGGCTGAACACGGCCTTTCCTCAAAACACTCTGCTGTTGCTCGCCCTTCTCGCGCTGCTCGCCGCCTGCGGCAAGGAGCCAGTAGCCCCCGAGCCCACCCGGCCGGTATTGACGCGCGTTCTTGGCGAAAGCGCGGGAGACGAGTTCCTCGACTACTCGGGAGAGGTTCGCTCGCGTTACGAAATCCCGCTCGCCTTCCGCATTCCCGGCAAGATCTCTGCCCGCCTGGTCGATACCGGGGCCGTGGTCAAAGCCGGGGAAGTACTGGCCAGGCTCGATCCCGCCGATACCACCCTGGCGGCGACGGCAGCTTCCGCTCAACTGGACCTTGCCGCCGCCGATCTCGGGCGTTTCAGGAATCTGCATGCCAGAAACTTCGTCAGCCAGGCAGCCCTCGATGCCCAGGAGACTCGCTTCAGGGCCGCACTGGCACAGGCTGAACTGGCCCGAAACCAGACCGCGTATACGGTTCTCAGAGCTGAACAGGCGGGTATCGTCGGATTCGTCACGGCTGAAGTCGGCCAGGTTGTCGCCGCTGGGCAGACCGTGATGCGACTGGCGCGTGCCGACACCCTGGAAGTCGCGATCTCGATCCCCGAGACACACATGCCGGAGCTGCGCGCGCTTCGATCCGCCGAGGTGAGCCTGTGGGCAGAAAACGAGGCCATCTATCTGGGAACGCTGCGCGAAGTATCGGCAGTTGCCGACCCGGTCACCCGCAGTTACGCGGCGCGCGTTTCAATCCACCATCCGGATGCCCGGGTTCTGCTCGGGATGACCGCCAGGGTACACTTCCATCGCCCTGACGGGAAGGCCCACCTGACGGTGCCGCTGACAGCCATATTTCAGCACGCTGGCCAGCCAGCGCTATGGGTGGTCAGCGCGGAGCAGACCGTTACCTTGCGACCGGTTGCGATTGCCCGCTATCGGGAAGACGCCGCCGTACTGGACAGCGGCGTGCAGGCCGGGGAAAGAATCGTCGTCGCCGGCGTCCATAAGCTGAGCAGCGGCGAGCACGTCAAGGTCATCGAACAGGCACCCCGGTTTGACGAGCCACTGCCGAAAAAGGATCGGCAAGGCACCTCCAGGCGATGATCTTTCCCAATCTGTCCGAATGGGCGCTGCGCCACCGCTCGCTGGTCGCCTATCTGATCGTCCTGCTGATGCTTGGCGGTGTGCTTGCGTATATCAGGCTCGGCCGCGCCGAGGACCCGGACTTCACTTTCAAGGCGATGGTGGTGCGTACGCTGTGGCCGGGTGCCACCGCGAACGAGATGCAACTGCAGGTCACCGAACGGATCGAAAAACGCCTGCAGGAAGTCCCCTGGGTCGATGTGCTGCGCTCGCAGACACGCTCCGGCGAGTCCTTGATCACCGTTCTGCTCAAGGACTACACGCCGAAGAAGGAGGTTCCAGAAACCTGGTACCAGGTCCGCAAGAAGATCGGCGATATGCGGCATACTCTGCCGCAAGGCGTGCTCGGCCCTTTCATCAACGACGAATTTGGCGACACCTTCATCAACATCTACGCCCTGACCGGTGATGGCTTCGACCTTGCCACGCTGCGTCGCGAGGCCGACCGCATCGCCCGCGAATTACGGCAGGTCCCCGACGTCAAGAAAATCGAGTTGATCGGCGTCCAAGAAGAAAAGATCTACATCGAGGTTGCGCACGCCAAGCTGGCGACGCTCGGTCTGAATCCGCTGACGATCTTCGACGCACTGCAGAAGCATAACGCAATGACTCCGGCCGGATTCTACGAAACGCCGTCCGACCGGGTACGCATTCGCGTCTCGGGCGATTTCAAGTCGCTGGAGAGTATTCGCGAGATCGGCATCCAGGCCGATGGGCACCGGTTCCGCCTCGGCGACATCGCAACGATTGAACGCGGTTTTGCCGATCCACCGACACCCCGCATGCGCGTTCAGGGTCAGGACGCGATCGGCATCGCCATCGCCATGAACAAGGGGGGCGACGTGATCCGGCTTGGCGACCGCTTGCGCGCCGAAACCGAGCGACTGCAGAAACAATTGCCGCTGGGAATCGACATGCACATCGTCGCCGATCAACCGCAAATCGTCCGCCAATCGATGAACCTCTTCATGTCGTCGCTGGCCGAAGCCGTCCTGATTGTCCTGGCAGTCTCCTTCCTCAGCCTCGGCATGCGCACCGGCACCGTCGTCGCCCTGTCGATTCCGCTGGTACTGGCGGTCACCTTCCTGTTGATGGCCGTATTCGGGATCGACCTGCAACGGATCTCGCTCGGTGCGCTGGTCATCTCGCTGGGTCTGCTGGTCGACGACGCAATCATTGCCGTCGAAATGATGGTCGTGAAAATGGAACAGGGTTGGGATCGCTTCCGCGCGGCCACCTTCGCCTACACCTCGACCGCTTTTCCGATGCTCACCGGCACCCTGATTACTGCCGTCGGCTTCATGCCGGTCGGTCTGGCCAGGTCCGGCGCCGGTGAATATACCTTTTCGATTTTCGCGGTAGTGAGCATCGCGCTGCTGGTTTCCTGGGTCGTGGCGGTACTGTTCACCCCCTACCTGGGCTACCTGCTGCTGGACGCCGATAAACTGCACCACAAGGCCCAACAGCACGGTCAAGACACTTACCAGACGCCTTTCTATCGTCATGTTCGCGCGACCATCGAATGGTCTTTGCGGCATCGCTGGCTGGTGATCGCCGCCACGCTGGCTGCTTTCGTGGCGGCGCTGTCAGGTCTGGGACTGGGCGTACAGAAACAGTTCTTTCCGGCATCGAGTCGTCCCGAGTTACTGGTCGACCTGTGGTTGCCGAACGGCGCTTCCCTGCTAGCGACCAAAACGGCCACCATAAAAGTCGAATCGATCCTTACCGAATCGGAGATGAAGCGCTCGATCAAGTACTTCGCGAGTTATCTTGGGAATGGCAGCCCGCGCTTCTACCTGCCACTCGACCAGCAACTGTTCAACGACAATTTCGCGCAATTGGTCATCACCACCCACGACCTCGCTGCGCGCGAGGACCTCAAGCGACGCCTTGAAGAACGCTTTGGCGATGTCGGCGGCGAATGGAGCGGCCTGCGCGCGCGCGTGCTGCGCCTCGAAAACGGTCCGCCAGTGGGCTTTCCGGTCGTCTTTAGGGTTTCCGGCGAAGACCTTGAAAAGTTGCAGCGGCTCGCCGCGGCAGTGGCCGACGTGATGCGCGCCAATCCGCATCTCAAGGAAGTGAACTTCGACTGGAACGAGATGGGCAAGATGATCCGTATCGACATCGATCAGGATCGCGCGCGCGCACTCGGCGTCAGTTCACAGGAACTCTCGGCTTTCCTCCATTCGATGTTGACCGGCGTTGCCGTGACGCAGATGCGTGCAGGCGACCAGTTGGTCGACGTGATCGCGCGCGCTGCCGGCGACGAACGTACCCGCATCTCGGCTCTGGCCGACATCAACATTCCTACCCGCAGCGGCCGCTACGTGCCGCTGGCGCAACTGGCAAAGATCAGCTTTGCGCTCGAAGATACCGTGATCGCTCGCCGCAACCGCCTGCCGACGATCAGCGTGCGTGCCGACCTCCGCGACGGCATGCAGGCGCCCGCCGTCACCGCTCAGATCGACCCCCTGCTCGACGACCTGCGTGCCCGGATGCCGCAGGGTTTCCGCATCGAAGCCGGAGGGGCCAGCGAGGAGTCGGCCAAGGGCGAGAATTCGATCAAGGCGGTGATGCCGCTGATGCTCATCGGCGTCATCACCTTGCTGATGATCCAGTTGCAGAATGTCGGCCGGATGTTGCTGGTGCTGTTCACCGCACCGCTCGGGCTGATCGGCGTCGCGCTGGCGCTGCTGATCTTCCAGGTGCCTTTCGGCTTCGTCGCCAACCTCGGCGTGATCGCGCTTTCGGGGATGATCATGCGCAATTCGGTGATTCTCGTCGACCAGATCGAGCAGGACGAAAAAGCCGGCAAGCCGGCCTGGGAAGCGATCATCGGCTCGACGGTGCGGCGTTTCCGGCCGATCATGCTGACTGCCGCAGCAGCCATCCTGGCGATGATTCCGCTAACCCGCAGCGTCTTCTGGGGACCGATGGCGGTTGCCATCATGGGCGGGTTGATCGTCGCCACGCTGCTGACCCTATGGTTCCTGCCGGCGCTCTATGCCGCCTGCTACCGGGTCAGGCCGACCGAGGGATGAACCGCAGGCGCTGCTGCCCGAGCTTGAAGTGTTTGAAGAGTTGCCCGTCTGCCCGACTGTGCTGGCCTCGGCTGCCCCGCCAAGCGCATTGATGATGGCCACGCATACCGCCGTGTAACGCTCGGCAAGCGTCATCACCAGCCGGTCGAGCTCGTCTGGCGCGGCATCGCCGGCGCGTAGCGCCGCTTCCAGGGCGATGCACGCCTGCTGGACCCCGGCGACGCGCAGATTGGCTGAAACTCCCTTGAGCGCGTGCGCGCGGCGCTGCACCTCGTCGTGTTCACCGCGCAGCAGTTGCTGCGGCATCGCCGCAATCGTTTCGCCGTAACTGTCGACGTAGAGACGCAGCAAACGGCAATAGTTGGCCACATTGCCGTTCAGCAGTTGCACCCCGTCGACAGCGTCAAGACCGGCGATGCCCTTCAGGCGCGCCAGAGCATCCGGCTTTGCTGACCGCGCTGCCAGCCACTCTCCAGCCGGCACCGGCGCGCTGGCCGGGCGACGATCAGCCAGTGCGGGAGTCAGCCAGCGCAGCAGCGTCGCAAACAGTTGTTCGGGTTCCACCGGCTTGGCGACAAAGTCGTTCATCCCGGCGGCCATGCAGGCGCGCCGATCGTCCTCGAAGATATTGGCAGTCATCGCCACGATCGGCACCGCGGTGCGGCCGGGCAACGCGCGGATCGCGCGGCTGGCCTGCAGGCCGTCCATCATGGGCATCTGCACATCCATCAGGATCAGCGCATAGTCCGTTGCCGTGGCCATACGCAACGCCGCCTGGCCGTCGGCAACGCAGTCGACGGCAAGCCCAGCGCCATGCAGCAGTTCAAGCGCCACCTCGCGGTTGATCGCGTTATCCTCGGCGAGCAACAGGCGCGCCCCGGCATGGCACCGGCGCAAGGTGTACTCGGCACCTTGCGCCGGCTCAAGCCGAGGCGCCATGGCCTGATGACCACGCTGCAGGCGGGCGGTGAACCAGAAGCGACTGCCCTGACCGGGCACACTGTCGGCGCCGGCATCGCCCCCCATCAGACGAGCCAACCGGCGCGTGATCGTCAGGCCGAGGCCGGTACCACCGTACTTGCGCGTCGTCGAAGCATCCCCCTGTTCGAAGGCCTCGAAGAGTTGCGGCAATTTTTCGGCGGCAATGCCGATGCCGGTATCCTCGACCTCGAAGCGCACCTGCAGGCTGTCCTGCGCCTCCTCGAGCAGGCGCGCGCGCAGGACGATGTGGCCGCGTTCGGTGAACTTGACCGCGTTGCTGGCGTAATTGAGCAGCGCCTGCCGCAAACGGGTCGCATCGCCGCGCAACCACAGCGGCACGTCGTGCCCTTCAACCTCGACCGTCAGGCCCTTGGCGCGCGCCGGCTCGACAATCAGCGAACGAACGCCATCCAGGATCGTATCGAGGCCGAAATCCCCCTGCTCCAGGTCCAGCTTGCCAGCCTCAATCTTCGACAGGTCGAGGATATCGTTGATGATCGCCAACAGATGTCGGGTAGCGGCATTGATCTTGTCCAGGCGCTCGCTCTGTTGCGGCGTCGGAGCGGTGCGCTGCAGGAGGTGCGTCAGGCCGACGATGGCGTTCATCGGCGTCCGGATCTCGTGGCTCATGTTGGCGAGAAAGTCGCTCTTCGCCCGGTTGGCGGCGTCGGCGCGCGCGCGCGCCTCGACCAACTGCGCCGTCCGCTCCTGCACCATCTCCTCCAAGTGATGCCGGTAGTGGTCGAGTTCGGCGCCGATCCGCTTCTTCTCGGTGATGTCCTCCTTGACCGCAACATAGTGCGTGATGCGCCCATTGGCCTGGCGGATCGGCGTGACGATCGCAAATTCGATGTACTCGACGCCATCCTTGCGGCGGTTGTACAACTCGCCGCGCCACCCCTGGCCAGCGCTCAGTGCTGCCCACAGCGCCACATACGTGCCCGGCGGCGTCTTGCCCGATTGCAGGATGCGCGGGTTCTCGCCGATCAACTCGGCACGCAAATAGCCGCTGCTGCGGATGGCGGCCTCATTCACGTATTCGATGCGCGCGTCGATGTCGGTAATGATGATGCTTTCCGGGCTTTGTTCGACCGCCAGCGAGAGCTTGCGCAGCTCGGCCTCGGTCTGCACGCGCCGGGTAATATCGTGGGCGAGCACCACATGCGCGCGCCGGCCACCAAAATCCAGCGCGTGCGAGGTGATCTCGACCAACAGCTCGCTGCCATCCCGGCGTCGATGCCGCCAGACGCCGGCATCGACGTTGGCCTCGACCTGAGCGACACGGGTCAGCAGGCGAGGAATCTCCTCCGCTGGCCGGATGTCCTTGATGGTCATGGCCAGGAATTCCTCGCGGCGATAGCCGTAGCGGTGGATCGCGGCAGCGTTGACGTCGAGGAAGGCCAATGTCTCTCGGTCATAAACCCACATCGGCTGCGGATTCGCCACAAACATCTCGCGGTAGCGCCTTTCGCTCTCCTGTAGCGCCAGCATCGCCTGTCGAGCGGTGCTGATGTCGGTCCACGCGCCGACAATCTCGACCGCTTGGCCGGCGGCGTCGCGGATCAGACGCAGTTCGTCGCGGATCCAGAGGTAGTGCCCCTCCTTGTGTGCGAAACGATATTCGTGCACCGTGATGCCGCCACAGGACGCAGAGAAGCGCAGCGCCGCTGCGCGATCGTCGGGATGCAGACCGGCTTCCCACCAGCCATCCTGCAGCGCTTCGGCTACCGTGTAGCCGCTGATTCGTTCGACATTGGCGCTGACCTGCTGCGCACGCGGCACACCGTCGATGAAACGCAGCGCGTAGAGCGTGGTCGGACTGGCTTCGAGCAGATGTTCGAGCTGTTGCGCAGTAGTGCGCAGCGTCGCTTCGGTGCTCTCCCTCGCGACCCGGTCGCGCAACGCCCGGATGCCGTAAGCGAGGTCGTCGGCCAGTTCGGCGAGCAACTTGGTCTCGTCGGCGTCGAAGGCATCCGCTTCGCCAGCGTAGAGATTGAGGGCGCCAAGGCAGGCTCCGTCACCAGCGAGCAGCGGCAGCGCGATCGAAGCCGCATGGCCCTGCCGGTGCGCTGCTTCACGCCACGGCTCGATGCCGAAATCGCTCGACAGGTTCTGGGCCAGCACCGGCAGCCGCTCGCGGATCGCCGTACCGGTCGGGCCGTGGCCACAATCAAGGTCATCGTTGTGGATGTGGACTGTCGCCCCGGAGCCGTCTTCGCAACCGGCTGCTGCGACCGGACGAACCCGGCAAGGCTCATCGCCGCCATCGGGGTAAGCGACCCAGGCCAGGCGGTAGCCGCCGAATTCGACGAGCAGCCGACAGATCTCGGTGAGCAGGGTCGCCTCGTCGCTGGCCCGGACCAGCGCCTGATTGCATTCGCTCAAGGTACGCAGGGCGCGATGGCTTCGCCGCAGTGCCTCGTCCGCTTTTCTGCGCTCGCTGATGTCACGGACGAAGCTTTGATGGTAGCGCTTGCCTTCGACCGAAAAAGCACGGGAACTGACCTCGACCGGAAAGCAGGTCCCGTCGCGGCGCTGGTGCACGGCTTCGAAGAGGACTCCGTCGGGCTTTGCCGAGGCCTGCCACTGCTCTTTGAACGCGCCGAGAGTTTCCTTGCCGCGCAGGTCGCTGATAGGCATACCACGCAACTCGTCGGCACTGTAGCCGTAAGCGGCGACAGCCGCCGCGTTGGCTTCAACGATCTTGCCATTCTCGTCGATCAGCAGAATGATGTCGCGCGCCTCGCCGATCATCGTCTGGTAGTGGCTGGCGAGTGCCAGGTGCTCTGCACGCCGCTGGTCGACGAGTTGTTGTCTGCGCAGCGCTTCGGCCTGCACCTGCCGAAACGAGTCGGCGAAGCGCAGACGCTGCTGTTGATGGAGCATGATGCCCAGAAAGACAACCGCGAACAGTGCGGCGGCGATGCTCAGCGTGATCCAGAAGAGATCGTCCGGCCGGGTCTCTTGCCGCTCGGCCACCTGGCGCATCGCTGCCGCGCCGACGATCAGGATCAGAAGCGCCAGGGCCGCCACCGACAGCAGCAGCCGTCGACTGCCGCCGCCGTCCGGGGTCGCTGCGGCGCCTTCCGGCAGGCGCCGCAGCAGGGCGTACAGCAACATCGAAGTCAGCCCGACGAAAGCCAGGCCCTTGAGCATGCCGAGCATCACCCGCGTCTCCGGCTGCACCCCCAGATGCCCGATCAAGGTGTCGGAAAAAAGGATCCAGAGGGTGGCGACGAAGGCATAGATGAGCACCACGCGCAACATTGCCGCGCGGCCATCCGACCGCATGGGCGTCATCACGGCACTGCCTGGATGCCGTCGGGCACAAATTGCTGGATAACGCCATGGGTGGCCGCACGGCGGGATTCATGGTAGCGAAATCCGGCGCGCACCGCCTCGACCAGTTTGACATCGTTCCAGGGTTTGGTGATGAACTGGTACAGCTCGCCGCTATTGACCGCGCGCGTCACCGCCTGCAGGTCGGTGTACCCGGAAAGCATCATGCGCACGGTGTCGGGGTAGAGCGCGCGCACCTTGGCGAGCAGCTCGCTGCCGTCCATCACCGGCAGGTGCGCATCCGAGATGATGACCTGGACCACATGCATGGCAAGCAGGTCGAGGGCCTCGGCACCATTGCTGGCAGCCAGCACGGTATAGCCCTCGCGGCGGAACAGGCGCTGCAGCGACGCCAGGATGCCGGCTTCGTCGTCGACAAGCAGCAGGGTGCGCGCCGGTAGCGCCGGATCGGCCGGCAACTCGAGCGCGCGGCCGCTGCCAAGCAAGGCTGCGAACTCGGCGGCGGGCAACGGCCGGCTGAACAGATCGCCCTGCATCTCGTCGCAGCCGCGGGCGCGCAGGAAAGCAAGTTGCGCTACGCTTTCGACGCCCTCGGCAATCACCGACATGCGCAGGTTGTGCGCCAGTGAAATTACCGCCAGAGCGATCATCGCGTTGTCGGGGTCACGGTTGATGTCCTGGATAAAGGATTGGTCGATCTTCAGGTGGTTGAACTCGAAACGACGAAGGTAACTCAGCGAGGAAAAGCCCGTGCCGAAATCATCGATCGATAACGACACCGACCGGGCCTTGAATTGCCGCGTCGTGCGGATGAACGCCTCGGCATCCTTCATCACCGCGCTTTCGGTCAATTCGAGTTCCAGGCAGGCGGGGTCAAGGCCGCTCTCCTTGAGCGCTGCAGCGACCAGGGCGAGCATATCCTGGCTCTCGAACTGCCGCGCCGACAGGTTGACGGCGACCCGGATACGCGCCAGACCGGCGTCCTGCCAGGCCTTGTTCTGCAGGCAGGCCTGCCGCAACACCCAGGCGCCGAGCGGCATGATCAGCCCGGTGTCCTCGGCCAGCGGGATGAAGGTTGCAGGCGGCACCAGGCCGCGCGTCGGATGTTGCCAACGGACCAGGGCCTCGGCGCCGACGATACGACCGGTGCGCAGTCTGAGCTGCGGCTGATAATGCAACAGCAGCTCGCCGTTGCCGATGGCGCGACGCAGTTCGCCTTCCATTTCCAGGCGTTCGAGCGCGCGCGAGTCCATATCGGTGGCGTAGAGGTGGCTGCGCCCGCCACCCTCGGCACGCGCCTTGTGCATCGCAGAAACCGCGCAGCGAAGCAAATCGTCGCCGCGCTCGCCGTCCTTCGGGAATAAGGCAATGCCGATGCTCGCCCCGAGCGTCAGCTCGCGCCCTGCAACGACCAGCGGGCGAGCCATCGCCGCGATGATGGCCTGCGCAAGGACGCTGGCAAGTTCTACGCGGGCGATGTCGGCGACCAGCACGAACTCATCGCCTTCGACCCGTGCCAGGGTATCGGCCGGATGTACGTGCGCCGCCAGTCGTGCCGCCAGTTCGGTGATGACGCAGTCGCCGGCCTCACGGCCCAGCGTTTCGTTGACGCTCTGGAAACGATCAGGTTCGATCGTCAGCACCGCCAGCACAGCGTCCGGGTGCCGCGGTTGCGCGATGGCATGCGCCAGGCGGTCTTTGAGCAGGTTGCGATTGGGCAAACCGGTCAAATCGTCGAACAGCGAGCCATGGGCTTGCAGATCGGGGCTGCCAACGGTGCGCCCATGCCGGGAAAGCGGGTGGTCACGCAGAATGGCGCGCGCGCGCCTGACATCGAGTTGATTGCGGACACGCGCAAGAACGACCGCCGACCGGACCGGCTTGACGAGGTAATCGACTGCGCCGAGTGACAGTGCGTACTCCTCATCGCCCGCATCCCAGCGTTCGGCCAGGAGAAGGACCGGGATGTCGCGTGTCACCGGATTCTCGCGCAGCGCATTCAGTACGGCATAGCCGTCCATCTCCGGCATCATGAGGTCGAGCAGTATCAGGTCCGGTGTCGGCTGTCGCGTGGCGACCGCGAGTGCGCCCGCGCCCGAGGACGCGACCAGAACTGCGTAATGGTGCTGCAGAAGCCCCCCGAGCACGGCGAGATTCTCCGGCTGATCGTCGACGATCAGCAGGGTGGCACGAGCGACGGTCGCTGGCATGCCGGGTTCTCGGATGATGCGCTTCTCGGTAATCCCTGCGCTAATCTTCGACATCTGCAGAGCAACTGCAATTCCAGGTTCATCGCACCCACGGCGGCGCCATACGGCGCCAGGGCCGGCCGTGCCGGCGTCCGGCGGCTGGATCGGCAGCGTGACGCGAACCGCCGTGCCGGCGCCGACCTGACTGCGTTCATCGATCATGCCAAGGTGGCGGGCAACCACTCGCCTACGCGAGTGCCAGCCCAAACCTTGACCTTTCCCCTCACCCCCGTTGAACTGCTGCGTCCCGATTTGCTGAATAGTCGTCGTTTCGAGACTTGCCGATCCTCCTGCAAGCTTCCCCCCGCAGAGAGAGCACATCGCTTTTAGCCTTGGCCAATTGGCCGACGCAGAAATACCCGCTCATGATACGCTCAAGTCGGTCGCTCGGTTCAAACCTCGCGCCTGCCGAATCACTTTATGCCGACATGAGATATTTCCGCCGTCAACCCATCCAGGCCGCCTGGTTTGACCTGCTTCTGCCAGAGCTGCTGCAACGACCCTGGCCAGGAAATTGTTGCTGCGCGGTCCGCAAGGCATCGTCCACCCGTACCAACTGCCGGCAAGTAACGCTTGCGAATTCGCCCAGGGATCGCGGTATGATGTCTGCCAACGACCAGACGGACCGCCATCGATGAGCAGCAGACTGATCACCACCTGGAGCGACTACGACGGCGCGGTGCAGGAAATCCTGGATCTGACAACCGCGACGCTAGAGATTTTCGATGAAGACCTCGCGCCGCTCAAACTCGAACGTCCGGAGCGGATTGCCGTGCTGCGTGGCTTGCTTGCTGCGCGGGAAGACCACCAGCGCCACCAGCGATTGACGATCGTCGTGCAGAAGCCGGCGTTCGTCAGACAGTACAGCCCGCAGTTGATGAACCTGCTGACCGTTTATGCACCGGCGCTGACGATCACTCAATCACCGCCCCACCTCGACACCCTCAAGGATTCGCTGCTGATCGCCGATGGCCGGCACACACTGATCCGCTTCCATCGCGATCATGCACGTGCCCGACTAATCGTCGATGACGTCCACGAGTGCACGCCCCATATCCAGCGCTTCGAAGAAATCGTCGCCGCTGGTGGCGAGCCGCTCAGTTCGAGCACACTTGGACTGTAAGTTCGTGTCGCCCGCATCGATCGATCATTGCGACTTTAATTCTACTTTGCCACATTGCGCAAACGGTTGAAATACAGGCTGTTGAGCCACATATCCAATGCTCTATCACACAAGGAGTATGACGATGACTGAAGTTTAGACACTCGCAATCGCCAGCGGATGCCGAAGACATTCCGGCGCCGCAAAAATTTTTCGAAGAAATACAAAAAAGACTTGACATGACGTGGGAATCGTGAGGTCGCCGCGCGCT
>WBZL01000367.1_pt2 | contig 50073 bp, 35 predicted proteins | sample 5204291 | NCBI WGS metagenome assembly WBZL01 (sample SAMN12344345, study PRJNA552823) | activated sludge metagenome | biome: Activated sludge suspended growth; feature: Nitrification reactor; material: Wastewater; isolation source: activated sludge from nitrification reactor of wastewater... | reverse complement strand
TGATGGCTTTCGCCGTCGTCCTGCAGGATGCTGCCCAGTCCGCCGAAGTAAAAGAAGTCTACGGCTCCGGCTGGGTCGCTGGTTGTCACCAACGTGATGCTCCCTGTCTCGCTTTGCGCAGAGGCTGTCGGGGCTTTGAAAACGGCAAAGCCACAAACTACTGCTATAAAAAGTATAACCAGTTGCAAGTGTGTTCTGAAAGTTATGTTCATGGTTCCAATCTTCCTTCGTAAAATAAATGATTCCTTTTTGGTACTCAAGTCCCATTACTCAAGTACTGGCATTATGCCGAGGGTTTGTTACACACCGCATTAAAGAGGGTCTGTTTTAAGTTTTTTTTAGTTTTCAGCAGTTAACCAGTTGGAGGCTTTCTTTTTATATGGGCAAGGCATCCCTAGGTGATTTGTAATGCCAATTGTAACAGTCTGCCCCAAAAATTGTGTCCAGATACCCAATCTGGTTTCGGCAAAATAACGGCTCATGAAACGACTGAATTATGTTTTAACGCAAGCAACATCCGCGCTTTGGCAGCAGCCAACGGCCGTTCTGCTCCTCATTCTCCTGCTCAGCGGGGGCATCCGGCTTGGCATGATGCTGCTGCGGGACGTGCCTGCGGCCCCCACGCGGCGGCAGGTGATGGCCGAAGAGCTGCTGGAAAGTGGGCAGCTTGTTTATTGTGGCGAATATTTTCCGCTCTGTGACGACGACAACCAACTGACGGCATCGGTGGAGCCATTGCCCGTGCTGCTGTTTGCCGGGCTGATGTGGCTTTTTGGTACAGGAACGGGAGCCGTTGTTGCGGTGGTGGGACAGCAGGTGTTGGGGCTGTTAACGGCCGTTATTCTCTACCACATCCTGCAACACCTCTTCCACAACCCCGCCATCTCCCTGCTCGGTACCTTTCTCTGGGCCACCTACCTGCCCATGATCACCCTCGCCCTCTATTTAGAAGCCGAAATCCTCTTTACCTGCCTGCTGCTGCTTGCCATATGGGCATTTCTGCACAGTTTGGAAACCGGCAGCAAGCTAACCTGGGCAGCCGCTGGCTTTTGCTGGGGGCTTGCCACGCTCTCCCGGTCTATCACCCTTTACTTTCCCTTGATCATGCTGCTGGTAGCCGCTGCCCACCGCCCCACCCTGCGCCGCCATGCGGCCGGCATGGGTCTGGCCCTGCTGGCCTTTGGCCTCACGCTCACCCCGTGGGTGATCCGCAACACACAGGTTTTTGGCACCTTTTTGCCCGGCAATACCCTGGTCGGCTACAACCTCTATCGCCACAACTATTTTTTGGGCGACGACGATTTTTTACACTATGGCTACGCCAAAGATGCCGATCCCGTTATTCGGCAGCTTATTGCCACCACGCCCAACCTGGGGGGCAATGAAAACGAAGTGGAGATGGATGCTTTTTACAAGGCAGAGGCAATCAAAATCATCAAGGCGTACCCGGTACGCTATTTGCAGCTTTCGCTCTACCGCTTTGCCGCGCTATGGACTGATTTTGAGGTGCAGCGGGGGCAGCTTTTCTGGCAGCTTGTGGCGGTGGAAAATGTGGCACTATTGGTTTTGGCGGGGTTAACGGCCGTTCGCCACCTGCCCCACAAACCACTCACCCTCCTACCCCTCATCCTGCTCATCGCCTACTTTGCCGCCACTCACAGCTTCATCATCGCCCGAATGCGCTACATCATGCCCATTTTGCCGTTAGTTATGGGGCTGGCGGCGGCAGAGGGGGAACGCTGGTTACAGCCGCTTGGACAACGGCTGTCGCCGTGGCAGTTCACGCCCAACAGTCTGGCTTCATCAGAGCGAAAACTGTAATTTTATCTTTAACAGTACTACAGTACTATCCAAAATAACAAGAAGTGGAAGTGAGCGGATAGCCGTTTTCTTTAGTCCATACGTTTGTACATGAAGCACCTGGGTGTCTTCGGTCGTATTCGGCAAACTTTGGAAAAGCTATCTATCACCGCACCAAACAATACAATCAATGGAGAAAACAGCTATGACGCGTCAAGAAATCGCACGTCTGGTCTTAAAAAGTATCAACACCCTGGGGCCATTTCATGGGCTACGGGTATCGGGTCAAATGTTGCTGTCAAAGGGGGAAACGGCCGTTTCCCTTCCCGGCTACCAACACCCCATCCAGGTCCGCACCGACACCTCCGACGTTGCCACCTTCGGCCAGATCTTTGTCAACAAAGAATATGAATGCCCGGTTGAAGACCCCAGAGTTATCATTGACCTCGGAGCCAACGTTGGCTACGCTTCCATCTTCTTCGCCAACAAATACCCCCAGGCCAAAATCATCTCCGTCGAACCAGAAGCCTCCAACTTCGAGGTTTTAGTTCGCAACACCCGCCAATACCCCAACATCACCCCCGTCCAGGCCGCCATTTGGTCACGCAAAGCCGCCCTCAGCATCATCAACCCCGGCGACGAAAAATGGCTCTTCCAGGTGGCCGAGGCCAACCCCGACGAAGAGGGCATCAACGCCATCACCATGCAGGAACTGCTGGAAATGCACGGCATGCCCGACCACATTGACATTCTCAAAATTGACATCGAATCCGCCGAGAAAGAGCTGTTTGAAGCCAACTATGAATATTGGCTAGACCGCACCAACATGCTCGTCATTGAACTCCACGATGGTCTGCTGCCTGGCTGTAGCCGCTCCTTCTATCGCGCTCTTTGCCACTACGACTTCAACCAATACATGGTTGGTGAAAATATTTTTGTCTTCCTAAATAATTAGGAATGGAAATTAAATAACTTGCTCATTTAGAAGTTTGCTCATTTAGAAGTTCAACTTCTCGGGAAAAGTTGAACTTCTTGCACAACTTATTAAACCCACGTTCCTTAATTTCGTTCATACCACCAACGGTCATCAACCGGCGTTTTGTTTATCGGCTACCAGTAATAGGTAACAAATCACTTCTGCCGAAAGCATAACTAATATCGCTTTATGACCTTGATGAGTAAAACTATCTTGACCGCGCAGCGGGTTGCGCGGTCTTTTTTTGCCCGTCTTGATGGCATCAGTGCTACCGTAACTGTAATTTGGTTTTTAACGAACATATTTTATCCTTCTAATTGGTACTAAAGTACTAAAAAATCAGCTTTACGTACACTGACGCCTTAACCGAGGAGACACCATGATCCGATTAATCATCTTACGCATTTTAGAAAGCTATTTTCGCCATCGCTGGCTCTACTTTCTGCCCATTGTGCTAATGGGCATTGCTGGTATCGTCTACGTTTTCATCCGCCCAGACGTTTATATGTCTGGTGGGTCGCTCTACGTCAAGCAGGAATCCTTCCTGGCCTCCCTCACCTCTGTCCGCAACAGCGACGCTGGCTGGTGGGTCACGCCCGCCGAAACCACCGTGGGCGAAATTTCTGACCTGCTGTTAACCGATGCGTTTATGCGTTCTGTTATCACCAAAACCGATCTGGCACCCAACCTGAATATGGATCCAGACACCGTGTATGAAACGTTTATTGAAGCGCGTGAATCGGTTTGGCTGGAAGAAATGGGTGATAACCAGGTTTTTGTGGGCGCGCAGCACACCAACCCGGAGATTGCTTTCCAACTCGTAGATGGGTTGATTGAGAACTACATCCAGTGGAAAATCAATGCTGACCTGGTTGACAGTGAAGCTGCACAACTCTTTTTCTCCAGCATTATCCAACAATACAGTGAAGATGTGGATCGCATTCACAACGAATTGCAATCCTATCTAAAAGCACACCCGGAACCGGTTCGCGGAGATCGCCCCGACCTGGAGCAACTGGAAATTGACCGACTGGAAGCCCAGCTTGATTTGGCAGAAAAACGGTATTCCAAAGCACTGGACAAGGACGAAGAGGCACAGTTAGCTGCTTCACAGGCCGAAAGTGATGCTCGCCAAACCTATGTTTTGATTGATGCGCCCTATGTGCCGGAGGCTCCCAACACTTCTACTACGCAAAAAGCTATCAGCGTGATTGTGTTTGGCGTCATTGGCACGGTTTTAAGCATTGTGGGGGTAGCTGTTGGGGCGTTGCTGGATCGAAGCTTCCAGTTCCCGCTGGACGTGCATATGGCGATCAATTTACCTGTTTTGACCTCGGTGCCTGATGTGCGTAGTACGCAAAAACAGCGTCAGAAAGAGAGCAAAACATCGGCCGAAAAGCCTGTATTTGACCAACAAATGGTGAAGTCATTCCAGGAAGCATAATTACAAACCATTAGGGTAAGGCAATCTAACGATCATGAGCAGCAGAAACACCGTTACCAAAAACGCAAGCGTCCTGATGATCTCTCAGGCTATGACCTGGGCGATGAGTCTGGTGTTGATGCTCTTTCTCCCACGCTTTTTGGGTGCTGAGGGAATGGGGCAGCTCCATCTATCAATGTCAATTTGGGCCATCGTGGGCATGTTTGTCACGTTTGGCACCGATACCCTGCTAACCAAGGAAATTTCCCGCGCTCCGGAGAAGACGACTGAGCTTGTCGGTGCGGCTGTCATTTTGCGCTCGGTCTTTTATGTGGTTGGTTTTGCATTAACGGCCGTTGCTATCCAATTCGCCGGCTACACTCAGGAAACCATCTACGTCATCTACATCATCGGCCTGGCCGAACTGCTCAACCAGGTTGGGTCTGTCGCCCGCGCCTCGCTCATTGGGCTGGAGCGGATGGAGTATGTGGCAATTACCAGCATCGCCTTTCGCGCCTTTGTCACCGTCATCAGCATCGCCATTTTGCTGATGGGTTACGGGGTGCTGGTGGCGGCGGCTGTGAACATTGGTGGCACGCTGGTAACGGCCGTTCTTCACTTCTACTACCTAAAGAAGCTACAGCCCGTCAGCTTTCTAAGCGACTGGAGTACCATCCGCACCGTCTTCAAAGCCAGCTCCCCCTACCTGATGGTCTATGCTTTCAGCGTGATCTACAAACAACTCGATGCCGTCATCATCTCGCTGCTGGTCAACGAGACACAGGTCGGGTGGTACGGGGTCGCGGATCAACTGTTTGGCACCTTTATGTTTGTGCCGACGGTGTTTATAACGGCCGTTTTCCCCGCCCTCTCCCGCATGTTTGCCGACAAATCCGACTCCCTGCTCCAGCTCATGCGCAAGAGCTTCCACCTGCTCCTGCTCCTCAGCGTCCCCATCGGCCTCGGCGTCACCGCCATTGCCAGCCCGCTCGTCGTGCTGCTCTTTGGTGCCGACTTCGCCCCCAGCGGCCCCGTCCTCGCCATCATGGGTTTTGTCTTGGTGCTAACCTACCAAAACATCCTCCTTGGCCAATTCCTCATCTCCACCGACCGGCAAAACGCCTGGACGGTCGTCATGGCCGTCGCCACCGTCGCCACCATTCCGCTGGATATGGTGCTGGTGCCGTGGTGCCAGGCACGGTTTGGCAATGGCGCCATCGGCGGCTCACTCGCCTACACCGTCACCGAATCCATCATGGTCGTGGCCGGGTTGTGGCTGCTGCCGGCCGGAGCGCTCGACAAAACCAACATCTGGCTCAGCATTCGCGTGCTATTAGCCGGTCTGGTCATGCTGGCCGTCGTCTGGACCATCCGTGACCTGCCCATTGTCATCCCTATCGCCGCAGGTGGTGTCGTCTACATCGGCCTCATCGTCCTCCTGCGCGTTGTTCCTGAAGAAGATTGGGCCGTGCTGCGTGCAGCGGGGCAAAAAATCCTCTCCCGTTTTCGTAAACATCAATCCGAACCCGCTAGTCTATAAAAAGAGGTAGTTTCCATCATGTCATGGCGTAAAAAATCATCCAAAATCGAAGAACGGCCGTCTCTCCTCGTTCCCAACCAGGACGGCACCACCCTTATTGACTTCCCCATTCCCGTTGTAGACTCCATGCGGCGGCTCATTGCCCGCGTGGGGCGCGAAGGGTTGTTTCCTGAACGGCTCGCCCTGGTCTCCTCGCTGCGGCAAGAAGGCACCACCTACCTTTCCCGCGCTCTGGCCGCCACCCTGGCCCACGACCTCGGTGTTACTGTCTGCGCCGTCGAGCTAAACTGGTGGTGGCCTTCCAGCTGGGGTTCCTCCATCTCTGACGAGCAAAATCTGGAGGCCTTGCTAACCGGCCGTTCCTCGCTCGACGAAGCCATCTTCCGCACCGGTTGGCCGAACCTTGCTATCTTACCGGCCGGCAACATCCCCCCGGCCCGCCGCTCCATGCTCGCCCACAGCTCCATCCTGCGCGAAGTACTGTCTGAGCTAAACGACCGCTTTGACCATCTCATCCTCGACATCCCCGCCATTCTGGCAACCAACGATGCCATGCCACTGGCCTCCCTCGCCAGTGCCAGTTGCCTCGTTGTCCACCAAGGTGTCACCTCCATCGAAGATGCAAAATCCACCCTCGACGACATCGGTCATTTACCCGTTTTGGGCGTTGTAATGAACCAGGTCAGCCTGGCAACACCCAAAAACCTGCTCAAGCTCATCCCGCAAAACTAACCATGAAGCTGTTTCTGCTCTTGCTCTTTGGCTCATTTTTTGGCGGCATCCTGCTCTGGAACCGCCCAGGTGTTTGGCGTATCGTCATTCTTGCTGTTGTCTCAGCCTTTATCTGCTACGCCTACCTATTTTTAAACCAAATCTAACCCGGTATCATTATGTTAGCAGCAGACGCCATTACCAAAAGCGTACCCTACGTCGCCAAACGCGCCCAGCGCGTGCAAACCATCTGGTTCACCCTTTTCTTCACCTTCACCGCCTGGATCCTCCTCCGCCTGATGTTTGGCGTCAAAGGAGCCGAACCATCGTCATTGGCCTGGGCCGTGTTCCTGGTGGGCATTGCCGCCGCCTTCTTTCGCCCACGCTACGGTGTCTATATACTGCTTTTTCTTACCCTTGTCGGCGACTCTTCAATGATGATGTGGTACCCGTTCTTTAAGAATTTTTCCAGCATCGAATCATTGCTCTACGTCAACGACCAGCTCATTATCAGCCCCCTCGAAGCCTATATTGCGCTTACCTACCTCTCGTGGTTGGTACGCAGCATCTGGACACGCCGCCTCAATCTGCATACAGGCACGTTATTTTTTCCGGCACTGCTTTTTGGCGCGTTCATGGTCTTTGGCATGGCCTATGGTATCAAGCGCGGCGGCTCCCTCACCATTGGGCTATGGGAAGTACGCCCCATCCTCTACCTGCCTGCCATGCTCATCCTGGTAAGCAACGTTCTGGAAAAGCGGGAGCATATCCGCACCCTGATGTGGTGGATTATGGCTGCCCTGTTTATTGAGGGGATTGTCGGCTGCTACACGTTTTTCATCACCCTGGGCATGGATTTGGGCAATCTGGAAGCTATCACCGAGCATTCGGCCGCCATTCATATGAACACGCTATTTGTGTTGACGGCATCTGGCTGGCTGTTTACCACCTCTCGTTTCCATCGCTTTGCCCACATGGCAATGATCCCACCCGTTTTTATCACCTATCTGGTAACGCAGCGCCGTGCTTCCTATGTGGCGTTGATCATCGCCCTCATTTTTATGGCGATGATCTTGTATAAAGAAAATCCAAAGGTGTTTTGGACATTGGTACCAGCTTCTGCTTTTTTTGGCCTGGCCTATATTGGTGTTTTCTGGAATGCCAGTGGCCCCTTGGGGATGCCTGCCCAGGCTGTCAAATCGGTCGTTGCCCAGGATCAGGCCGACCTGAAAGACCAACGTTCTAATCTTTATCGTGAAATTGAGAACGTCAACACGGAATTTACGATACGCCAAATGCCGTTAACAGGTGTTGGTTTTGGAAACAAGTTCTTTATTCTGGTGCCGCTGCCCGACATCAGCTTTTTTGAATGGTGGGAATATATTACCCACAACTCGGTGCTATGGATTTGGATGAAGACGGGTGTTGGTGGCTTTTTTAGCATGATTTTTATGATTGGAACGGCCGTTATGCTTGGTGTGCGCGTCGTGTGGCGAATGCCCGGTGGCGAACTCAGTGCCATTGCCCTTACCATGCTCCTCTACGTCATCATGCACTTCATCTATGCCTATGTGGATATGTCATGGGAGGCTCAAAGCATGGTCTACGTCGGCACCGCCATGGGCATCCTCAACTGCATGGAACATATTGTGGCAAAACCCGTACCCACAGGGTTCAAACGGTGGCCCTGGTCACCCGAACCCGTAGCCACGCCCGAAATTTTGCCGCTGCCTGAGGGCATAAAGTAATGTCAATCTTAATGGATTTGGCATATGATAGTAGCAAGCAAATAACTATGAACCCAAAGCTACAAAAACTACTGACCAAACCCAATTTGCGTATTGTAACCGTCGTCCGCGACCACATGAGCGGCCTGCTTTATGCCGTGCCCAATTTACGGGTGCTGCGGCAGCAGTTCCCCAATGCCCACATTACGCTGCTGGCAAATCCATACGCCATGCCCATTTTGAAAGGGTGTCCGTATGTAGATGAAATTCTACCGTTTTTTCAGTTCCGGCAAGCCGAAGGACGCTTTGCCCGCGCCAAAGGCATTTTACGCAAGGCGCAAGCGTGGCTCAAGCTGGTTGGCCGGGTTGATTTAGTGATCCATTTTCGCTGGTCGGGGCCAGAAACGCTGCTTTTTTGCAGCACCCTGGGGCTACCGTTCCAGGTGGGCTATTCGCAAGATGGGCTGGACTCGCTGCTTGACCTGTATGTGGGGCGTGAGGATTTGCTAAACGACAGCACGCGCAAGCGAAATGCCCGCGTCATCGAAGCCATGGGGTTCCCGCCGTTTCCCATGCACATGGAAATGTGGATTTCGCGGGAAGAGGCAAACTGGGCAGAAAACTTTTTGCAGGAACATGGGTATAACCCCACGCAGCCAATTTTTGCCATGCACCCTGGCAGCCATTGGGGCTGCAACGAATGGCTGCCGGAGCGGTGGTCGGCGTTGGCAAATGGGCTGCTGGCGAAATATGGTGGTCAGGTGGTGTTGACGGGAACGGAGGACGAACGGCCGTTAACCGAACAAATCGCCCGCAACATCGCTGGCCGCGTCATCAACGCCGCTGGCACAACCAACCTGCCCCAGTTTGCCGCCCTGCTCAACCGCGCCCATCTGGTCATTTCCGTAGACACCGCCCCCACACAAATTTGCCAGGCACTCAACATCCCCGCCGTCATTCTCATGGGGGCTGGCAACAAAACGTGGACCAGCCAGGAACCAGAGAAGAATCTCATCATCCTGCAAGACGAAGAAACGGCCGATGACGAAATGATTCACTGCGACTTTGGCGCAGGCACCTGCCACAACAGCTTCTGCCGCAGTCGGCTGGCAGGCATTCAGCTCCGGCGCGTCCTCCACGCCGCCGAAAAACTGTTAACCGAACAAGCCGTGTTGGCCTAAAAGGGAGATAGGACGCAGATTGACCTGATTATCCTGATTTTTGAGCGTATTGCGTATTACATAAAATGGATTCAATACGCAATAAATTACCACCCACTGATTGATCTTTTTCCATCAGTGCAATCAGGAAAATCAGCGTCCCATTCTTAGAAAAATCGCCATGATACAAAAATTGCGCCACATTCTGCGCGAAGAAACAGAGGGTCTCCACATCAAACTCCTGCTCGGCAAGCTGGTGCTGCGGCTGTTGCCACCTTATGTCGGCAGTCGGCTGCGCGTTCGCATCCTGCGCTGGGCCGGGTTTGCCATTGGGCACGGCACGGTCATGTCTGGCACGCCCATCCTCAGCGGTGTGGGGGATATTTACGGCCGTTTACACATCGGCCACGACTGCTACTTCAACGTAGACAGCTTCTTCGACCTCAGCGCCCCCATCACCATCGGCGATTACGTCCGGCTGGGGCATCAGGTCATGCTCATGACCAACACCCACAAAATGGGCGACTCCATCTGCCGCGCTGGCGATCTCGAATCGTTCCCCGTCACCATCGGGCGCGGCGCCTGGCTGGGCGCACGCTGCACCATTTTGCCCGGCGTCACCGTTGGCGAAGGAGCCGTGGTTGCCGCCGGAGCCGTCGTCACCAAGGACGTACCGCCCAACTGCATCGTCGGCGGCGTTCCGGCCAAGCTCATCAAGCGGCTGGAAGCGTTTGAGATGGCGACCAATGGGGTTCATGCTTAAAACGTTGAGAGATTAGAGATTGGAGATTGGAGATTTTGAATCTTCAATCTCCAATCTCTAATCTCTACTTACTCAGATGAAATTCTCTGTCATCATTCCCGCCTATCAGCCAGACATGGTTGCCGCGCCCATTCAGTCGGTGCTGCGCCAAACCATGTCCGATTGGGAGCTGCTGCTGGTGGGGCAAGGGGAATTGGGCAGCCACCGCGCCAAAGCGGTGCGGGTGGTGGCCGAGGAGTTAGGGGCAGACAACCAGCGGCTGCGCTATCTGCACATTGACAAGCCGGGGCAAACGGCCGCTATTAACGCCGGAATTTGCCATGCCCAGGGTGAATGGATTGCCATTTTGGGCGACGACTGCACCGCCCACCCCGACTGGCTGGCAACGCTGGCCGAAACCTTTCGCCGTTTGCCCAACGTGGGTGTGATTGGCGGTGCGGTGCATAAACCAGCCAAGCTGCGGCGCGGAACGGCCGTTTGCACCAACATTGTCCCCTCTGAAGCCGTTTATGACCCGAACGTGCAAACAAAAGCACCAGCCGGGTGGGATTGGCTGGTCATCAACATGGCAATGCGGCGTGAAGTCGTGGCACAGGTCGGGCTGTTTGATGAGCATCTAGGCCCCGGCACCGATTTTTCCGCCGCTGGCGACACCGACTACAAGCTGCGGCTGGAAGCACACGGGGTGGTGATGGCAACCACCCCCCACGCGGTGGTCTACCACACCCACGGCTACCGCTTTGGGCTGCAAGCTGCACTGCAATTTTCGCGCAGAAATGCCCAGGGCAACGGTGCCTTAGCCGCCAAGCTGACGCTGATGGGCGACCCACGGGGGCAGGAGTGGGCAAAAGAAAACCGGCGGATGCGCTGGCGGAAATGGAAACGGCCGTTTCGCCCCCACCGCCTCTTATTTGATATCCGACGTTGGCTTGATTTTCAACATGCCTATCACCACTGCTTGCAAGCGTTCGAGGTTTCGGATGGCGTATTACAACCAACAGGTTGCTAGTCATTATCTTCGCAGTCGGTGTATTGGTACCAAACTGACTAGAAACAATTATTTTTGAATGAGAAGTATCTATGTCAAATTTAGCAACAGCAACAACTGTCACTAAACAAACCCAGGCACAAAAAGGAATCGTGTGGGAAGAAAAGAAAAAGCGCAGTTTGGGCAATTTATTCCGCACCAGCATGGCCATGCTGCGGGCGCACGTCTATTTACGTCATGTGACACAGCTAGGCCGCAAGGTGCGCGTGTGGGGCAAACCAGACGTACACAACCGGGGTGAAATCATTATTGGCGACCGGGTACGTCTGTTTAGCCGCATTACTCCCACCGAGTTGGTGGCAGCGGATAACGGCCGTTTAGAGATCGGCGAAAACACCTTCATCAACCACGGCTGCTCCATCGCCGCCATCAAATCCGTCATCATCGGGCCAAACTGCAACATTGGCACCTACGTCAACATCATGGACAACCAATTCCATCGCGTGGAACCAGAGTTACGGCACGAAATTCCCGAATCCGCCCCCGTCGTCATCGGCGAAAACGTCTGGCTGGGAACCCGCGTCGTCGTCCTGCCCGGTGTCACCATCGGCGCGGGCAGCGTCATCGGCGCGGGCAGCGTCGTCACCAGGGACATTCCCCCCCGCTCCGTTGCGGCCGGGATGCCCGCCAAAGTTATCAGGACAGTGTAATTATGGTCAAAATTAGCGTCATCGTCCCCACCTATAATCGCCTGGCGCGGCTCAAGCGCGTGTTGGCCGGGCTGGAACAGCAAACCTACCCCCTCAACCAGTTTGAAGTGGTCGTCGTTTCCGATGGTGCCAGCGACGGCACCAACGACTATTTGCAACAGTTGGTCAAGGAAAACGGTACGCCCCTCAACCTTCACCCCGTTTTGCAGCCAAACCAGGGGGTAGCAGTCGCCCGCAACAACGGCATCAAACACGCCCAGGGCGAATACGTCCTCTTTGTGGATGATGACGTGGTGCCTGAGCCGCAGCTCATTGCCGAGCATCTAAACTGGCACGACAAATATGGCGCGGATGCCGTCGTCCTTGGCCCCATGCTCACCCCGCCGCAGTTCGACATGCACCCCTGGGTGCTGTGGGAACAGGCGATGCTGGAAAAGCAGTATCAGGCGATGCTGGCAAAGGCGTGGGATCCAACGGCGCGACAGTTTTACACCGGCAACACCTCGCTGGCGCGTCACCACATTGTGGAAGCTGGCGGCTTCGATGCCTCGTTCCGCCGCGCCGAAGATGTGGAGCTGGCGTACCGGCTCAGCGACCGTGGGCTGCGGTTTGTGTTTAACTACCAGGCGGTGGGCTACCACTATGCGGAGCGCAGCTTCCCGTCGTGGATTGCCATTCCCTATGCCTATGGCCGCAATGATGTGATTTTTACCTATGACAAGGGGCAAAGCTGGCTGCTGCCAACGATTTGGAAGGAGTTTCACGGGCGGCACGGGCTGGTGCGGGGGCTGACGGCGCTGTGTTTAGATCGGCCGATGTTGGGAAAAACGGCCGTTTTTGCCCTCAAACAAGCCGCCGCCCTCGCCCACAAATTCGGCCAGGAACGCATTGCCGGCATGGCCTACAGCGGCATCTTCAACCTGCGCCACTATCAAGGCATCGCCGACGAACTCGGCGGGCGCGACCTCTTTTACGCAGGCGTGGCTGGCAAACAAGTCCAGCCAAACAACCACGTCGCACAGCAGCAACTTTTAGCAACGGAGTAAGCAACCATGTTAGAAACCTTCAAAAAAGATGTCCAGCGCTGGATCGTCCCCGAACAAATCGCCGATCCTTCCGAAGTCACCCTCAGCAAAACCCTAAAACTCCTGCTGCACTACATGCCGCTTCGCGCCATGCTGTGGTTCCGCATCGGCTCCTGGCTGCACCAAAAGCACGTCCCCTTCCTCCCCGGCTCCATCCAGCGGCGCATCTACCGCAAATTTGGCCTCGAACTGGTCATCAGCCAAAAAATCGGCGGCGGTCTCTACATTGCCCACCCCATCGGCACCGTCATCTCCGTCAGCGAAATGGGGGAAAATTGCAGCATCGTCGCCAATGTCACCATTGGAATGCGGAATAAGTGGGCATTTCCCAAAATCGGGGATAAGGTATTCATTGGCGCGGGCGCTCGCATTTTGGGCGACATCACCATTGGGGATGAAGCTCTGATTGGTGCCAATGCCGTCGTCATTCGGGATGTGCCTGCGGGAGCAACGGCCATTGGCATTCCCGCCAAGCTGCTGGACACCAGCGGCAAGGCCGAACGCAAGCAGCCGGGCAACCCTAACGAAACATTTCAAGCCAGCAGCAACGGCGTTGCTGTCCATTAATTGATCTTTCAGGAAGCCATTAGCGGATTAACAAATTAATCGGGCAAATGTCATTCCGAGCGAAGTCTTCGAAGCGAGGAATCTTTCCCCTTCAAGAAGCGAAAGATTCCTCGGAGGACCTCGGAATGACATGAAAAGGCACGCCGTTTTTCTACCCGCTTATTTTGTAAATGCCCAATGGGCTTCCTGAAGGAAAGCTAACTTATGATTCGCGCAACCTTTATTATGGAGCAGCACCTTGGTCATCGCTCCTATTATGAAAACCTGCGCCAGGTAATTGACGAAAGTCCACATATTGACCCTACCTGGGTACCTGTAACCTATACCCAATCGGGCAGCGTGTGGGAACGATTACCGCTGCTCTCTCCCCACGTGCGCGGCACGCTGGCAGGGCGAATGCAGGTTAAACAAGGGTTGCGCCAGCCAACCGATATTTTTCTCTTCAACACCCAGGTGCCGGCCGTTCTGGGTGGCACTATTGAGCAACCTTATATTCTGGCAACAGACATCACCCCCATCCAATATGATCAGATGGCACATTATTACGGCCATCGCCCAGACCAGGATGGGCTGCTCAGCCGCTACAAGCATCAGGCCAATGTGAAAACATTTCAAGGTGCCGCCCGCATCCTGCCCTGGTCAAGCTGGACGGCCGATTCGCTTATCAATGATTATGATGTTGATCCCAACCGTGTTGAGGTTATCCCGCCCGGCGTGGACACCGCCATGTGGCGACCGCGTGAGCAAACCAGTTTCCGCAAAGCGATGCGTATCCTCTTTGTAGGGGCTGACCTGAAGCGCAAAGGGGGCGACACCGTTCTCAAAGCGTTCCGCTCGCTGGCTAAGGAGTTGGTTGAGCTTGTCGTTGTGACCCAGGACAAACTGCCGCTGGAGCAGGGTGTGCGGGTGTACAACAATTTGAAGCCCAATTCGCCGGATCTAATCGCGCTCTACCAATCGTGTGATGTGTTTGTGATGCCCAGCAAGGCCGAAGCGTTTGGCATTGCCGCCATTGAGGCGAGTGCGGTGGGGCTGCCGCTGATCACAACGGCCGTTGGCGGCCTCAAAGATATTGTCGAAGAGGGCAAAACCGGCTTTTTCGTTCAACCTGATGATCATGCAACCCTGGCTCGTCGCCTGAACTTGCTGGCAAAAAACCCCGGTTTACGCCGCGAGCTGGGGCAGGCGGCGCGGCTCCGCGCCGAAACACAGTTCAATAGCTACACTAACGCCGGCCGTATCGCCCACATTCTCCAGGAAATCGTTGGACAAAAGGTTTATTAATGTTATATCGTCTGTTCGTCGCACTGCTAGGGCTGGGGTTTCTAGCAGGCTGCAATAGCCCTGCGCCTGCCAACCCGCCGGCCGGAACCCCAACCCCACACCCGTTTTTAGCCCAGGAAAATCAGGAGCTAGGTGATTTAGTAGCCGGCGAGTCACTATTTTCAGAACAGTTACCCACGGCGACACCAGAACCAACGCCCACGTCTTCTGTGGCGGAATTTGTGGGGACAAATGCAGGGGGAGAAACGGCCGTTTCTGCCAACAGTTTCCGCATCCCCATCCTCATGTACCACCACATAGACACCATCGCCGCCAACACCGTGGGCAGCGAATTTTTTGTCTCCCCCGCCGCCTTCCGCCAGCAAATGGCGTATCTGGCCGACAACAACTACACCCCCATCACCCTCGACCAGCTATCCGCCCACCTCGATAATGACGCACCGCTACCGGAAAACCCCATCATACTCACCTTTGACGATGGTTACAGCGATGCCTACGACAACGCCTTCCCCATTTTGCAGGAGTTTGGCTTCACCGGCACCTTCTTCATCATCACCGATCTGGCCGATGAGGGCATCGAAGGGTACATGGCTTGGGAGCCAATCACCGAAATGGCGGCTGCCGGGATGAGCATGCAATCCCATAGCCGCACCCAGGGCGACCTGCGCGGACGCGACCATGACGATCTGCTGGCCGACCTGCAAGGATCACGACAAGCGATTGCCCGCCACACCAACAGGACACCAAATTACCTGGCTTATCCTCGCGGGCTGTACACCGACGAGGTGTTGGCGGCGGTGGCAGAAGCGGGGTTTGCCGGGGGGCTGACGGCCAGTATGACGTGGCAGGATGGGTTTGAACGGCCGTTTATCTGGCCCCGTCTTTTTGTCGCTCACGATCTACCCGTGGCCGACTTCGCCAACCTCATCACCTTCGCCGCCTTCGACAGCCAGGAGCGGACGGCCCGCGCCAACGAACGGCTGCTGGTTGCCAACGTCTACAGTGACGAAGTGGAAGGTGATTGGACACTCAGCGGCAGCCCCAACAGCGATTGGGTAGAGCAAGATAGCAGCCAGCCCCATTTAGGCGATTACGCCCTGGCGGCCAAGCTGTCACGCCCCGGCGACTCCCTGCTCTTCCACGTGGCTGAGGATGCCCAGGGGCAATATCACCGCGACCACGTTTACGGGTTTGGCTTCTGGCTCTACAGCGGGGCAGGCGAGATTGCCCCCGATGACCTCAGCATCATCGTTGCCGGCAGCAATGTCTACCCCTACTGGCGTGCTGACGATGATTCCCTCGATGGACAAGAGGTGCTAACCTTCTCTGGTCGCCGTCTCTACGGCCTCGATTTTAGCCGCCCGCTGCCGCCAAACACCTGGATTCAAGTAGAAATCTTGCTGGATGAGCTTTCCTACGACCCTCTCTACCTGACCGAGAACCAGGCCACAACAACCACCGACCCCACGCAAACCGATTTTATTATTGACCCTAACTATGAATATGTCACCGGTTTTTACATTGAAGCGGTGGGGGGCTTGTCGCAAACGATTTATCTTGACGACGTGCAGATTCTTTTATTGGAGTAACAAGCAACAGGTGGCAAGCGGCAGGTACGCTTGCCGCCTGCTTAATTTTATGAACTTTCACCACCGTTTTTGGATTTTAGCCAGCCTTATTCTGGTCGCATGTGGGCAAAGTGGCATTTTGCCAACAACAAACAACAGCAGTGGGGAAACGGCCGTTTCCTTCAACACCAGCGACAACCTGCTGACGATTCACATAGACACCAGCCAAAACGTCCACCCCATCAGCCCCCTTGTTTATGGCCTGTCCGGGGCCACACCCGAATATATTGACGGGCTACAGCCCACGCTGAACAGTTGGGGCGGCAACCCCAGCACCCGCTACAACTGGCAGCTTGGCCGCGCCTGGAACGCCGGCAGCGACTGGTTTTTCCGCAACGGCAACTACGGCTATCAGGGAGAATCGGCCAGCGACGAATTTTTAGCCCAGGCGCAGGCCGCCAACATGGCGGTGCGGCTGGCCGTGCCAACCCTGGGCTGGGTTGCCAAAAACGACGACAACAACACCTGCTCCTTCCCCCTTGCCAACGGCGACTGTGGCAACGGCAACAACAGCAACTGCGACGCTCCCACTGAAATTGCCGACCCCAACCGCGCCAACGTTCCCAGCACCCCCGACACCGTTCGCGCCTGGCTGCGCCATATCAACGAGCAGGGGCTTGCCGTGCGCTTTGTGGCAACCGATAACGAACCTGAACTGTGGGGCTACACCCATTATGATGTTCATCCCGACTGCACGACCTATGCCGAAATTTTGCAAACGTTTTTGACCTACGCAACGGCCGTTCGTGCCGAAATGCCCAACGCCGAAATCACCGGCCCCGTCACCTGCTGCTGGTGGTATTACTGGAACTCGGCCGCCGGGGAAGCCGACAAAAAAGCCAACGACAACCAGGATTTTCTCCCCTGGTTTCTTGACCAGGTGCGGCAACACGACGAAAGCAACGGCACGCGCACGCTCGACGTGCTGGACATTCACTATTACCCAGAAGGGGTATACAACAGCAACGTTGACCCTCAAACCGCCGCCCTGCGGCTGCGCTCCACCCGCTCCCTGTGGGATGCTACCTACGCCGATGAGTCATGGATTGACGAGCCAATCTACCTCATCCCCCGCATGAAGCAGCTTTTAGCCGACCATTACCCCGGCACCAGGCTGGGGCTGAGCGAATGGAACTGGGGAGCTGACGACACCATGAACGGGGCGTTAGCCATTGCCGACGTGCTGGGCATTTTGGGGCGCGAGGACATTTATTTTGCCGCCTACTGGCGCGTGCCGCCATTAAACAGCCCCGGCTATAACGCCTTTAAGCTCTACACCAACTTTGACGGGCAGGGCAGCCGCTTTGGTGATACCTCGGTGCTGGCACTGGCGGAAGATGGCGACAAGGTGAGCAGCTATGCGGCGATTGACAGCAAGACGGGCAATTTGCACGTGATGCTGGTGAACAAGGGGCTGGAGGGAGAAACGGCCGTTCAGATTGACCTCAACAACTTCACCCCGCAGCCACAAGCGACCCAATACCAACTGCGAAACGGGGTGCCGGGGGTGGAATTAACGGCCGTTGACGGTGCTGCCACCAGCTTCGCCACCTCCCTGCCCCCTTACTCCATCACCCTACTCGTCCTAACACCAGCAAGCAGTAATCAGTAAACAGTAATCGGTAATCAGTCAGGCGACTGATTACCGATTACCGATTACCGATTACCGATTACCGACCATGAAAATCTTCGGCATTGGCATGATGAAAACCGGAACCTCCACGCTAGGCTCTTGCCTGCCCCAGCTTGGCTACCGCCACGCCCCCTACACCCCCAAACTGCTGCGCCAATTGATGCAGGGCGACACCTCCCAGCTTGCCCCCTATATCGCCCAGTACGACAGCTTCGACGACCATCCCTGGCCGCTGCTCTATCGCTGGCTAGACGAGCAATACCCCGACAGCAAATTTATTTTAACCGTTCGCAAGGACAGCGAAACCTGGTTCCGCAGCATCAACAGCCACGCCCAGCGGCGTGGCCCTACCATCGAGCGCAAGCTGGTATATGGCTACGCCATGCCCAGCCATAACAAAGCCGCCCACATTGCCGCCTATGAAAACCACAACACCGCCGTACAGGTGTATTTTGCCGGCCGACCCGATAAACTGCTGGTTGTCTGCTGGGAAACTGGCTCCGGCTGGCGTGAGCTATGCGAATTTCTCGGCCACGATCTGGTCACAGCCCCCCTGCCCCACGCTAATTCCAGCCAGGGACGCACCACCGATTACCAACGCTGGGCGCGTAACCTGGGCAAATATTTTCTCCTGCACACCCTGCAAAAACCCCGCTACAGCCGCCATCTCGACAAGCTGTAATGCTGATTTTAACGGCTATGGCGTATGCTGGTACTTAGGTACTGGTAAAATAAACGGCCGTTCATGGCAGCAAACACAGGAGCAGGTGACGGCTTTTCTATTTGTCACCCCATCATTTCTCAGGGTTTCATTTATCATGACATATCAAATTGGCTTTGTAATTGAACAAGCGTTGGGCCACGTAACGCATGGGCAAAATTTGCAGAAAAATGTGGCACAAGACCCCACTGTCAAAGCACATTGGGCGCTGCCCCGCTGGCAAACCAGCGGGCTGGGCAGCAAAATCCCGGTTTACAAGAGCAACTGGACGGTGCAGGCAGGGCTGCAAACGCGCCACATGCTGCGCCAAATTGGACGGCAAACCAAGCTGGATGCGATCTTTTTTCATACGCAAATAACGGCCGTTCTTGCCCAAGATTGGATGCGAAAAATCCCCAGCATCGTCTCCCTCGATGCCACCCCGCTGCAATACGACAGCCTGGGAGAGTTTTACGCCCACGAGGCCGGCCCCAGCGCGTTGGAAAACTGGAAATGGCGGCTCAACCGCGACTGCTACCGAACCGCCCGCCACATCGTCACCTGGTCCGAATGGGCCAAGCAGGGTTTGGTTGATGCCTACGAAGTTCCGGCGGAAAAAATCACCGTCATCCCGCCCGGTGTCAACGTCAACGAATGGACAAACCCGGCACCGCGCCGCTATGAGCAAGGCGACCCGGTGAAAATTTTGTTTGTGGGGGGTAATCTGGAACGCAAAGGCGGGCTGGTGCTGCTGGAAGCGTTCCGCACTTTGCGGCAGCGTTTGGCCGCCGCAGCCACTTCCTCCGGTGGACATGAAGCATCGCCGGTTGAGCTACACCTCGTCACACGCGACACGCTGCCGCCAGAACCGGGGCTATTTATCTATAACAACATGCAGCCCAACAGCCAACCCCTGAAGGAGCTGTATTACCAAAGCGACCTTTTCTGCCTGCCCACCTTTGGCGACTGCTTGCCGATGGTACTTTCCGAAGCAGGGGCGACGGGGCTGCCCACCATTTCCACCAATGTGGCGGCCATTCCGGAAATTGTGGCCGATGGTGACACCGGGTTTATTGTGCCGCCGGGCAATGTGGAGGCATTAACGGCCGTTCTGCAACGCCTCATCATTGACCCCCACCTGCGCCGTCACCAGGGCGAAAACGCCGTGCAAACCGTCTCTGCCCTGTTCGATGCCCAGGCCAACGCCCGCCAACTGCTGCACCTCATCAAAGACGTGGCCGCCGAAAACAAAACAAAGATTTAAAAGGGAGTTGAGGTTAGAGATTGGAAACTAATTAATAGACATTATCGGAATTAAGTGACACAGAGCTACACAGAGGAGACACAGAGGCACACAGAGAGAAAATAAAGAGATGAATGCTCAATCTACTTGTTTTTGGCAAAACCGAAGCAGTTATGTCAACAAAAACACGCTTTTGACTCTGTGAATCTCCCTCTTTGGCTCTGCGAAACTCTGTGTTACTGGTTTTCTTTATTTCCGATAATCTCTAATCTCTATCTCCAATCTCCTAATCTCTCTTTTTATCAGGAGCAACCCCATGAACGACATCCTTCTCACCGTCTCCGGCGTGGTTGACCCCGAAATTCGGGGCAAAATTGAGCGCGGCGAACGGCCGTTAGCCGACTACATCGCCATGGCCGACACCTTCCAGGCCGATCTCATTGATTACAACAGCGCCGCCCAGCAAGCAAACTGGTTCGGCAAGCTACTCGGCCGCATCGGAGGGCGCAATTTGCTGCTGGCCTGGGTCTGCTTCCAACTGCGCCACCGCTACCGCGTCATCTTCACCGACGGCGAGCAAATTGGCATCCCGCTGGCGTTTTTGCTCAAATTTTTCACCTTTGGCCGCCGCCCGCAGCACCAAATGATTGTCCACATCCTTTCCGTGGGCAAAAAGATGCTCTTTTTTGACAAGCTGGGCATCCAAAGCCACGTTGACCTCTTCTTTGTCTACGCCACCTGGCAGAAAAAATTCATCGAAGAACGGTGGAACGTTCCCGGCAATCGCGTCATTTTCACCCCCTTCATGGTAGATTCCCACTTCTTTGCCCCCAGCCAGGCGGGTGGCTCCGGCAATTTGCTGGGGCTGCGGGATGAAAAACGGCCGATTTTGTGCGCCGTGGGGCTGGAATTCCGCGACTACCCCACCCTCATCGAAGCGGTGCGCGGGCTGGACGTGGTGGTGGTCATTGCCGCCGCCAGCCCCTGGTCAAAGCGGTCGGACAGCACCGAAGGGCAAGACATCCCGGAAAATGTCATCATCCATCGCTTTACGCAGTTTGAGCTGCGTGACCTGTATGCCCTGAGCAACTTTTTGGTGATGCCACTCTACAACGTCAACTTCCAGGCCGGGGTGACGGCACTGCTGGAGGCAATGGCGATGGAGAAAGCAGTGGTTTGTTCGCGCACGCCGGGGCAAACGGATGTGGTGGTGGAAGGGGAAACGGGGCTGTATGCCACGCCTGAAGACCCGGCCGACCTGCGCCGTGCCATTGTCTATCTGCTGGAAAACCCGGATGAGACAGAACGGATGGGCAAAAACGGCCGTCGGCGAATTGAAAACTACATGAGCCTGGAGCAATATGTGCTGCGGCTGAATGAATATGTTCAGCCCCAAGGGGCGTTAAGCCTGGCAGCCGATTAAAAATATCACGCAAAGGCAATACCTTTTTCTTTGCGCCTTTGCTTTGTGTTATGGTCGTAGTCGAGCTTTCCATAGCTCGTTCTTCGTGTGCCAAAGAACGAGGATTGGAATCCTCGGCTACAAGACCTTTGCGTGAGATTCCCTGATAGATGTGGACAGACGGGAGCCAAAGCGAAAAACCGCATCCCGGATTGGGGTGCGGTTTTTTTGTTTGGGTTTCAGGCAAAAAAAATAGCGACTTAATGCTGTCGCTATCGCTCATTTTTGTGTGATGTTGGGGTCGTGAGTGAATCAGCGCAAATGGGCAAACATCTGGGCTGCCATCTCTGGGCCTACGGCGTGCGAGGCTTGCTCAACACATCCATCAATAAACTGCTGCGCCGATCTTTCGGGGGGAGATTTCTGGCTCACTTCAGCAACAAGATTATAGGCACTTTTACCATACAGCTTTTGCAGTACAGCAACCGCCTCCAGGCGCAAATTGCCAACGGCAACCGGGGCTTGCCCATTGGTAGCTCTGGGTTGGGGTGGTGCAGATGTGGCTGTGGCTGTGGCCGCAGAACGGCCGTTTACCCCCTGCCGCTTCAATTGCGCCAAAATGGCCGGCACATCAGGCACAGAACCTTGAGCCATCCAGTTGCGGCGGCTTGGCGAAAATTGCACGCCCGTTATCTCCAATGCTAATACAGTTGCCAGCGGCACAGGTTCCGGCCGGCTGGCACGTCCAATGTAGCAAACCTGCCCTGCTTCCATCAAAATCACATGATAAAGCTGCCTACCTTCTGCACTCCGCCCAAACAGATGTATGGTTCCGGTCTTTTGCTCCTGATAAGCCGATTCTAATATCTGGTAAAATTTGTCTTGCATGGTTGCGACCACCTATGTCCTGAAATAACTAAAAAGTGCTGCTTGCCCTAATTTGCCCAACGCATTTTAGGGTAAACAGCACTCACTGTAAACAACAACAAGAAGAAAAACTCAGCTTACGCCCGCAGCGATTTCAAAGAACCAAGTGCTTGAAAACCAAAGATCATCGCAATAAACCCAGCCAAAATAAAGATACGGTGGACAGTTTCGTTAATATCAGCACTCAACCCCAAAAACTCAAACATCAGCGTTTCCAGAAGGTGCGCCAGCCCTAAAATAGCTGCGCCGACAACGATAGCATTAAACGCCCGCCCCATTACACCACCCAGGCCGCTGGAGCGCACGACAAAAATCATCCAAATGCCAACCATGAGCAACACAATATCTAATACTAAATTTACTGTTTCCATCATTCCATCCTTTTGTAGGTTTCAATGTAATATTCCTGATTTTGATTAAAATAGATAACCATTAAATCACGCATTACAGTTCAGGATGGGCTTTTGGCTGCTAAAAAGTGGCTAATAACCTGTCAACCGCCTGCATTGCCAGCGAACCTCGTTCAAAATAGCGTACCAACGTCACCAATTCGTCCAGCCCGCCGGGATATTCCAGGGCAGTATCTACCATATTCAAGACATGGTCGCGGGGGGTGTCGCCCCGGACGATGTTGTGGCGAATATCGGAGCGCAGTTGGTTAATAACGGCCGTTCTTCCCCCCTCCCGCTGCAACGTCGGCACCTTCAACAGCGCATCCACCAACGCCAGCTTTTGCGCGATAGTCAGCCCACTGTCTGCCACCTCTGGCGTGCCGGACAGCGTTGGCACAGCAGGGATAACAGCCGGGCTGGAAACAGGCGTGAATGATTCCGGCGGCGTACTGCCACTGGTCAACAAATTGTCTGCAAGCAGCTTCTTCACCACCCGGTTGATATGCACCCCCTGATTGCGCCACCGATTTTGCTTGGAATTTGGCTCAAACTGCCCGCCCATGTGGTGAACAGCAATAAGCTGCCAATTATCGTTAAAAACGGGCGACCCAGACGACCCTTCCAGCGTGTCGGTGAGGTATTGCACGCGCCGGTCGGTGACGGCCACCACGATGTTGTGGTAAAAGGCGATTTGCTTTTGCCCACCGCCGGGGTGCTGAATGATGATGGCGCGGTCGCCGATGTTGGGGTTGGCTTTGCCCAGCGTCACGGCTCCCCATTTGGCGTTGGGGTTGCCCGCCACGCGAACGGCCGTCCAGTCATCCCCCCCTTCACTGTCCCGTGGCGAGGTGAGAAAAACGGCCGTTGGGTCAAACGAAAAGCTCTCCACCGCAGCCTCTCGATCTTCCACCGTCCGCTGAAAATTAAACTCCACCCGCGCCTTTGCCGCTTCTTCAACCGTTGACAGCACATGGTTGTTGGTAATCAAAATATTGTTGGCAATCAGAAAGCCCGTCCCCCGGCTGCCATCTGCCAGCACAACGCGCCCCACCGAGCGCGAAAGCTGCGCCCCTTTTTCCAAAAAGTTCACCGGCAGCAGCGTGCTTTGCTTACCGATAATTTGTTCTAACTGCCCGCTTTCCGTTGGCCCTTCCCATACTTCATCCGCCACGGCTGGGGTTGGCACTTCCAGCAGTTGGTCTTCGGTCAACTCCTTTAGCAGTGCCACGCCCGGGTTTTCTTTCTGCACTAAAGCCACCAGTGCCATCAGCCGTCCCTCGGCAATGGCACGCTCCAGAATGGTTTGCCAGGTCAAATCACTGCGGTCGTTAAAGCTGATGCGTGCCGCGTTTAGCCCAGCCCCCATCGCTATCCGACGGGCATCCGTCTTTTCCCAATAGATATTTGCCAATTCTTGTTGCAATTCAGAAAGTTTTGTATTCCAGGCCATGAGAGAAAAGCAGGGCAATTTTATTGGGTGTTGACAAAACAAACGGGCAGAAGAACAACAAGCCTTCCCATGTCATTCCGAGGTTCTCCGAGAAATCTTTCTGCTTCTCTGAGAGGAAAGATTCCTCGCTCCGAAGACTCCACTCGGAATGACATTTGCCTGATTCATTTGTTAATCCGTTACAAAATTGCCCTGCGAAAATATGCGGTTCTTCAGAAACTCGTGGGACTACCCCAAATTGTAGTGTCGAGGCATGCCTCGACACTACAATTTGTTCCGTCAACCCCATGATATCCCAAAGACCCAAATATGCTTAAGACAGGCGTGAGCCTTCAATCTCGGCTCCCGTAATTTCCCGAATCCAGTCGAGGCACAAATCTACGCGGACGTAGATGCCGCCATCGCCGCAGGTGGTGTAGCCGCCGCGTGCGCCGCGTGAGGTGGCTCCCAGCAGGTAATAGTCATCGCTGTCTTTGGCTTTGATGTAGAGCGGGCCGCCACTGTCGCCTTTACAGCTATCCTTCCGCAAGCCACGATGCCCGGCCACGGCTTCGCGGCCACGGGTGCAGCCATAGCGCACGTCGTCGCCCGTTTGCTGGCAGCCCACGGAAATAAGGGGTACTTCAACCTGACGTTTGAGACCATAACCCACGCGGCCATCCAAATCAATGGTGCCAAAGCCGGCCGCAACGGCCGTTTTTGCCCCATACACCTCATCCCCCTGCGCCACGTGACGGGGCAAGACGGTCGCGTTTTCGGCCAGCACCAACACCATCAAATCAACCTCCGGGTGAAAACAGAGCCGGTCTACGCGAATCGTCTCCCCGTTTTCCGGCTCATGGATGGACGCGCCCTTGAGAAAGACGCGGGTGGCACTTTCGCAATGCTGCGCTGTTACCACCAGGTTGGGGGCAATGAGGGTGCCGGTGCAGTAATAGCCACTGTCGTTGCCCACGGCACAGCAGTCGGGAAACGCCTCGGTCTCTTCGCCGCCGACAATTTCTTCGCCAACGGTCATGGGGGGAATAACGGCCGTTTCTGCCACATCACCCATCATCCCCGTCTCCAGATCCATCTCCGCCAGCAGTGCCTCCGATGACGCTGGCTCCACCCCACCCAACTCCCGGCGCAGTGCCGCAACTTTTTCGCTAATATCTTCCAGTAGCTGCATTACACGTTGATTCTCAGACATTGTTTTATCCCTTATCAATACTTGCTAACCGACACTTTCAATCCACAGGTTAGCCAGAGCAAGCGTTGGTCTGTCGCAACTCAAAAGATAGCATACGAGCTTTGGTAACAAATGTCCAGTTATGATTTTTGTCCTTACCCACAGTGACAATGGACACTACCGGGCGGGATTAACGGCCGTTATTCTAAAAGTAGCGTGGGCGTGGTTTCGCCCCTTACTCTCCACCCCCACGCCCCACAACCGATCACTGTGTAAAAATCAATCCATTGTCTCAGCACGAAACATTGGATATGGAGCAGGGTCATGCACAAGACAATAACGTTATATCACCATATTTTAGTCCCGTTAGATGGTTCCGAACTGGCCGAAACGGCACTGGCAACCGCCTTGCAACTAGCCGAAGGCACCGGAGCGCAGGTCACGTTGCTGCGTGTGGTTGAGCCATTGCCCGTTACCATCCAGCCCGCCAGCTACCACAAGCTAACCGAAGCGGCAGAGCGGGAAGCGGCAGAGTATGTGGAAGAGCTAAAGGAAAGATTGCCCAAAACGGCCGTTATCACCGACATCAAACTGCTGCGCGGCGACGCCGCCGAAACCATCCTGTATTATGCCGATCTGGACGATGTTGACCTCATTGTCATGACCAGCCACGGCCGTTCCGGCATCAGCCGCTGGTACCACGGCAGCGTCACCGAAAGCGTACTGCGCGGAGCCACCTGTGCCACCCTGGTGCTGCGCCAACAGCCTGTCGCCATCCCCGAACCTGTTCTGGCAGCCTGAGTTTTTGAAAAATTCCAGCCACACGGGCATAATCACATGAGGAAACTAACTTATGGAACAAAAACACCCGTGGTGGCAAGGGCCGCGTGGCGAAGGGTACGTGGTCATTCAATTCTTACTGTTTGCGCTGGTAGCGTTTGGACCGGAAACGGCACCGGGGCTGCCGCGCTGGTCGGCTCCCTGGTCAACGGTGGGGCTGTGGCTGGGGTTACTCATTGGGCTGGCAGGGGCAGCACTGGTGCTGGCGGGGTTGCTGTGGTTGGGGCGTAATTTAACGGCCGTTCCCCACCCCAAAGAAAATGCCAACCTCGTCCAGTCCGGTGCCTACGCCCTCGTCCGCCACCCCATCTACAGCGGCATCATCCTCGGCTCCATCGGGCTGGGGCTGCTCAAAGCCAGCACCCTCGTTCTCATCTACGCCCTCATCCTCTTCCTCTTTTTCGACATCAAATCCCGCCGCGAAGAACAATGGCTGGCCGCCAAATTTAGCGACTATGCCCAGTATCAGCAGCGGGTGCGAAAGTTGATTCCGTTTGTATATTAAGAGATTGGCAATTGGAGATTAGAGATTATGAACCTTCATCAATCTCCAATCTCCAATCTCTATTAACGCATTTATGCCCCCACCCACCCACCCCCGCCAACTTTTCCGCCTGCTGCTGCTCTACCGCTGGCTGGGGCTGGTGCCGCCGCTGATTGCCCTGCTGGTCGGGTCATTTAGCTGGCTGCTGCTGGGAGTGCTGTTAACGGCCGTTTCCCTCACCACCCTCATCACCCTCTTCTCCACCCAGCTCAACCAGCAATGGCAAGCCCGCCCCTGGCTGCTCCTGCTCGACCTGCTGCTCATCGCCGCTTTTCTTGCCAGCAGCGGCGGCTGGCAATCTCCCTACACCCTCTACGCCTTCAGCCCCCTCATCGCCGCTGGGCTGTTTTTTCAACTGCGCGGCGCACTGCTGGCAACCACCGCCTGGCTACCGCTTTATCTGGGTGCAGTCATGCTCGCTCCACCCGTCAACTGGCTCACAACCACCATCAACCTCATCGGCTTCTATCTGATTAGCGGCTCATTTGGCTACGCTGCCCTGCTGCTGACCCGCCTGCGCCACAGCGATGATGCCCTGGCCGACAGCCACCGCGATTTGGAACTCATCCACGACCTGACCGCTTCCCTCCACACCGCCGCCAATGTAGACGAAGTGCAAACCCAGTTTTTAACAGCACTCATTACCCAGTTTGGCTGCGAACAGGCACTGCTGGGGCTAGTTGACCCCGAAACCGACACCATTAGCAGTTGGCTGGGGCAGCAGCGGGCGGGGGATGAGGTGCTGCCCCACATCGCCCACCTGTCGCTCGATGAACCAACGGTCATGGCGGCACTGCAAAGTGAGCAGCCGCTGCGGTTGACAACCCCGCTGCCGCTGCCGTGGCAGATGGGAAACGGGCTGCTGCTGCCGCTGCTCTGGGGGCGACAGCCGGTGGGCGTGGTGCTGTTGGCACTGCCCGATGAGGCAGATTCGCCCACCCGGCTGCATTTGCTGATGGCACTGGCGCGACAAACGGCCGTTGTGCTGGGGATGATGCAGACGCGGTTGAGACGGGCAAAGGAAACGGCCGTTCAGACCGAACGCGCCCGCATCGCCCTCGACATCCACGACACCGTCTCCCAATCCCTCTTCGGCCTCGTCTTCACCCTCGACGGCTCGCTCAAGCTGCTGGACAAAAACCCTCAGGCCATCCGCCCCGAACTGGAATGGGCACTGCAAATGGCCGAAGAAGTGCGCCAAAACATCCGCCAATTTATTCACGATTTGTGGCAGGAAGAAATGAGCGCCCAGGCGTTTGAAACCGACCTGCGCCGCTACGCCGCCGACATTTTGCAGGCCAACAACCTCCTTGTACAGTTCGACATTCGCGGCGACTTCACCGCCCTTTCTCCCCGCGCCCAGCGCAGTCTGTACCGCATTTGCCAGGAAAGCCTGACCAACATCGTCCACCACGCCGCCGCCAGCGAAGCCCGCATCTGCGTGGATGTCGAAAACGGGGTGGCACGGCTGTCGGTGCGCGACAACGGCCAGGGATTTGAGCCAGAGATCGCCCTGGCGCGTGACTACGGCGACGAACATTTTGGCCTGCGCGGCATGATCGAACGCAGCCGTTCCCTCGGTGGAAGCTGCGACATTTTTAGCCAACCAGCGGCCGGCACCTCCATTGTCATCGAAATTCCAGCAGGGGGAACGGCGTGATTCGCATTCTGAAAGGAAGCTACAGTGAAAACAGCCTTAACGATTGATTTACTTTGCCAGGAAGCACAACGATTTGCCGCTGCTGAATCACGCCATATGGAACCCAATTTATATGGGGTAACCGATGGCAAAGCGGTCGGCACTTACCTTGAACAAAAGTTCCAGCAGCATCTTCGGCAGCACTATCTTTATGATGAAGGCAATTCAGCCAAAGGAGTTGACTTTCCGGGGCTAGATGTTGATGTCAAGGTCACGCGGATTACACAACCACAATCCTCTTGCCCTTTTCGCTCTGCCAGGCAAAAAATCTATGGGCTTGGTTACTCACTTCTTGTCTTTGTGTACGACAAAATAGACAATCATACAAACCAAACGGGACAATTAAATATTTTGAGCGTTACCTTTGTCGAAAGCCAGCGAACTGCCGATTATCAAACCACTACGGGTCTGCACCAGATTCTGCACAACAATGGCAATCTTGATGATATTGCGGCCTTTTTACTGGAGCGATTTTTGCCCGTTGACGATATGCAGGCCGTGGAACTAGCGGAAGAGATTCTGGCCCATCCCCCTAATATTGGCTATCTAACCATCTCTAATGCGTTACAATGGCGTTTACAGTACCGACGAGTGATTGAAGTTGCTGGTCAAATCGAGGGAATTCGAAAACTATTGTGAGTAAAGAACGTTTACGCAAAAACAAAATTGCTCTGGGAGATTTTCAAACGCCGACCTGGTTTGCACATGAAGTGTGTGGCTTTCTAGGCCAAGACATCCGGCCACGATCTGTTCTTGAGCCAACGTGTGGTTTAGGCAATTTCCTCATCGCTGCTTTGGACACATTTGAGACGATTGAAAGTGGCATCGGTGTAGAAATCAAACCGGATTACGTACAAGCTGTTCAGGAGAGATTGGCAAATCATGTCAATGGCAACAAAATTGAGGTGTACCACACAAACTTTTTAACCACAGACTGGTCGCTGCTGTGGAATCAAGTACCGGAACCACTTTTGATCATTGGCAACCCCCCGTGGGTTACCAATGCACAATTGGGGAAATTAGCCAGCCAAAATCTCCCACCCAAGTCCAACTTCAAAGAGCAGCCGGGGCTTGTGGCTCTTATGGGTTCAAGCAATTTTGATATTTCGGAATGGATGCTGCTAAAGCTCATTGAATTGCTACAGCAGCGGAATGGTTTGCTGGCTATGTTGTGCAAAACGGCCGTTATTCGACGTGTTTTGCAAGAGGTGTGGCAAAACAGCACCGCCCCTGGCACATTTCATCTTTACCGTTTTGATGCCCAGGCCGTTTTCAACGCCTCGGTTGATGCCTGTTTGTTTGTGTACCAGCCCGGCTCAACCTTCTCTTTTACTTGTCCAATCTATCAAGGCTTGTCATCAGATAACCTGTTAACCGAGATCGGTTATCGCAATGGGCAGCTCGTGGCAAACGCAGCGTACTATGATCGGTGGCAACATTTGCAAAAACCAAAGGGACAGCCCACACGCTATCAGTGGCGTTCGGGCATCAAGCATGATTGCGCCCCCGTGATGGAGCTTCACAAAGAAGGGCGTTGTTATGTCAACAAGCTGGGGGGAAGGTATGAGCTTGAAGCAAAGTATCTGTATCCACTTTGGAAAAGTTCTGATGTTGCTAATGGAGAGGCAAAACGGCCGTTTCGCTGGTTACTTGTCCCCCAGCGTTCAGTTGGCGAAAGCACCCTGCCCATTCAAAGAACAGCCCCCAAAACGTGGCAATATCTTCAGGATCACGCTCCTTATTTTGATCGCCGCAAGAGCCGCATCTATCAAAACCGACCCCGCTTTTCCATTTTCGGCGTTGGCTCATATACCTTTGCCCCATGGAAAGTAGCTATTTCAGGGCTGTACAAAAAGCTGGAATTCGTGGTCATTGAGCCAAAAAACCACTCGCCCGTCGTTCTGGACGATACATGCTACTTTCTCGCGGCCGAAAGCCAGGAAGAAGCAGTGCTTCTGGCTGATCTGCTCAATTCACAACCAGCCCGCGAGTTTTTGGGAGCTTTTATCTTTTGGGAAGCCAAACGGCCGATTACAGCAACTATCCTGAACCAACTGGATATTGAGGCTGTTGCCAGGGAAATTGGTCAAGAGCGACAGTGGGCGGCCATAAAGCAAGCCAACTATCCCCAACAGGCCACCCAGTTGCGCCTTCTGGAAGAAAGGTCAGAATATTGTGATTCGCATTCTGATTGCTGATGACCATGCGGTGGTGCGGCGCGGGTTGGCGCTGGTGCTGCGGCAGGAGGCGGATTTTGTGGTGGTGGGGGAAGCGGAGGATGGACAAACGGCCGTTTCCCTCACCCAAACCCTCCACCCCCATGTCGTCGTCATGGATTGGAAGATGCCCCGGTTGAGCGGAATTGAGGCAGCACCGTTGATTAAACAGCACAATGAGCAGGTGTATACGCTATTGCTATCGGGGGCGGCGGTGGAAACGGCCGTTCTCGATGCCCTGGAAAACGGCGTAGACGGCTTTGTACACAAAGACATTACCCCCGCAGGGCTGGCCCACGCCATTCGCACCGTTGCCAGCGGCCGCCGCTATCTGGGGCCAGAAGTCACCCAGGCACTCATTGCCCGCAGCCGCCAGGCCTATGAGCCAACGCCCGAAACGGTTGCCCTTTCCACCCGCGAACAGGAAATTTTGTCGCTGATGGCAACCCCCGCCACCTACCGCGACATGGCCGCCCAGCTTGCCCTCAGTGAAGCCACCATCCATACTTATGTCAAGCGCATTCTGAGCAAGCTCGACCAGCCCAACCGCACGCAAGCGGTCATTGCCGCCCTGCGTTTGAACCTGATTTCGCTGGAATAGCAACAACAGCCGTTTCTCCGCACCATCCATTGCCCAACGGCCGTTCCCATGCTACAGTCCCATCATCAAAAAGATTGCATAAACGGCAGCACACCCTCACGAATGACAAGCCAAGATTTCGCCGATTCCCTAAATTCATCCGTGTTCGTCCGTGTTCGTCCGAGTCCCATTTTTAAAAGGAAAAAGCAGATGAGCAAACAGATTTTTGGCATTGTCCCCCCCATGGTCACACCATTTGACAAGCACGAAGAGCTGGATGAGGCCGCTCTGCGGGCAGATGTTGACTATTTGATTAGCGAAGCCAAGGTGCATGGGCTGGCGGTGGGCGGCAGCACCGGCGAAGGCCACACCTTGTCCATTGATGAACTGCGGCAGGCAATAGGAACGGCCGTTGAGGCCGCCAACGGTCGCGTCCCCGTCATCGCCGGGGTCATTGTAGACAGCACGCGCCAGGCCATTGCCTACAGCCGCGCCCTGGCCGACCTGGATGTGGCTGCCCTGCAAGTCACCCCCGTCCACTACCTCTTCCGCCCCACCGACGATGCCCTGCTGCGCCACTTCGCCACCATCGCCGATGCCGTAGACATCCCCATCATCATCTACAACGTCGTTCCCTGGACCTACTGCTCCCCGCAACTGCTCACCAAAATCATTGACGAAGTGCCGGGCGTGATTGGGGTGAAACAGTCGGCCGGCGACTTAAAACAGGTGGCTGATTTGCTCCACCTGTGTGGCGACCGGGGGCTGATTATGTCGGCCGTGGACGCGCTGATGTATCCGTCGTTTGCCCTAAAGGCGCACGGGGCGATTGCCGCCATTCTAACCGCCGCCCCCGCCATGTGCGTTCAGCTTTGGGACGCGGTGCAGGCGGGCGACCACGCCACCGGGCTTGACCTGCACCACAAGCTATTGACCATTTGGAACGCCATCATGGGCGACAACCTGCCTGCCAACGTCAAAACGGCCATGCGGCTGCAAGGGCGCGATGGCGGCATCCCCCGCGCCCCCATGCCCGCCAGTTCGGACGCACAGGTGGCAGCGATTGCCAAAGCGTTACAAATTATGAATTAGGAATTATGAATTATGAACGAAGAGCTTTCTTCCTAATTCATAATTCCTAATTCATAATTCTCAGAGGTTTGACATGACAACGATAGCATTGGTTGGCTGTGGACATATCCACACGCCTGGTTTTGTGGAACGGCTGAAAAAACGGCCGTTTTTTACCGTTAAATCCGTTTGGGACCACGACGCGGCGCGGGCGCAAATGAACGCTGAACTGCTGGGTGCCGCCGTGGTAGACGACACCGCCGCCATTTGGGGCGACCCGGAAATTGAAGCCGCCATTATTTGCGCCGAAACCGACCGCCACGAGGCGTTGGTGCTAACAGGGGCGGCCGCAGGCAAGCACTTGTTTGTGGAAAAACCGCTTGGCTACGCCCGCGATGATGCCCAGCGCATGGCGGCGGCCATTGACAAAGCGGGGATCATTTTCCAGACTGGTTATTTCATGCGTGGCGAGCCAATTCACCAATTTTTGCGTGAGCAGATTCGGCTGGGGCATTTTGGGCAAATCACGCGGCTGCGCCACAGCAACTGCCACGGTGGGTCGCTGGGCGACTGGTTCACGCCGCGCTGGCTGTGGATGACTGACCCGGCGGTGGCGGGCGTGGGGGCATATGGCGACCTTGGCACCCATTCGCTGGATATTGTGCTGTGGCTGTTGGGGCATGAGGTGGAACGGGTAACGGCCGTTACTGGCACCGCTCTCGCCCGCTATGGCGCAGCGTGTGATGAGTTTGGCGAGGGAATGTTGGTTTACAAAGATGGGACGGTGGTGACAATTGCGGCCGGCTGGGTAGACGTTGCTAACCCGGTGCGGCTGCTGATTAGCGGCACCGAAGGCCACGCCCTGGTCGTCAATGACACCCTCTACTTCAAAAGCAAGCACGTAGATGGCGCCGACGGCCAGCAACCGTGGTCCGATTTGCCCGCCGCCTGGCCCCATGCGTTTGAACTGTTCCTCGATGCCGTGGCTGGTGAAGCCCCCCCCGCCGGCCAAACCGCCATCCCCCTGGTAACGGCGCAGGAAGCGGCGTTCCGCAGCGTGGTGATGGATGCGCTGTATGAGGGAGCGCAAAGTGAGCGTTGGGTAACGCTGTAGGCGGGGAGATTCGAGATTGAGAGACTGGGAGATTGAGAGATTAGCCGTGGTTAGTCTCCCAGTCTCTTAATCTCCCAATCCCCATCTTTTAACGCAGCCCATTTTCCACCAGTTGCCACATCCGGTCGCCGTTGAGGGCCATGATGATGCGGCAATTGGGAACGTGGCCGGAGAGGTCTTGCCAGTCGGTGATGGTTTGGCCGCGAGCGTAACGGCCGTTTAATTCCACCGCCACATAATGCTCTTCTGCCGCCGTCACAATCTCCGGCTCCACCACTACCGCCATTGCCACTGGGTCGGCATAATATTGGGTGGTGCGACGGCGGTGCAGGCGAATAAATTGGTTGACGTGGGCAGAAACGGCCGTAAAAAAGTCGGCTTTGGGTGTGCCAAACGCCGCCCAGCGCGTCACCAGCTCCTCGGTGAAGCCATAGCGCATCGTCACTTCCCAGTCAATGAGTTCAATGAGTCGGCCGGCTTGCCCCCACGCCTCAAACACCACGTGCGCCGCTTCCGGGTCAGCGTACACATTAAACTCGGTGCAAAGCTGCATGTTACCATGCGCCGACACCGCCCCAGCCATCATCACACACCGTTTTAGCTTGCGGGGCAGCGCGGGGTCAAGTTTTAGCGCCAGGGCAATGTTGGTCAGCGGCCCCAGGGCGACCAGCGTATATTTGCCAGGCTCCTGGTTGACCATGTTGAGCAGGGCAAGGGAGGCGTGGAGGGATTCCGGCCGGCGTTCTGTGGTCAGCCCGGTTCCCCCCAAACCGTCGTCGCCGTGGGCATGGGCGGCACTTTCCCCCGCCAGCACCAGCGGCTCGGCACAGCCGGCATAAATGGGAATGTCGCGCTCGATAAGGTCTACAATGACCCCCGCGTTGCGGGTGGTGTGGTGCAGCCCCACGTTGCCCGCCACCACCAACAGGGCTTCAATGGTGACATTGGGGTGTGCGGCGGCTGCCAAAATTGCCAGCGCATCATCTACGCCGGGGTCGGTGTCAATAATCAGGTGTTCCATAACGTGATTTTACGAGGTGATGCCCAAATTGGGTAGGGGCTTATCGGTGCAGGTTTACAAGTTGCTTGGGGAAAACGGTGTCGTTTTGATACCTCTACCACGTTTGTTTTGGCGTTATCAATGGGGTTTTGTGGTTCCTCCAGATGATGCGTTCAAATCAGCATGTATGTAGAAACCGGGATCGTCCATGAAACCCGGTTTCTTACCACATCTTACGGAACCGAAACATGGGCGACGCGGAGGGCCGTTACGGAGCGGTAGCCTTCGCCGGTGTTGATGTACTGTCGCAGGGAAACGGCCGTTTCTTCATCCAGCAGCGACCACAGCGGTTGCGGCACATCCATCGCCTGCCGCACCGCCGCCTGAATTTGGGCATCCCACTGCGCCGCATACCGTTCAAAATCATCATGCGCCAGACAGCCCCGGCACGGCGACTGTGAACAGGTCAAGGGCATTGTCCACGGCAAATTAAACAGCCCATACTCATCCCGAATCTCTTCCCCCGGCATAATATCCCGCAGCGCAATCTCAAACCCCCACCCCGTACTCATCGTGTTCGCCTGGCAGCAATGATTGACAAACTTGCTCAAATCCCAGCTCATCACCCGCCGATTCCCTGGCTCAACGACCGCATACTTATCAATCTGCGGGCGTAAAAGCGGGTTGTCGAGAGCGGGGTTATCAGGATAAATGACAATATCAAGCGGGTCTTCAGCATTGGTAATGGTGCCAGCGGGAATAAACGCCGTGGCAAACACACCCATCCCAACCAAATCGTTTACAAAACGAAGTTCAGTATTAGGATGCATCATATAAGTTCATCGGTTCCTCCGGCAATATAGGTTGCCTGCCTCTTGTGGATTTTGCATGCATCATAGCCAGACTGCGCCCAACGTCAATACACAAATGACGTATTTTTTCACAGGTTGACGCACCGCCCCACATCTGCTACAACCAGCCTAATTCTTTTTGGAGTAATTGAGAATGCAAGAAGGCGATTTATTGTGGACACCCACCCCCGAAGTTGTTGAACAAGCCAACCTGACCCACTACATGCGCTGGCTCGCCGGCCGAAACATCCATCTCACCACCTACCGCGAACTGTGGCAATGGTCGGTAGACCATATGGCCGACTTTTGGGAGTCGCTGTGGGATTATTTTGGGCTGGTCTACAGCCAAAAATGGGAAACGGTGCTGGCTGACCCGCAAATGCCGGGAGCCAAATGGTTCACAGGGGCGCGGCTCAATTATGCCGAAAACATCTTTGCCAAACGCGACGACGGCAAGCCGATGTTGCTTTATAAAGGAGAAGACACGCCCTTAACTTCTTATAGCTGGGCAGAAATTGAAGAGCAGACGCGGCGGCTGGCGCAGGCACTGCGGCGCATGGGGGTACAGCAAGGAGATCGCGTGGTAGGCTACTTACCCAACATCCCCGAAGCAATTGTGTCGCTGCTGGCAACGGCCAGTTTGGGAGCCACCTGGTCAAGCTGCCCGCCCGAATTTGGCGAAACCAGCGTACTGGATCGCTTCACTCAGATTGAGCCAAAGGTGCTGATTGCCATTACGGGGTATCGCTATAATGGCAAACACCACGACCGCCGCGAACTGGTCAACCACCTTCAGGCCAGGCTGCCCACCGTCCAGCACACCATTTTGCTAGGCGAAACAGATACGCCCTCTACAGATACAACCGTGAGTTGGGAAGCCGCCCTCGCCGCCGCCGATGACACCCCGCTTACCTTTGCCCAACTGCCGTTTGACCACCCGCTGTGGGTGCTGTACTCCTCCGGCACCACCGGGCTGCCCAAGCCCATTGTGCATGGACATGGCGGCATTTTGCTGGAACAGATCAAGGCCACCGTTTTCCACAACGATTTAAAGTCGAGCGACCGTTTTTACTGGTATTCCAGCACCGGTTGGATGATGTGGAACTATGTGGTAGGCAGTTTGTTGTCTGGCGCAACGGCCGTTCTTTACAACGGCGCACCCAACTACCCCGACATGAACGCCCAATTCGCCCTCGCCGAAGCGGCCAGCGTCACCTATTTCGGCACCTCCGCCGCCTTCGTCACTGCCTGCATCAAGGCCGGCATCCACCCCAACCAGCAGTACGACCTCAGCCGCATTCGCGGCGTTGGCTCCACCGGATCCCCGCTCTCCGTCGAAGGCTTCCAATGGATTTACGACAACCTCAACCCCCATCTTGCCCTCGAATCCCTCAGCGGCGGCACCGATCTTTGCACCGCCTTTGTCGGCGGGGCGCGAATCCAGCCCATTTATTTGGGCGAAATTCAGGGAGCATCACTGGGAGCCAGGGTGCAGGCGTTTAACGAAGCGGGGGAGGCGGTGGTCAACGAAGTGGGCGAGCTGGTGATTTGCAACCCCATGCCCTCGATGCCGATTTTCTTCTGGAACGACCCCGACATGGTGCGCTACACGGAAAGCTATTTTGAGATGTTCCCCGGTATCTGGCGCCACGGCGACTGGATTCAGTTTAATGAGCGAGGTGGGTGTGTCATTTACGGCCGTTCTGACGCCACCATCAACCGCCACGGAGTACGCATGGGAACCAGCGAAATCTACCGCGTCGTCGAGTCCTTCCCCGAAATCCTCGACAGCCTCATCATAGACCTCGAATTTCACGGGCGGGAATCATTCATGCCCCTCTTTGTGGTGCTGCGCGATGGGGTAACGCTCGACGACGCACTCACACAGCGCATCAACCAGCATCTCCGGCGCGACATCTCCCCCCGCCACGTCCCCAATGCCATCATCCCCATCATCCAGGTTCCCTACACCCTCAGCGGCAAAAAAATGGAGCTACCCATCCGCAAAATCTTGCTCGGCATGGATGCCAACCGCGCCGCCAACCTCGGTGCCATGCGAAACCCCGAATCCATCCCCTTCTTCCGCGAATACGGCCAACGTCTCAAAGACTGTTTGAAAAATACTCCTACCACTTGATTGACTAACAAATCTCATTTAGACATTATTTGACAAATCTTGAAATTGTACCATAAGCAAAATTTATGACTGATTGCCCCAAAATTAACCACAAGTTTCTTGCTTTTCGACCAATTGTGGGCAAAAAAGAGCCTGAATTCTTGTCAAGCCCCATGATTATGAGTTTTGTCACTCAATCAGGGTGATGGCTCTAATTTGTTGCGGTGATTGTCGGTTCATTCAGCTTCTCCTAAACTCTGTTTTGCTGATTGGTATTTTTCCGTCAAGGCTCCCCTAATAGCCATCTATCCCCCTGGCACAATGGCAAACGTAAACTCACCCACCTCATTTGACTGGCTCAAGCTACCGCCACAATCCACCAGCAGATAGTAGAAGTAGTTAATAGTCACACTGGTCAGCGAGCCACTGCCATCATAATTAGCCGGGTCATCCGTCAACCAAGTGTGACCGACATACGGGGTACTGCTGCGATACAGGCTCTCGCTACAGGAGCCGCTGAGATCCGGCAGCCAACTGAAAAAGCCATTTGGATGCAGCGTAAGCTGCACACGCACCACTTCCACCGCGCCGGCCGTACAGGCCTCGCCGCTGTTGATTGGGCGTGACTCGCCGCGCTGGTCGGTGAAGGTGTCCACATCATTACAAGTCCAACTGGTGCCGTTGTTGCTGATCGTCGTGCTGTAGGGGATAGCACCGATGGCGTCGCTGCCCGCTTGCGGCGTATGCACTCCGCCGCTCAGCGCACCGAGATTCAGCGTGGCATTGGTTGCGGAACCGGTGCCGCCATTGGCGCAGGTCGTGTCACTCGACAGGTTGTAGCCGTTGTCATTAAGCGTGCCGCCATCGTTCATACAGTTATTCCCATTCGCGCCAACCGCAAAGATGTTGCCCGCCAGATGCATTGTACCAGCAGATCCGTTGTAAATGCCGCCTGCAGCACCCGCCGAGTTGCCGAAGAAGGTGTTACTGGTCAACACCATGATGGCATAGTCGTTATAGATAGCACCTCCACTAACCGTTGCCACGTTACCGGAAAAGGTGCTGTTGGTCACCGTCACCGTGCCACGGTTATCAATGGCACTGCCGAAGTCTGCGGCACCGTTTTGCAGCGTGGCTTGATTGACAGTGAGATCGCCACTTGAACTGACAGCGAAGATACTCACGCTGCTGCCGCCATCAATAGCGTAGCCCGCGCCCTCCACCACAATCGCGCTGGTGATATCGGGCAGAGGGCTGTTGGTGAGGGTTGTCAGGGTGATGTCCGCGCCCAAGATGATGGTGTCTGCGGTAGGGCTGGGGCTTTCGTTCCCATTCGCCAGCGTGATGCAGTCGTACAGTTCATCAGCGGTTGTGACCGTCCAAGAGGGGCAAAGCAGTGGCGGCCCCACTTCGACTGCACCTGCGCTACAATCATCCCCACTGTTGATGGGACGTGACTCACCCCGCTGGTCGGTGGTACTCTGGTCGCATGTCCAATTGATGCCGTTGTTACTGATCGTCGTACCATTGGGTATGGCGCCGATGGCGTTACTGCCCGCGCCGGGCAAGTGGGTCTGCGTAGTGCCGCCATTGTCGGCCAGTGCACCCAAATTCAGCGTAGCGTTGGTCACTGAGCCAGTACCGCCATCAGTGCAAGTACCCTCATCCGACAGGTTGTAGCCGTTGTCGGCGAGCGTGTCGTTGTTGTGGCAGTTGTTGCCACTTGCGCCGCTGGCAAAAATATTCCCCGCTAGGTACACCGTGCCGAAGCTGTTGTAGAGGCCGGTTCCCGAGTTGCCGGAGAAGGTGCTATTGGTCACCGTCAACTCAGAATAATTATCAATGCCACCGCCGCTAGGCGCCAGGTTGCCGGAGAAGGTGCTGTTGACCACCGTCAGAGCAGCTCTGTTCTCAATGCCACCGCCGTTGCCACTTGCCGAGTTGCCGGAGAAGGTGCTGTTGATCAGGGTCACCGTGCCAGCGTAGTTTCGGATGCCGCCCCCGTAGGTTGCGGCGTTGTTGGAGAGTGTGCTGTCGGTTATGGTCAGCGTGCCACCATTGTTGCTAATACCGCCGCCATCATCAGTTGCAGTATTACCGGAGATGGTACTGGTGCTTACCACCAACGTACCGTTGTTCTTAATTGCGCCGCCCACATCTGCGGTGTAGCCGTTTTGCAGGGTAGCCTGGTTGATGGTGAAATTGCCGGTCGAAGCAACATTAAAAATTTGCACACTGTTACCGCCATCAATAAAGTAGCCCGCACCCTCTAGAGTGATTTCGCTTGAGATTTGCGGCAGAGCACTGGTCAGGGTGATGTCCGCGCCCAGCGTAATTGTATCGGCCGTGGGGCTGGGGCTTTCGTTCGCATTGGCCAGGGCGATGCAGTCGTATAGCTCATCAGCAGTTGCCACCGTCCAAGATGCCGGGCAGATCAACTCGTTGACAAAGGTACATTCAACCGCCTCGCCGTCGCTAATCTCAACCGACAGGGTTTCATCGGTCAGGCTGACAGTGCCACCGGCACCGGTACAGCTAGCATTGGTCAGATCCCAACCGCTTGATACCGCCTCAGTGACCGTATAAGTGCCGGGGGACAGATAGAAGGTGGTGCCAGCAGCAACATCATCGCCATCATCGGGTACGGCGTCGTCGAGCGTAAACGAATCATAGAGTGTGTACGCATTGCCGCCACCGCCAACGCGGGTAATGGTGTTGGTGAACGTACCGGCATCCGCATCGTCAAAACCACTGGTGACCAAGAAGTAAACCCGACCGGCTTCGAGTTCATGACTTAGGGCAGATTGATTGGGAGAAAACTCGCCATCATTGCCATTGAGGTAATTGTTGCATTGATCAAGCGCGTTAAAGCTGTCTTGATAGAGGTAGATATAGCCGTTGTAGGATTGAACGCTATCAATTGTGTAAGTGCCGTTGGTATCAACCGCAAACGGTTGCACGTGGTGCCGCACGGAATTGAGCGAGATGGTACAGATCACGCCGGCCGCATCTGGCCGCGTCCAGAAGGGGGCGGTGACAGTACTACCACTGTAGGAAAGCAGCGGTTCCGTGCTGATGATGAAGTCAAAGTCGGTGCCAATAGCGGGGCTGGCATCCTTGATGATGATCAGGCTGGCAGAAGATGCTTCCACTGCCCCACTGCTACAGGCCAAACCAATGGTAAGTGGGCGGTCATTGCCGATTTGGTCCGTGCTGCTACTGTTACACACCAACAGATCACCCCCGTTGTTTAATACAAACCCGTAGGGAATAGTGCCGATGGCATCACTTGCGGCACCGGGCAGGTGGGTCAGCGTGGAGCCGCCGTTGGCGGCTAAGCTGCCGAGGTCGAGGGTAGCATTGGTGATTGAGCCAGAGCCGCCATTGGTACAGGTGGCATCATCCGACAGATTGTAGCCATTGTCAACGAGGGTGCCGCCTTCGGCGCAGTTATCGCCACCGCCACCCGCAAAGAGATTCCCAGCAAAATTTGCGGTATTGTTAAAGAGGTGGATAGCCTCGCCAGTTGGCGCCGAATTGCCAGAGAAGGTGCTGCTCGTCACTTTGAAAGGGCCTCTATTGTAAACCGCACCGCCTGAGCTTGAAGCAATGTTACCAGAGAAGGTGCTATTGCTGACCGTTGTGGCGCCCCGGTTGGAAATGGCCCCGCCAGTAACGGCCGTATTGCCAGTAAGGGTGCTGTTACGCACGGTTGAATTGGCGCTGGTTATGGCGGTATAGATACCCCCGCCCTCACCGGTGGCGCTGTTATCGCTCAGGGTGCTGTTGCTGAGCGTTACCTTTCCCCGATTGTGAATACTGCCGCCGTTGGCAGCAGAGCCGTTTTGTAAGATGGTTTGGTTGATGGTGAAATCGCCGGTGGCGGTCACGAAGAAGTGGCGCATGAGATTGTTGGCATCAATGGTGTAGCCTGCCCCCTCTAATGTGATTTGGGTTTCTATGCGCGGCAGTTCGGTCGTGGTCAGGTTGGTCAGGTCAATGTTTACGCCCAGCGTAATGGTATCAACGGTTGAACTATCGCCATTGGCCCTGCTGATACATGCGGATAGCCCATCGGCTGTTGTGGCTGTCCAAGAGGGGCAAATGGACGCCGAGGACACTTCTACCGCCCCGGCGGTGCAGAAGCCGCCACTATCGGTTGGGCGGGGTTGCCCCCGTTGGTCGGTGAAGGTGTTCGCGTCATTGCAACTCCAGTTCGTGCCGTTGTTACTGATGGTGGTGCCGTTAGGGATGGAGAAGATAGCATCACCCGGATAGCCGGGCAGGTGGGTTAGCGTCAGGCCGCCATTGTCGGCGAGGTTGCCAAGATTGAGGGTGGCGTTGGTCGCTGAGCCAGCACCCCCATTGGTGCAGGTGGCATCATCCGACAGGTTGTAGCCGTTGTCGTCAATGGGATCGCTGCCAGCACTGCTGCCCTGAGATCGACAGTTGTCACCGCTTGCACTACCGACGAAGATGTTGCCTGCCAAATACAGCCTCCAACCAACGCCGATACTGTAAGTTGCATCGCCTAGGTTGCTAGCCGAGTTGCCAGCGAAGGTGTTGCTGGTTGCTGTCACCTGGCCGCGATTGATATAGATGGCGCCGCCCAAGCTAGCCGAGTTACCGGAGAAGGTGCTGTTGGTCACCGTCACCTGGCCGCCAGTGTTGTTGATGGCACCACCTGCGCTGCCGCCATTGTTGCCAGAGAAAGTGCTGTTCGTGATTGTCGCCGTCCCGAAGCCGCTTAAATTATCGTAATAGTTATAGATAGCACCACCACCAGTTGCCAAGTTGTTGGAGAAGGTGCTGTTGGTTACAAATAGCGTGCCGAGGTTGTAGATGGCACCGCCGGGGGTGCCATTGCCATTTTGTAGCGTGGTCTGGTTGACGGTGAGATCGCCGTCTTTTTCAACATTGAAGATACCCATACTGCCGCCGCCATCAATGGCGTAGCCCGCGCCTTCCAAAACAATCGTGCTGTGCATGTTCGGCAGGGGGCTGGTGGTCAGGGTCGTCAGATCAATGTCCGCGCCGAGGGTAATCGTGCCACCGCTACCAGCATTGGCCGCCGTGATGCAGTCGTATAACTGGTCGGCGGTCGTGACCGTCGCTGGCAGAGTACAGCCTGCTTGGAGCAATGGGGCTGTGGCCGCCCTGATACCGGTGGGGTAGGTGTTGGTGTAGGCTGGGCTAGCGGCCAGCAGCAGCCAGCTTAATAGAAGCCCTAAGGTGATGGCTCTCATGTGTTGCGTTGATTGTCGGTTCATTCAGCTTCTCCCAAATTTTTGTAACTGTTCAGGTCTCTTTAAAACACGCCAAAAAACGGGTGTCATTCCCGCGAAAGCGGGAATCTAGGCCTGCGCTGAAGATGGATACCCGCCTACGCGGGTATGACACCTGAATAAATACAAAGACTCTTGTTTTTCTAGCAAGAATGTCACTGATAAGGTGCTGCACCTTCGTCAAAAGAACGTTAATGTTCCCCTAATAGCCACCTATCCCCCCGGCACAATCGCAAACGTAAACTCACCCACCTCATTTGACTGGCTCAAGCTGCCGCTACAATCCACAAGCAGATAGTAGAAGTAGTTGATAGCCACATCAGTCAGCGAACCACTGCCATCATAATTGGCTGGGTCATCCGTCAACCAAGTGTGACCGACATACGGGGTACTGCTGCGATACAGGCTCTCGCTACAGGAGCCGCTGCGGTCTGGCAGCCAGCTAAAATAGCCATTTGGCTGCAGCGTAAGCTGCACACGCGCCACTTCCACCGCACCGGCCGTACAGTCTTCGCCGCTGTTGATGGGACGTGACTCACCGCGCTGGTCGGTGGCACTCTGGTCGCAGGTCCAACTGGTGCCGTTGTTGCTGATCGTTGTGCCGTTGGGGATGGCGCCAATCGCGTCACTGCCTGCTTGTGGTGTATGTACCCCACCGCTCAGTGCGCTCAGGTTCAGCGTTGCATTATTCGCTGATCCTGTACCCGTGAAGCCACACGTCCCATCATCTGACAGGTTGTAGCCATTGTCGTTGAGCGTGCCAAAGTTGGCACAGTTGTTACCACTCGCGCCCGCTTCGAAAATGTTGCCCGCTATATATACCACTGTGTTTTCAGTGAAGATGCCGTCGCCGACCGTTGCTGAATTGCCGGAGAAGGTACTGCTGGTCATCATTACTGTGTTTGCATCGAAGTTGGCGATACCGCCGCCGAACACGGCTGAATTGCCAGAGAAGGTGCTGTTGGTCACGGTCAGGGTGCCAATGTTGTAGATGCCGCCACCGTAGATATCCGCAAGGTTGCCGGAGAAGGTACTATTGGTCACTATCAGCGCGCCACGATTGAAAATGCCGCCACCGGCGATTGCCGTGCCATTTTGCAACGTGGCCTGGTTGATGGTGAAGTCGCCATCCAAAGCGACAAAGAACAGTTGCACACTACCCCCGCCATCAACGGCGTAGCCCGCACCTTCGACCGTGATCTCGCTCGTGATCTGCGGTAGGGCTGTACTCAGCGTGATGTCCGCGCCGAGGGTGATCGTATCGGCCGTGGGGCTGGGGCTTTCGTTGTTGTTCGCCCTAAATATGCACTGATATAGTTCATCAGCGGTTGTCGCTGTCCAGGAGGGGCAGATTGAAATCGCCACTTCCACCGCGCCAGCCGTACAGGCTGTCAGGGTATTAATCGGACGTAACTCACCCCGCTGGTCGGTGGCACTCTGGTCACAGGTCCAACTGGTGCCGTTGTTGCTGATTGTCGTGCCGTACGGGATCAAGCCAATGGCGTCACTGCCCGCGCCGGGCAGGTGGGTCAGTGTGGGGCCGCCGTTATCGGCCAGCGGGCCGAGATTCAGCGTGGCATTCGTCGCAGAACCCGTGCCGCCGTTGGTACACGTCCCATCATCCGACAGGTTGTAGCCGCTATCGATGAGCGTGCCATAATTGCTACAGTTGCTGCCACTGTCACTTGCTGCGAAGATATTGCCTGCCAGATGCATCGTGCCATCAGCATCATAGTTATGGATGGCGCCAGCAGCACCACTGTTACCGGAGAAGGTGCTGTTTGTGACCGTTAGCGTGCCGCCTTCGATTTGGATACCGCCGCCCGAGTTGTAGGCAGTGTTGCCGGAGAAGGTGCTGTTTGTGACCATCACTGTGCCATCAGCGCTGAAAATGCCGCCTCCGTAAACTATCGAATAGTTATCGGAGAAGGTGCTGTTAACGACTGTTACCGCACCACCATTGTTGTAAATACCGCCGCCGCCCAAATCTGCATTCGCATGATTACCGGAGAGAGTACTGCTCGTCACCGTCACCGTTCCAGAATTGTAGATGCCGCCGCCGTTGTCGGCAGAGCCGTTTTGCAGCGTAGCCTGGTTGACGGTGAGGTTGCCACTATTGCCAACAGTGAAGATTCGCACACTGTCGCCGCCATCAATGGCATAGCCAGCGCCCTCCAACGTGATCTCACTTGTGATCTGCGGTAGGGCTGTACTCAGGGTGATGTCCGCACCCAGCGTGATGGTATCGGCCGTGGGGCTGGGGTTTTCGTTCCCATTCGCCACGGTGATGCAATTGAACAACTCATCGGCAGTTGTGACCGTCCAGGAGGGGCAGATTGGCGGCATTGCCACTTCGACCGCGCCTGCCGCACACGCTGTGCCGCTGTTGATCGGGCGATCTGCGCCAAGTTGGTCGGTGGTCGTGCCGTTGCAGGCCAGGGTCACACCGTTGTTGTTGATGCTTGTGCCGTTCGGGATCAAGCCAATCGCGTCACTGCCGGTTTGCGGCGTATGCACCTGTTGGCCCGGTGTGGTGGTGCTGCTCAATGCGCTCAGATTCAGCGTGGCGCTATTTGCCGATCCCGTACCTGTGAAGCCACAACTTGCGTCCTCCGACAGGTTGTAGCCGTTGTCATTGAGCGTGCCGCCGTCGTTGAGGCAGTTATCACCACTGGGACTATTGGCAAAGATTGTCCCCGCCAGATGAACCGTGCCATTATTCCAGCTATAGATGCCGCCACCTTCGGAGGCACTGTTGTCGGAGAAGGTGCTGTTGGTCAGCGTCAGGCGGCCGTCATTGTAGATACCGCCGCCCACGCTGGCACTGTTACCGGAGAAGGTGCTGTTGGTCAGCGTCAGGCGGCCGTCATTGAGGATGCCGCCGCCCGCGTTGGCACTGTTGCCGGAGAAGGTGCTGTTGCTCACCGTCAGCGTACCCTCATCGTTGTAGATGCCACCGCCGCTGTAATCGGCACTGTTGCCGGAGAAGGCGCTGTCGGTCAGCGTCAGCGTGCCGTCATTGTAGATGCCGCCGCCGAAGGTGGCAGAGCCATTTTGCAGCGTGGCCTGATTGACGGTGAAATCGCCATCCGAAGTAACAGAGAACAGTTGCACACTACCCCCACCATCAACAGCGTAGCCCGCGCCTTCCAACGTGATCTCACTTGTGATCTGCGGCAGGGCTGTGCTCAGCGTGATGTTTGCGCCCAGCGTGATCGTATCGGCCGTGGGGCTGGGGCTTTCGTTGTTATTCGCCAGGGTGATGCAGGCGAACAGCTCACCGGCCGTTGCGACCGTCCAGGACGCCGGGCAGATGTAGACTGCCACTTCCACCGCACCGCTTGTACACGCTGTGCCGATAGTGATGGGGCGATCTGCGCCGAGTTGGTCGGTGGTGGTGCTGTTGCAGGCCAGCGTCACGCCGTTGTTGTTGATGGTTGTGCCGTTCGGGATCACGCCAATCGCATCGCTGCCGGTTTGCGGCGTATGCACCTGTTGGCCCGGTGTGGTGGTGGCGCTCAATGCGCTCAGATTCAGCGTAGCATTAACCGCCGATCCCGTACCTGTGAAGCCACAACTCGCGTCATCCGACAGGTTGTAGCCATTGTCGTTGAGCGTGCCGAAGTTGGCGCAGTTATTACCTTTTGGGCCAACCGCAAAGATAGTCCCCGCCAGATGCACCGTGCCAGTGCCGTTGTAGATGCCGCCGCCGTTGATGAACGCCGAGTTGCGGGAGAAGGTGCTGTTGGTCACCTTCACCGTGCCAGTGTCGTTGTAGATGCCGCCGCCGCTGCCAGTAGCAGTATTGCCGGAGAAGGTGCTGTTAGTCACCGTCACCGTGCCAGTGTCGTTGTAGATGCCGCCGCCGGTGCTGGTCGCGGAGTTGCCGGAGAAGGTGCTGTTGCTCACCGTCACCGTGCTATTGAGGTTGGCAATGCCGCCGCCGTTAGTAGCAGTGTTGCCGGAGATGGTGCTGTTGGTCACCGTCACCATGCCATTGGCGTTTAAGATGCCGCCGCCGCTGCCAGTAGCAGTGTTGCCGGAAATGGTGCTGTTGGTCACCGTCGTCGTGCCCCAGACGTGGTCGATGCCACCACCACTGCCAGCAGTGTTGCCGGAGATGGTGCTGTTGGTCACCGTTAGGGTGCCACCGTTGCCGATGCCGCCGCCGAACTCGCCAGCAGAGTTGCCGGAAATGGTGCTGTTGGTCACCGTTAGCATGCCATTGTAGTTGTCGATGCCGCCGCCATCGGTGTCAGCAGTGTTGCCGGAGATGGTGCTGTTGATTACCGTCACCGTGCCATAGTTTCGGATACCGCCGCCAGAAGTGGCGGAGCCGTTTTGCAGCGTGGCCTGGTTGACGGTGAAGTCGCCCCCCGAATTCACATAGAAGAGTTGCACACTATTCCCACCATCAACGGCGTAGCCCGCGCCTTCCAGCGTGATCGCACTCGTGATCCGTGGTAGGGGGCTGGTGGTGAGCGTCGTCAGATCGATGTCCGCACCCAGCGTGATGGTATCTGCCGTGGGGCTGGGGCTTTCGTTGTTATTCGCCACGATGATGCAGTCGTACAACTCATCGGCGGTCGTGACCGTCCAGGACGTGCAAATTGGCGGCATTGTCACTTCCACCGCGCCTGCCGTACACGCGGTGAACGCAGTGATCGGGCGATCTGCGCCGAGTTGGTCGGTAGCCGTCTGGTTACACGCCAGCGTCACGCCGTTGTTATTGATGGTCGTTCCGTACGGGATCGCGCCGATGGCGTCGCTGCCGGTTTGCGGCGTATGCACCTGTTGGCCCGGTGTGGTGGTGACGCTCAAGGTACTCAGGTTCAGACTGCCCATATTGGCTGATGTGCCGCTGAAACCACAACTCGCGTCATCCGACAGGTTGTAGCCGTTGTCAGTTATGCTGGCGGAACAGTTTGCACCGCTCGTTCCATTATCCAAAATCACCCCGGCCAGATGCACCGTGCCGCCGTTATTGTAGACACCGCCGACACCAATGGCGGTTGCGGAGTTGCGATAAAAGGTGCTGGTGGTCACCGTCACCGTGCCACCGTCGTTGTAGATGCCGCCGCCTCTAGTGGCTGCGGAGTTGCCAGAAAAGGTGCTGGTGGTCACCGTCAGCGTGCCACTGTTGTTGATACCGCCACCACGTCTATTCGCAGTGTTGCTGTGGAGGGTGCTGTCAGTCACCGTCGCCGTGCCACTGTTGTTGATACCGCCGCCATCGCCAGTACCAGTAACAGTGTTGCCGGAGATGGTGCTGTTGGTCACTGCCACCGTGCCATAGGAGCTGATGCTGATGCCGCCGCCACCATTGGTTGCAGAGTTACCGGATATGGTGCTGTCAGTCACCGTCGCCGTGCCCCTGTTGAGGTAGATGCCGCCGCCACCGGCAGCAGTGTTGTTGGAGATGGCACTGTTGGTCACCGTCACCGTGGCATTGAAGGAGTAGATGCCGCCGCCATAACCAGGAGTGGCAGTAGCAGTATCGCCAGTAGCAGTGTTGCCGGAGATGGTACTGTTGGCCACCGCCAGCGTGCCATAGGCGCCGTTGAAGATGCCGCCGCCGCTGGCAACAGCAGTGTTGCCAGAAATGGTGCTGTTGGTCACGGTCAGCTTGCCATTATTGTTGATACCGCCGCCGTTGATACCGTCGCCGTTGATGTCGCTGGCGTCGTTGGCAGAGCCGTTTTGCAGCGTAGCCTGGTTGACGGTGAAGTCACCCCCTGCATCAACATAGAAGAGTTGCACACTATTCCCGCCATCGATAACGTGATTCGCGCCTTCCAGCGTGATCTCACTCGTGATACTCGGTAGGGCTGCGCTCAGATTGATGTTTGCGCCCAGTGTGATCGTATCGGCCGTGGGGCTGGGGCTTTCGTTGTTGTTCGCCTGGGCGATGCAGCCGGCCAGTTCATCGGCGGTCGTGACTGTCCAGGACGCCGGGCAGAGCGTTTCGTTGGTAAACGTACAAGTCACCGTCTCGCCATCGCTCACCGCGACCGACAGAGTTTCATCGGTCAGGCTGACGCTGCCGCTGGCCCCGGTACAGGTGGCGCTGGTCACGCTCCAACCGCTCGGCATCGACTCAGTGATCGCATAGGTGCCGGGAGCCACATTGAACGTGACGCTGGCATTGACGCCGTCACCGTCGTCGGGCACGGCATCATCGAGGGTAAAGGATTCACCTAGTGCGTACACATTTCCGACAGGATTTACGCTATTGGTGAAGTTGCCCGCGTCGCTGGTGCTATTGCCAGAGGTGACAAAATAGTACGTCCGACCGGCCTCCAGGAATTGACCGATGATTTCGGACGTGCTGCTGAAAAGGGCATCGCTATCACCATTGAGATAATTGGCGCATGGGGTCTGTGGGTTAAAGCTGTCTTGATATACATGAATATAACCATTCCACCCGGATTGATCACTGCCTAAATCGTAAAATCCGCTGGTGCTAACCGCAAAGGCTTGCACGTGGTACCGTGTGGAAACGGTGGAGAGGGTACAGGTGGTCCCTTCATTCGGCCGCGTCCAGAAGGGATTGCCGCTGGTGCTGCCACTGTAGTTTGAGAATGGCCCTGATGTAAGGGTGAAGTCAAAGTCGGTGCCAATGGCTGGAGTGGCGTCTTTGATAATGGTCAACGTGGTTGAATTCGTAGTCACTTCAACCGCACCTGCTGTACAGTCATCGCTGCTGTACTGCGGGCGAGATTCACCTCGCTGATCGACGAATAGTGTCGACGCTTGGCAGGCCCAGATGATGCCGTTGTTGCTGATGGTCGTGCCGTTGGGGATGGCACCAATGGCGTCGCTACCTGTGCCGGGCAAGTGGGTCTGCGTGGGGCCGCCGTTATCCGCCAGATCACCCAGGGCCAGCGTGGCATTGATTGCCGAGCCAGTACCGCCGTTGGTGCAGGTGGCATCGTCCGACAGATTGTAGCCGTTGTCGTTGAGTGTCCCAAAGAGCCGGGTGCAGTTGTTACCGGTTGCGTTTCCGGCAAAAATGTTCCCTGCCAGATAGGACTGGCCGCTGGTAAGATAGATGCCACTGCCCTCGGTTGCGGTGTTCGCCGCGATGGTGTTGTTCGTGAGGATCAGCGTGCTGACAGTATAGATTGCGCCGCCCGAATTGGATGCCGTATTGTCAGAGAAGGTGCTGTTGACCACTGTCACTGTAGACAAAGTCGCATTGAAGATCGCGCCGCCGTTGGTTGCGGTATTGCCGGCGAGTGTGCTGTTGATCAGCGTGAGCATACCACCATTGTAGACTGCGCCACCACTGGATGTGGAACGGCCGTTTTGCAGGGTGGCCTGTTTGACCGTGAGATCGCCTGTGGTACCGACGTTGAAAAGCTGGATGCTATTGCCACCATCAATGGCATATCCGGCGCCTTCCAGCGTGATTGCGGTTGTAATTTGGGGCAGGGCGCTGGTCAGCGTGATGTCCGCGCCAAGGGTGACGGTGTCC
>WBZL01000286.1_pt2 | contig 50076 bp, 33 predicted proteins | sample 5204291 | NCBI WGS metagenome assembly WBZL01 (sample SAMN12344345, study PRJNA552823) | activated sludge metagenome | biome: Activated sludge suspended growth; feature: Nitrification reactor; material: Wastewater; isolation source: activated sludge from nitrification reactor of wastewater... | reverse complement strand
GTTTTTGTCGGAATACAACGACCGTCCGCATCAGGGGTTACCCATTCCCGGGCTATCTCCCAATGAATACGCCAACCGCATCTGGCTTTTGTAGCCCGCAGTGTTCGCCCTTTTGCTGATGATTACACAATCTCTTAGATTGAACCAATTTTCGATTTTTTAATCAAAAACGGCGCGTGCTATGCACGCGCCGTTTTTGATTAAAAAATGAACACCTTTTGACCTGTCCCCCGCCCCCCCAATCTGACAAAATAGAACCATACTAGACTATTGCGTATTTCGTAACTCATCATCATACGAAATACGCAATACGAAATACCAACCACGAACTTACAACTTTTCAACACCCAAAAACAGGTATGATTAACCTCGACACCACTTTCCCCAAACGAACGGCGTTCCTTTATACATTCTCCTAACTCAAAAGGTTGCCTGTTAAGGAACGCCGTTCGTAAAACCACGAGAAAAAACCGTGCCGTACCAAGAAATCCACTACCAATGGGAATGGGACCTCCAATCCACCCCCGAAAACCTCTGGCCACTCGTCGCCGACACCAACCGCTTCGACCGCGACTCTGGCACCCCCGCCCTCCAAATCCTCAACAAAGATTCCAGCAGTAACGCCAATCTCAAAGTCCGCTTCTCCAAATACGGCTTCCCGTTTGAATACGAACAAGACGCCTTCGAATGGACTTACCCCCGCCGCTTCGGCGTCACCCGCAAATACACCAAAGGCGTCATGTCCGCCCTCCGCATCCAGGCCGACCTGGAACCCCGCGCGGGCGGCGGCACCCACCTCACCTACCAGGTCTGGGCCACCCCCGCCAACATTCTCGGCGTCCTCGGCATCCCCTTTCAAATCGGCCTGATTTTCCGGCGCACCTTTGGCAATTCCTTCCTCAAATACGACCGGATGGTCAACATCGGGCAAACCACCCTCAGCACCTTCGGCAAACCTCGCCTCGCCCCAGGCGGACGGGCGCGGCTCCTCACCTACCAAAACAACCTCCTCAACACTGGCAGTGACCCCGCCCTCGTCACCCGGCTCATCGAAACCCTCGAACAAGCAGACGACCTCGTCGCCTCCCGCCTGCGCCCCTACGAACTCGCCGACTACTGGCAAGCCGACCGCAAGGCCGTCCTCGACCTCTTCCTCCGCGCCACCCGCGCCGGCCTCCTCAACTTCCGCTGGGACATCCTCTGCCCCCTCTGCCGCACCCCCAAAAGCACCACCGCCGAACTCAGCACCCTCAAGCCGGAAGTCCACTGCGAAAGCTGTCACATCGACTTCACGGCGAACTTTGAACGCTCCGTCGAACTCACCTTCCGCCCCAACGAAGCCATCCGCGTTGCCCCCGCCCTCGAATTCTGCATCGGCGGCCCGCAAAACACCCCACATGTGGTTTATCAAAAACTGCTGAATGCCGGTGAAACCACCACCTTCCCAATCACCCTCGAACCCGGACGCTATCGTCTCCGCGCGATGGACCTCTCCGGCGGACAATTTCTCTACGTGGAACCGCACGGGGTCGCCGCCCTCGATCTCCAACCTGGCCCGGACGGGTGGCCGAACGACGAACCCCGCCTCGCCCTCTCCCCCACCCTCACCGTTACCAACCCGCTCGACCATCCCCACCTCTACCTCCTCGAACGCATGGCCTGGAGCGACCAATCCGTCCTCGCCGCCGAAGTCATCATCCTCCAACAATTTCGCGACCTCTTCTCCCGCGAAGCCCTCCGCCCCGGCGAACAAATCTCCGTCGGCAGTCTTGCCGTCGTCTTCACCGACCTGCGCGACTCCACCCGCCTGTACCGCCAAATCGGCGACGCCCCCGCGTTTGGCCGTGTCATGGAACACTTCGACCTGCTCAAACAAGCCGTCGCCGAACAAAACGGCTCTATCGTCAAAACGATTGGGGACGCGATCATGGCCGTGTTCCGCACCCCGACCGAGGCCATGCGCGCCATGCTCAGCGCCCAGCTCGCGCTGGACAACACTTTCAAAGGATTACTCTCCCTCAAAACGGGCATCCACTTCGGCCCCGCCATCGCCGTCACCCTCAACGAACGGCTGGACTACTTCGGCACCACCGTCAACTTCGCCTCCCGCCTCGAAAAGTTTTCCGAAGGCAAAGACATCATCCTCTCCGAAACCGTGTACAACGACCCGGAAATCCAGGAGTTCTTAAAAGCAAACGGTGACCTGTTCATGTCCGAACCACTGACCACCATCCTAAAAGGATTTGATGAAGAAATTGAACTCTGGCGCGTTCGCCGGGGATAAACATCTCCTTCAAACCTCCATCGCCCTCACAACCTCATGTTCACCATCCATCACAACCACTTCACCGACCCCGATGGGCGCACGGTACATTTGCGCGGCGTCAACCTCGGGGGGAGCACCAAAGTCCCCACCCAACCCAACGGCACCACCTGGAGCAAAGCCGGGTTTTACGATCACCGCAACGTCTCGTTCGTGGGCCGTCCCTTCCCCCTCGCCGAGGCGGACGAACATTTCACCCGCCTCAAAACCTGGGGGCTGACCTTTCTCCGTTTCCTCATCACCTGGGAGGCGGTCGAACACGCCGGGCCAGGGCAATATGACGAAGCCTACCTCGACTATGTGTACGCCGTCGTCAAAAAAGCCGCCGCATACGACCTCTGTCTATTCATTGACCCCCATCAGGATGTCTGGAGCCGCTTCACCGGCGGGGATGGCGCGCCTGGCTGGATTTTCGACCTGCTCGGCATGGACATCACCAAATTTCACGCGGCGGGCGTGGCCTTCACGCACCAGGAACACGGCGATCCGTTTCCCCGAATGCTTTGGCCCTCCAACTACGGCAAATATGCCTGCGCGACCCTGTTCACGCTCTTTTATGGCGGCAACACCTTCGCACCCTATCTCCACCTCGAAGGCGTGCCCGTGCAGGATTTTCTCCAAACCCACTACATCGAATCGGTCAAACAAGTGGCCGCTCGCCTACGAGAGTTTCCGCACGTCCTCGGCTACGACACGCTCAACGAACCCTCGCAGGGCCTGATCGGCTACCCGGATTTGAACGTCGTCGGGGGCAAAACCGCCGCGTACGGGGCCATTCCCACGCTTTACCAGGGGATGTTGCTCGCGGCGGGATACCCCCAAACCGTGCAGTACAAAGCCAGTCAAATTCTCCCCGGCACGAAACCCACCCAGCTCAACGAGGGTGGCGTGTCGATCTGGAAACCGGGCTACGAAGAAATTTGGAAAACGGTGGGTGTGTGGGACGTGGACGCGACCGGGACTCCCCGCCTGCTCAAACCGGATTATTTCGGCGTGGTGAATGGGAAACCGGTCAATTTCGATCAGGAATACCTTGCCCCGTTCATGGAAAAATACGCCCGTGAAATTCGGACGGTGGACGCGGACGCGATCATCTTCCTCTCCCCGCCGCCCGCGGAAATGCGCGTGGGGCCGCCCGGCTTTTCGTTAACGGACCCTCGCAGGGTCGCGTTTGCCCCGCACTGGTACGACGGGCTGACGTTGACCTCGCACGCCTATCTCCCGTGGGTGGGCGTGGACACGGGCGAAGTCCCCCCAAAAATCGCCATCGGACACAAAAATCGGCGGCAATCGTTTGCCCACATCATCGGGAAGTTTGTCGAGCGCGCCAACGCCGAACTGGGCGAGGCCCCGGTTGTGATCGGGGAAACGGGCATTCCCTTCAACATGCACCAGCAAAAAGCCTACCGAAACGGGAACTTTTCCAAACAAGCGCAGGCGATGGACGACACGATCCAGGCGATGGAGGCGAATTTTGTCAACTTCACGCTTTGGAATTACACCGCCGATAACGATAATGCGCACGGGGATCAGTGGAATGGCGAGGACCTGTCCATCTTCAGCCGGGATCAGCAAACGGGCACGGGGGTGATCCACGATGGGGGGCGCGCCCTGGCCGCAGTCATCCGCCCGTATGCGGCCCGCACCCCCGGTCAGCCACTAAAGACCGCGTTCGACCTCCGCACGCGCGTGTTCCAGTTCACTTTCCGGCTCGATCCGGCGATCCGCGCCCCGCTCGTGATCTTTTTCCCAGCCTTTCATTACGCCCAAGGGGCAAAAGTCGAAGTGACGAATGGGCGTTTTGAGATTTTCCCCGCACAACAACGCCTGGAATATTTCCCGGAATCGAAAGAGAAGGTGCATACGATCCAGATCAGTCCCAAGTGATAAAGATCAGGCTTCGGGAGACACGCTACCCGGTTGAATCACGGATCAGGGGATCACGGATGTTTCTTTAAAACCTATCCGTGATCCCCTGATCCGTGGTTCACAAAAGCGCCATTCTTGACCAATACAATATCGGAAGGTCAGCGGCGATTACCGGCTTTGCTCCAAGCCCTGGCGCAGAATCTCGGCCAGGCGTTCATCCAGCCTCTCGAGAGTGTACAAGCCGAAACTGGGGGACAGGGCGCGGAAAGTCCACATCGTCCAGTGCAATTCGGCCTCGTTCATGACGCTGAGGGTGTCCGCCACCAGGTTGAACCGGGAATCTCCTGGGGCAGTCGCCATCGATCCAAACTCCCCGACAAAGAGCGGGACGTTATTCGCGGTCGCCCAATCCCAATAGGGTTGGACGTTTGCGCGCAGGTGGGCTTGATCGTAATTTTCATAAACGCCGTTCAGATAATCCAGCCCCAGGCTGATACCCCCGCCGTCGTTGTCCGGGGCGAGAATCCAGCCCCGCAACTGGAAGGTGTCCCCCGCTTGAACCCGGAAAAGCGGCTCGGTCATGATCCATTGTGATTGCCCCCACATTCCATACCCGTCGCCATCACTGGTGATTTTTAAGCTGTACGTTCCGCTGTGGGCGTTTTCGGCGCTCCAGGTTCCGGTAAAGCCGGTGTCGCTCCAAAAACTCCAGTTGGCGGGTTGGCCCTCGTTATTTACGGAGGGGGTTTCCATGTCGGGGTTAAAAACGGTTTGGAGGACGCCATTTTGGAACAACTCGACATCATCAAACCACACCGCCCCCACGTTTCCCCAAACGCTTGGTTTGATGGTAGCAAACTCCACGCCCGCGGGCACGGTGAGCACGCCGCTATCCCAATACATCCACTCGCGCGTCTGCCCGGTAAATTCGGCAATCTCGTGTGCCCAATCAGCCCACTCGACCGCGTCCAGCACCGGGCCGGGGTAGGTGTAAGCGTTTGAGACCGGTGAATCGCCCACCCAGTCGGCCCCCGCGTGGCTGACGAGGAATGGGGAGTAATCGTGGTAGGAGTACACTACGTTGGGGTCGGCCAATAAGTGGTACATGCCGTCTTCGATCAGGGGATTTTCCACGAACAGAATGTGGTTGGGGTCCACCGCGCGGATCGCGTTCCCCGCGCGGGTGGCTAAATCCCACCATTGTGCCGCGTCGGAGGGGGCGGGTTCATTGTACAGATCGTACCCCGCGATGAGGGGGTGATTGGCGTACCGGGCGGCGAGGGTGGTCCACAGGTCGAGGAACTGCTGTTGGGCGGCGGGATCGTCCCAAATCCGGCCTTGCAGGATGTCATCTTCGGGCGGGACGACGTGCATATCCAGGATCACGTAGATACCGGCTTGTTCGCACCATTCGAGGTAGGTGTCGATCAGGTCGTATCCCAGGGCTGTGTCAAAGTAGCGCCAATGCAGGCTGAGACGGATAACCGTCACCCCCAGATCGGCAAGAAATTGGATGTCGGCCTGGGTCGCGTAGTCCCACGCGGCGGTCTGATCCCACATGTAACTGTAGTAGTACGTGTCCATGTTGATGCCGCGCAACAGGATGGGCTGATCATTGCCGTCGAAAATTTCGCGTCCCTGCACGTGAAGGAACCCTGGGGTTGCGGAGGGGGTGGGGGATGGGGCAACGGTTGGCGTGGCCGCGGAGAGCGTGGCTGTCGGATTGAGGTTGACGGATGTGGGGGCGGGGGCCGTTCCGGCACAGGCGGGAAGCAGAATGGCGGCGAGGGCGAAAAGGAAAAGCAGGTGGAGAGATTGAGGATGAAAACGCATGATTGAGGTCCCGATGAACGGATGGATAGTTGTTTTGTTTCTCCTGCATTATACGAATTTCGCACAAAAAAACGGAGAAACTTGGGGCATTCAATGGGACAGATTAACGAAGGGCCAACTTGTTACGCCACAGAATTGAAGCGTATCAATAAACAGCTATTGCAAATTAAAGCGGGGGAAAGGGGGATGTTCTCCTTTCCCCCGCTTTTCGGGGAGTTTCCTCTCTAAATTCAGTAGATCACAGATTCGGGGTGTCGTGACGATTTCAATCGTTTGTAGCCCCTAACGACTGAAGTCGTCACGACAACAATGCGATCTACTGAATTTAGGCAATCTCTTAAGGCCCCATGAGCACGGGCAAGTAGAGTTTAAACTCTGGCGCGGGCGGCGTCCCGGTCGGAGTGGGCGAGGGGGTCGCGGTGGGACTGGTGGCGGTGACCGAGGGGGTGGGGGTGATGGTTGGCGTATGGGTCGGCGTGGGGGTGTTGGTGCTTGTGGGCGTGTTGGTCGGGGTGGGTGTGGGGAGTTGCGCGCCGAGCAAGCTGTACCCCACGCGATAGGACATGTAACCCGTAACATCCCGGAAGTGGCTGGCAGACATGAACGTCACGCCATTGGATGCCGCAACGGCCGGATGGATTTCCGGCACGGACGATTCCCAAACGACAAACCCCGCCGGGTCAATGAGGGTCCCTGCCTGAGTTAGGAAAGTGCCCCAGATATCCGTGCGGTTATCCAGAAAAAACGTGGCGGTGTGCCAATCTTGGAACAGAGTGACGTATTGCGTGCCATCCCAGGCCAACACCGCGTAATTTTGCCCGTTCGCGGCATTATTGACCGTGATGACGGGGGAAACGGTGCCATCGCTCAACACCCGCGCCCCTTGCACACTGGGATCGGATGCGTTCGCATTTTCCCAAACCACCAGCGCATCGGTCCCATCGGTGGCGACATCCGGGTTGTACAGGTAGGGAATCTGCCCAGAGCCTACCGTGATTGAGGTGGAGAGCGTCCCGTTGGCTTCCATAAAGATCGCCACCATGTCCGATTTGGGATCGTCGTGGCTGAAATTACGTTGGTAAGCGAGTAACCAGCGGTTGCTCAAGCCCGTCACGGCGGGTTGTTTGGCATACGAGTCCCCCACGAGAATGGGCGTAGGATCCAGAATGGTGCCTGTCGTTCCATCCACACGCACACCCAAGGGATATTGAAGTTGAGGATTGCTGTTAATTTTCACGGCCACAGTCAGGAAAACCTCTCCCACTGCCGCGACATCGGGGTCCATGCCGTACATAATTTGAAACGGTGCGGCGTCCACCAACGTGCCATCGGGGTTGATGCGCTGGCCATACACCACACTATCGATCAAAAACGGGTTGCCGATTTCGCTCCACACCACAAAGTACACCGTGCCATTCCAGGCGACGGAAGGGGTGGCGAGCCTCGGCCCGCTGTCCAGTTGGATGGGTTCGGGGTAGAGGGGGAGACCTTCGGCATCCAGCGGGTGCACCATGATGCGGTTATTCCCGGCAATCGCGCTGAGGTACACTACCATCGTCCCGTCGCCGTTGGTCGCCGCGGCGGGTTCGACCTGGGCCGGGGTGCTGAAGGAAACGACCGCGGGCGGGTCGGAGACGAGCGCGGGATCCACGTAAAACGTCGAAATGTCATAGGGATGCAGGCCCCCCGCGCGGTCATCAGTCCAAACCGCTTGAACGCCGCCCCCAAACGCGCCTTCGATTTCAAAGTGCATGTACCCGGTTGCGACCGGTTCAATGTTCACCCCGCCTACTTCCAACACCTGTCCGGCGGGAGTCACGCGCGAGGCCAGCACCACATCGGGGTCATCACCGAAATTCAGCGCTTTGTAGGTGACGATCCAGTTCGTGCCATCCCAGGCCACGCGGGGGTCGTTCGCCCCGATGAAAATCAGATCGGAAATGGTCAAGCCGCCGGGGTCCAGCACCTGCCCGGCATGGGTGACCCGCGTGCCCCGCACTTCGCCGTATTGGGTGCCGTTGCTATATTCGCGCCAGACCACAAAAAAATCAGCGCCATTCGTCGCCAAACGGGTGGATTCGGGGGTAAGCCCTGGGCTAACAATCGAAAAGGGGGACGGATCAAGGTTTTGCAGGGCGTCATCCACCCGCAGGCCATACACCGCTTCTCCGTACATATACGTCACCAGATATTCATCCACGGCGAACTCAATATCCAGGTTGAAGGTCAACGACCCCGTGGCCGGAACGAGGATCACGCCGCCCGGATCGAGGACGGTGCCATCCGGGGCGATCCTGATCCCGAACAAATCGTTTTCGCCGCCCAAAGTTCCGCGGGTGACCACCACCCAATTATTTCCATCGCTGGCAACTTCCGCTTCCGCCGAATCCGAAAAGGGGTATTTGTACACCGTGATCGGCGCGGGGTCGAGCACTTGCCCCGCGGGGGAGACGCGCACCGCCTGGACTTCCACCGACCAGAAAAACTCGGTCGGGGTTTTTGTGAGCCAGATCACCAGCCAGTTTTGCCCGTTCCAGGCGATTTTGGGGGTGGTTTGGTCCGCGCCCGCCATCGTGAGGGGGATCGGAGTGGTGTCGAGGAGTGCCCCGGACGCATCCAGCCGCGCGGCGAAGATGTCGGTGCTGTTGCCGGTGAAAACCATCGGAGCCTCGCCCGTGCGGGTATCGGTCCACGCGGTCAGGTACTGATCCCCGCCCAGGCTGAGGGCAGGTTCGCGTTGGTCGAAAGCCGCTGGCCCGAGCGTTTCTTCGCCCGGTAAAAAGAGAGTGGTGCCCGCCGACCGGGTAAAACCCAGCCCCGCGGAAAGAAAGAGCATAAACGGGATGATGCTCAAGACGATAAGGGAAAGACGTTTTTTCATGGATACTACTCCTGAGAGAATAAGATGATGGAGACATTGCAGATCATAATGGCCTGGCAAAAGGGAATGAATGAATAACACAAAGGCAAAAGAGGGCCAGACAATAAATTGATAAGATTGGCAATTCTCCAGGTTCAGACAATTAATGAGTCGTGAAAATGCCAAAAAGTTACGGGAGGAAAAAGTTTATCTATTTTCCATGTGTGTGCGTGGGGTAAATTCCCCGAATATCAGGTGTCACCTGACATTGTTTCTCTCTTTCGACACTTGTTTAGATCTAAATCGAGTACAGCAACGTATTTATTTTTTGGGAAACACAAGCCCTTTTACGCAATTAGATAGGTTCGAACCCAAAAGGTTTGTTGCGTAACTTTTATCAAGGGATTACGACTTACTTCTTGGGGTCCACCGGATTAACGGAAAGGGAGCCTGAAAGAGAAAACTCATCAACAGACTCGTACGATTTTCTTCGCGGGTTAATTTATCAAATTCAAAGGATTACATCATGTTTCACTTCGCATTTCGACAATGGCAAAAATTTTTGCCGAATGTTCTTTCGCTTGGGGTCGTCGCACTCGTTACCCTTGCGTTTGTCAGCACAGCCCTCGCCGACGCGGGCGATTTAGACCCCACATTCGGGGCCAGTAGTAGTGGTATCCGCGTCACGGATATTGGGGGGTTGGCACGGGATAACGCGTATGGCATCGCCGTACAACCTGACGGAAAGATCATCCTCGTGGGTTCAACCGATAACGATTTTGCCCTCGCCCGCTACACCTCCGCCGGAAATCCGGACGCCACTTTTAGCGGGGATGGCATTGTGACCACCTCCATTGGCGCATTCGCCGATGTCGCCTACGCGGTCGCGATCCAGCCCGACGGAAATATCGTGGTCGTCGGCGGCAGTGACAACGGCACGTTTGATACCTTCGCCCTGGCGCGATACACCCCCAACGGCACGTTAGACAATACCTTCGGCACGGGCGGGATCGTGACGACCACCATTGCCGGTGCGAAGGCAACCGCCTCTGCCCTCGTCATCCAACCCGATGGAAAACTGATCGTGACGGGTGCGGCCAACGGCGTGTTCACCGTTGTACGATACACCAGCACCGGTGTGTTAGACACCACGTTCGACACCGATGGAATCGCCACGACCACCTTTGGAAATACCGATCAGGCTCACGCTGTCGCGCTTCAAACCGACGGAAAAATTGTCGTCCTCGGTACCAGTGACATGGGTACGGAAGATGACTTCTCTGTGGCCCGGTTTAATACGGACGGCAGTTTGGACTTTGACTTTAACGGCAATGGCAAAACGACCGTCAGTTTCATCTCAGGCGATAACGATTTTGGGGCCGCCTTGGCCCTGCAACCGGATGGGAAAATTGTCCTCGGGGGATACACCGATGCTGTCGGGACGCGCAACAACTTCGCCCTGGCCCGGTTAAATACCAACGGTACCCTGGATACGGGTTTTGGCACCAGCGGAAAAACCACCACCGATTTCAATGGGTTAGATGATGTAGCCCAAGCTTTGGTCATCCAGCCAACCGGTCATATTGTCCTGGGTGGATTTGCGGACAATGTCGATTCCTTCAACGACTACGCCCTTGTGCGGTACACAACGACCGGGACCATCGATACCACCTTTGGCGTCAATGGCAAGGTCACTACCGATCTGGGCACGACGTTGGGCGGCGCGAGCGATTATACGGATGATCAGGCTTTTGGCCTCGCGGTTCAACCCGATAACAAACTCATCCTGGCGGGCTTTTCAGACCATCCCGTTGGGTTGGGAGACTTCAATTTTGCTGTTGCCCGATATCTTTCGATCAACAATGCGCCCTCAGTAACCGATGTCCCCAAAGATGGCAGTGAAGATATCAACGTCTCCTTCACCGCCGCGGATTTCACCGCTCACTTCAACGACCCCGACGGCGACTTGTTGAACAAAATTAAGGTAACCTCCCTGCCCGAAAATGGTTCGCTCCTCTTGAGCGGGAATCCGGTTGTGGTCGATCAGGAAATTCTCGCCGCGAATCTGGGCAATCTTGCATTTGCCCCTACCGTAAATTGGTCCGGCGCGGCCAGTTTTGGCTGGAATGGCTCAGACGGTCTGGTTTACGCCAATGCGGGTGCCCTCGTCAATCTCACTCTGGGCGCGATCAATGACCCTCCTGTGAATACCGTTCCTCCCGCGATTACCGTAGACGAAGACACGGACCAAACAGGGTTGGTGTTCGCCATCGCTGATCCGGACGCGGGCAGTGCGCCTAACCTTGTGTTCACCCTCGCGGCAGACCACGGCACACTGACCCTTGCCTCCACGACGGGGTTGACCCTCATCACCGGTGCCAACGGCACATCCCTGATGACTTACGAGGGGACCCTCACCGATCTTAATCTTGCTCTAAATGAGGTGACATACCGAGGAACCCAGGATTATTTTGGCTCGGACACGATTACGTTTATCTCGAGCGACAATGGCAACACCGGTGCGGGCGGGACTCTCACCGATACGGACTCGGTCCTTGTCACCGTGAACCCGATCAACGATGCGCCCGTCTTGGATCCTATCGGCAACCAAATCGGGGATGAACTTCTTCCGGTCGCTTTTACTGCCAATGCGAATGATCTCGAAGGCCATTCGCTGACCTTCTCGCTGGATGCGGGCGCGCCCACGAGCGCCAGTATTGACGCCAGTTCAGGCGCTTTCACCTGGACGCCCACCACCGCGGATGCCCCCGGCGTTTACCCCATCACGGTGCGCGTCACCGATGATGGCGTGCCCGCAGGCGATGACTTTGAAACTATCACGGTGACCGTCAACGCGGCCCCCACCGTTTCGGATTTCACCAAAATAGGCCCGGTGAACACTCCCATCGACCTTGCGTTCCCGGATTTCGCCGCCCAATTCAGCGATGAAGATGGCGACGTGCTGGAAGCCGTGAAGATCATCACCTTGCCTGGGGAGGGTACCCTGCAATTAAACGGAGTCGCCGTGTCGGTCGGGCAGGAAATTCTCGCCGCGGACCTCGGTTTGTTAAGATTTATCCCCGCGTTCGATTGGCGCGGAACCACGTCTTTCACCTGGACGGGTTCGGATGGAAGGGTGTATGCAAGCGCCGACGCGACAATGACCCTCACCGTTGGGAGCATGGGGTACAGCATTTTTCTGCCAATTGTGAAGCGTTAACCGTTCAGATAAATTTGGAGAATCTCCGATAAAAAAGGATGGGTGGAGGATGAACGTCCCCCACCCATCCTTTTTTAGGAGCTTTCTTCTCCAACCATCGCGATTGCTTCTGACAATATGGTTTATGTGGCCTGGGAAAATGAAACGCTGGCAGACGGTGAAATTTATATCCGGCGTTGGAACGGAAATATATGGGATGAAGTAGGAGTTGGGTCAGCAAGCGGAGAAGGAATTAGTCAGGATAGTGATCCTTCAGGAGGTCCATCTATTGCGATTGATTTGAACGGGATGCCCTATGTGAGTTGGATAAACTATAAGCATGGCCATGGTGTTGATCTTAGCGATGTATATTTGCGGCATTGGAATGGAAATGATTGGGAAGAAGTCGGTCCAAACTCCGCTAGTGGAGGAGGCATAAGCAACACAGGAACTGTGCACGGCGCATCTCTGGCAATTTCACCCGATGGATCGCTCTATGTTGCCTGGGCTGATTTCGGGTCTGGTGATACGGAAGTTTACATTTTGCGTTGGACTGGGAATAGTTGGGAAGAGGTCGGGGAAAATTCTGCAAGTGGTGGTGGCATTAGCAATACCCCAAACAACTCAACGAGATCTTCTATCGCCATTGCTTTGGATGGAACACCATATGTTACATGGGAAGAAGTGGATCAGATCACCTCAGATATTTACATTCGCCGCTGGAATGGCACGATTTGGGAAGAAGTGGGCGAACAGTCCGCAAGTGGAGGGGGCATTAGCAACTCATCTGGACTTACTTCTACGGGGCTATCTATGGCAATCAATTTAGATGGCATCCCTTATGTAACCTGGGTAGAAAATGGCAAAAATCATGTCGGTCGTTATGTGAATGATCAATGGGAAACGGTTGGAGAAGATTCACCTGGGTATGGAGGCGGCATGATAGCGATAGATTACAACGACGTCCCATATATCGTTTGGACAGGCGTGATATATCCGTATTTTTACGATACATCCATTTATATCTTACGATGGCTAGAATAAATTCCTGGCTCTTTCTGTAACTTTACTTCGCCTGCATCCACAGCCACGCGGATCCCCAGGGACTTTCCCCGAGGGTCGTGGTGCCCCGCTCGATCCGTTCCAGCGTCAGGGAGAAAGAGAGGGTACAATTCCGCCTCGGTGATCCATCGCCGCGCGTCGGGGTCGGATTCGTCGGTCAGGTGGGCGAAGAAGATAGCCTCAGTATTTGCCTCATTCAGGCTTTGGGGAACTATGAGAGTTTCAGAGAAATGAACATTTTGTTAAGAAAATCACAAATTGCTACTTTTTTTTGCCATGCGAGTATGCTATAATCCGTATCCCTGTCTGAGTGAAGGCAGGCTCCCAAAGCTAATTTAAAACCAAAACAGATCGGTATTACTGATTTGAGTGAGATTGCTCAAAAACAGATAGTTTAATCCGGCTTGTTTATGGTTTATAATCTTGATATAGGGTTAAAAATACCCAAAATGAGGTGAAAGTGCCTATGGATATGATGATGGAACCAACCATGGAAACACAAGCAGATAAAAACGCCCGCAATTATTCTGTTCAACAGGTCATTGCGTTAGGACGACAACAAGGGTATGTTACCCTCGATGATTTGATGCAGTTTTTTCCGGAGGCGGAAGAAGATATCAATCAACTCGACGAGGTATTTGCCGCTTTGTTAAGTGCGGGGATTCCCTATGTCGAAGATAAATCGGCACTTCCCGCCGTAGAAGAAGTGGCTGTGACGGGGCTTGAAGAAGAAGACACCGTGCAGATGATTAATCGGCTGTTTTTGTCTGGAGAAGGGTCCTTAACAGAAATCGACACGAGCGATATGGTGGGACTTTACCTCAAACAAGCGGCTGAAGTTCCTTTGTTAACCCAACAGGAAGAAATCGATCTGGCCAAAGCGATTGAACGCGGCAAAGAATCCCGCGATGAATTGGCAAAGGGTGGCGCGCCTGTCGAACGCCGCGAAGAATTACGCAAAAACATTGAGGATGGCACACGCGCACGCGAACGTCTGATTATCTCCAACTCCCGGTTGGTCATCAGTGTTGCGAAAAAATATATCGGGCGAGGCGTCCCGTTTCTCGATTTGATTCAGGAAGGAAACATCGGTTTGATGCGTGCGGCGAAGAAATTCGATTACAAACGCGGATTCAAGTTCAGCACCTACGCAACCTGGTGGATTCGCCAGGCTGTGACTCGCGCCATTGCAGACCAGGGCCGTACCATTCGCGTGCCCGTTCACATGGGGGATCAGATCAGCCGCCTGCGCCGGGTGCAGAACCAACTCAAACAGAGGTACGCCCGCGAACCAACCATGCAAGAACTCGCCGAGTTCTTGGATGTGCCGGTCAAGAAAGTGGAAGAGATGCTCAAGGCCTCCCGCCGTCCACTTTCCCTCGAAATGCCGATTGACGACGAAGGCGAATCCATGCTCGGAGATTTCATCGAAGACTCTGACTCCCCCGCCCCCGACGAAACGGCCTCTCACAACTTGCTGAAAGAGCAATTGGACGCCGTGCTCGAAACCCTGCCTCCCCGCGAGGTGCGCGTTCTACAACTGCGCTACGGGTTGCTCGATGGGAAAACCTGCACCCTCGAAGAAGTAGGGCGCAAGATGGGCGTCACCCGCGAGCGTGTCCGCCAAATCGAGGCGCAGGCCTTGCGGCGTTTGCGCCATCCAGGGGTTGCCATCACCCTGCGCGAATATTTGGGATAATCTCACCAATAACAAAAACCCCCGGCCATGGCCGGGGGTTTTTGTTATTGGTGTACATTTCTTACCGATGATAGATTCCCCCCAAAAAAGCGATTGGTGGGAATCGGTGTGGAGATTTCTAATAAGCCAATTCTCTTTCTCCAAGGATTGAACATTCCGATGGGTATAATGGTATAAAAACATCTGGGTTTACCGAGATAAACGGGATGGGAAATCAGCCTTTTCCCGCCCAAAATGGCAAAATCAAACATCTTCTAAGGTAAATTGTATGCCCCCATCCACCTGGCGTTTTGCTTCACTCAACATCTTTCTTCTCCTGTTTCTCGTCGCGGGAATTATATTTATCCCCCGTTTGCTCATTCCGTTTAATCCAATGTCCGTGATCCTGCTCGCCGTGATGGTGTACGGGATGACATCTCTTAACCGCGCCCGAAATATTGTCAATCCTCAGCGGTTGCCCCTCCTCCGCACGGATCACACAGATTTGGGACTGCCGCCGTTTGACGAAGTGGTTTTCCCCAGTCAGGATGGGATCGAACTGTCCGGGTGGTACATCCCGTCGAAGAATGGGGCGGCGGTGATTATGGTACATTCACTTGGCGGCAGTCGCACCCAGATGCGGCATTATGCGCGGCCTTTGGTGGAAAGTGGGTACGGCGTTTTACTGTTCGATTTGCGTGCCCACGCCCGGAGCGATGGTACCCTCAGCACCTTTGGCTGGTTGGAGACGAAAGATGTTTTGGGGGCGGTCGAATTTTTAAAGCCCCGGGCGGAGATTGATCCCCAACGGATCGGGGTCTTGGGCGTTTCGCTGGGGGCACAAATCGCCTTGCGCGGGGCGGCGTTATCCTCGGACATCCGGGCCGTTTGGGCGGATGGCCCCACCCCGATCGTGTTACGCGATCATGTCGGGGAAGGGAAACCCTCTCTTCGTCAGCAATTCTTTACCCCCTGGTGGGCGTTGGCGTATCGTGCCCAGGAGTGGTTAACCGGCTTGCGTCAGCCCCCCCCGTTGGTCGAAGTAATTCATCAGATCAGCCCACGCCCGGTGTTTATTGCTGTCAGTGGAGAGGATCGACTCATTCACATCGCCCGACAATATTTTGAGGCGGCAGGAGAACCCAAATGGTGGTGGCAATTAGATGATATTCCTTTTGGCACAGGAATTTTGGAAAAAGGGGACGATTACGATTTTAAGTTGATCGGCTTTTTCAATAAAGCTTTGTAACAGGAGAGAGTAAAATACAAGTGGGAAGCAATTCATAAAAAATGATGTCCGGAGTGTCCAGACATCATTTTTTCATCTCTCATCCCGGTTAGGAGTGCATATGTCTGAAATCCAATTGCGCGAAGTGCCCCTGTTCAGTGAAATGGACGATCAGGAAGTGGCAGAAATCCGAGCTATCATGGACGAAATGAAATTCAAGGCAGGCCAGTCCATTGTCCGTGAAGGGGAAACGGGTGACCTGTTTTATGTCGTGACTGAGGGGGAGGTGCAGGTCATTATTAATGATGCGCTCGGAAAAGAGATCATTATCCACGAAGTTGGGCCTGGAGGGTTCTTTGGAGAGCTGTCGATGCTCACGAACGAACCCCGTTCGGCGCATGTTAAGGCTTCGACACCTGTTACCGTACTGGCGTTGGAACGAGATGAGTTTTTCGATTTTTTGTATAAGCGTCCCTCAGCGGCGATTGATGTCCTGATTGAATTGGGGGGCCGTCTCCATGATATGGATGGTATCCTGCGGAAATCCGCAAGCCGGAATGTCAACGAAGTAGATCAAGAGCGGATTACGCTTGGGCAACGGATTGCGGATTTAGTGGCAGATACGATGGGCAGTTGGCGGTTTATTATTGTTCAATCCTCTCTGCTTGCAATCTGGATTACGCTGAATGTGACGGCATGGATTCAGCGATGGGACCCATATCCGTTCATCTTGCTTAATCTGATGTTGTCCTTCCAGGCGGCGTATGCGGCTCCGTTTATTATGATGAGTCAAAACCGTCAGGCATCCAAAGACCGCATCGCGGCTGAAATCGACCATCAAGTGAACGCGAAAGCGGAGTTGGGAATTGGGTTATTACTCAAACAGGTCGAGGATTTACAACAATCCGTGAATGAACTACAAGAACAAATGAAAAAAACGAAGAAAAAATAACCGTGACAGGTGGCTGGTTTCATGGTGTTGAATGTCCCACGATAACCCGGTCATTCGTCCCTTCGCCCTGACTAATGTTCGGTTTACACTATGCTTCGATGATTACGAACATCATCCTTCAGGAGTAAAAAATGTTAGTCAAAGAAAGAATGAAACATCCGGTTATTACTGTGAAACCGGACATGCCAATCATGGACACCTTGAACATGATGAAACGCGAAGGGATTCGGCGTACCCCAGTCGTGGATGGGCATGGAAAACTCGTTGGCATCGTTTCAGATAAAGACCTGCTCAATGCTGGCCCGTCCGATGCCACTTCCCTGAGTGTCTGGGAAGTTAATTACCTGCTCTCAAAGATCAAAGTTCACGATGTGATGTCCAAAAACGTCATCACCGTCCACGAAGAGACCCCCATTGAAGAGGCCGCGTATATGATGGCTTCGAACAAAATTGGGGGATTGCCCGTCACCCGAGACGATAGCATTGTCGGCATTATTACCGAAACCGACCTCTTCAAAGTCATGCTGGAAATGATGGGGGCGCGCGAACCTGGTGTACGTGTGACCGCCCTCGTGCCGGAACAGGTAGGGGAGTTGGCGGTCGTGACGCAGGCGATTGCCAAAGAAAAAGGCAATATCATCGCCCTGGGAATGTTCTCTGGCGAAGAAAGCACCCACCGCATTTTGACCCTCAAGGTCGAAGGCATCTCACAAGAAAAGTTACGCGCATTGATCGAACCGTTGGTTGTAGCGGTTACAGATGTGCGAACCTGCTGTTAGGTAGTTTCTCCTTTTCTCCTTTTGGTTTTCCAGCCCCCATTGACAAGATGGGGGCTGGAGCCATTTAACAGACCGTTCTTCACGCCTTTCCGATTTTTCAGAGTTTCTCACATTCAGGATGAGAGTATTAAAGCGAAGCTTCTCAACTCCCCCTGCCCCCCTCGATGAGGCAAAGTCTCGGAAGGTCGAAATACAAACTCCGTTCAAGGTGCTTCTTGACATCTTTTTCCAGCACAAAGGGCAAGGAGTTCATTGAAAAATTATCTATTTTTCGACTAAAATGGGACGAAATTTTGGAGACCTCATGAAACGCTGGCAAAAAATCACCCTCAATCTCATTCTGACTATTTTTCTTCTGGCATTTGGCGCATTGTTGAATGTCTCGTACAAACAAGGACAGGATATTGTTCATAATGCCCCACCGGATCGCAGTATCCCGGAAGAAACCCCAGCCGATTATGGATTGGAATATGAAAACGTTTCGCTCGTCGCGGCGGATGGGGTTCATTTAGCGGCGTGGTATGTCCCTTCTCAGAATGGGGCTGTGATCATTGTCCAACATGGGTACAAATCCCATCGTGGGCATGTACTTACGGAAGCGGAAATATTCGCCCGACATGGGTACGGCGTCTTCATGCTTGATTTGCGCGGCCACGGCAATAGCGAGGGGGATTTGATCACGTTCGGTCTGCTTGAAATGCAAGATATGGAAGCGGGATACAAATATTTGCTCACCCGCCCGGAGGTGGATCCGGAACGGATCGGGATCGTTGGGAATTCGATGGGGGGGTCGGTGGTGATCAACTACGCCGCACAGAATCCGCAAATCAAAGCGGTGGTCGCCCACAGTGCGTTTTCGTCCTTACAAGATACCGTTGTCACTGGGGTCCAGACGTTTGCCAATCTCCCGCCATTTCCATTTGCACCCCTGATCCAATTTTTCGCCGAACAAGAAGCCGGCATTAAAGCCTCTGAAATAGCCGCGAAAGAGGTTATCGGAAACATCAGCCCACGCCCGATCTTCATTTTACATGCGGGGGGAGATACAGTCGTCGGGCCGGATGCGGGTCAAGTGTTATTTGACGCCGCGGGAGAACCGAAAGAGTTCTGGTACCACCCAGCCTACGGGCATGTTCCTTTCGTCGACGAAGAACCGGAAGAATATGAACGCCGCGTGGCCGCGTTTTTTGATCAATATCTGCTTTTGAACCCTTAAGGGTATGATATGATTTCTCCTATGAAATTCGCCGCAAGTCTTAGCATTGAGTCGGATGTGAGTCAGTTGGAAAAAATGCGGAATTTCGTTGAAGAAATAACTTCTAATCTTACACAAAACACAGAAGCCATTGATGATTTGATTTTAGCGCTAAACGAGGCTGTTACCAATGTGATTGTGCATGGGTATCAACATAACCAAGGCCTCATTCAAGTTTTTGTCGGAGCTACGCCGGAGACATTGGTCACTGTCCTTTATGATCGCGCCCCTGCCTATGACCCGACTTGCACCCCTGTCCCAGACACAACGCTTCCCCTCGAAAAACGCGCCCCAGGGGGATTAGGCGTACACATGATGCGCCACCTTACGGACGAAATGCATTACCGCCGCACTTTAGACGGCGAAAATGAATTAACCCTCATCAAAAAAACGGAGCCAAGATCATGAATATCACTTCTGAACAAATCGGTACCTCACCTATGGTGACTATGATCAAATTAGCAGGGGACCTCGATGCCTCGACGTATTTGGAAACGATCGCCTTTGCAAAACAGAAAATTGAAAAAGGCGCTCAAAATATCTTGCTTGATTTGAGTGAGATGAAATTCATGTCCAGTGCAGGACTTGTGGCTTTGCACAGCATCGTGATGCTTCTCCGGGGCGAGGCTCCACCCAATCCTGACGAAGGCTGGAGTGCTATTCATTCGATTTCGCGTGAGGTGGAGAAAGCCTCGGGATTTGAACCCCATTTCAAACTCCTTAATCCTCAGGCGCGGGTCGCCAAGACTCTGACCATTACCGGATTCGATAAAATCATTCAAGTCTTCGCAGATCAAGAAACTGCTCTGAATTCCTTTGGCGTGTGAGCATGTCCACTGTTTTAGATCGGCTGGTTTATCTCAAAAGTGAGGGGGCGTGCAAAGCCTATCTGGCGGGGGATGTCATTTTTCGGGAGGGAGAAACCGGAGATATGATGTATGTGGTTCTGGACGGGGAGGTGAAAGTGACGCTGGAGACGATGCCGATCAGTTTGCTTACCCCCGGCAGTATATTGGGCGAAATGGCATTGGTGGACAACAGCCCGCGGAGCGCCACGGCGATCGCGGCAACCGATTGCTGGCTTCTACCCCTCGATCAAAATCGGTTTAAGGCCCTCATCCCCGCCCACCCTGAGTTCTCCGTTGAAGTGATGACCATCATGGCACAGCGCCTGCGCCGGCTGATGGACGAGGAAGTAAAACGCCAACGCATGGAAGAGGAACTCAATATTGGTCGCCAAATTCAATTAAGTTTACTTCCCCGAAGTTGCCCGAGTATTCCTGGGTGGGAGATCGGTGCTTTGTACAAAGCCGCCCGTCAGGTGGGCGGGGATTTGTATGATTTTATTTCGCCCCCAGAACATCCGCATCAACTCCATCTGGTTGTGGCAGACGTGACCGGGAAAGGCGTTCCTGCCGCCCTATTTATGGCTTTCGGTCGAACAGTAATCCGCACTGCCACTCATATCGAAAACACTCCAGCCGAGGTTTTGCGCCGAACGAATCGCACCATTCTGCAAGACATCGGATACCGGTTATTTTTAAGCACATTTTATGCCACCCTGGATACGCAAACAGACATCTTGACGTATGCAAACGGAGGCCATGACTGGCCTTTTTGGTATCACGCCCAGACCGGCAAAATCGAGGCTTTGACCACGTCGGGGTTGTTACTTGGGGTCTTTCAGGACATTTCTTTTGTGGAAGATACAATTCAACTTCAACCCGGCGATGTCTTAGTGCTTTACACAGACGGAGTCACCGAGGCCCGGAACCAGGAAGGGGACCTCTTCGGCGAGGAAAGATTTGAAACAGTCATCCTCGAATCAGCTGATTACCCTGCCCAACAGATTGCGGAAAAGGTCGTCTCCGCTGTTGCGGATTTCACTGGGGCGATCTCCCAGGCCGACGATTTAACGCTCGTCATAGTAAAAAAACTGATTTAAGGTACTTACTCACGCCTGGTGAAAGAAAACTGGCTCTTCCGTTTTTAGCGGGAAATATGCCGACTTTTGAAGGTGTTGGGGGATGTACATCCCCCAACACCTTCAAAAGTCGGGTTCCCATCTTGTTAATTCCGGTAGAGCCAGAAAACTTAAAAAAAGGATGAACGGGAGGATGGACGTCCCCCCGTTCATCCTTTTTTTCGGAACTTTCTACTCTTGGTGAGTGAAAACGATTTGAGAGATTAAAACAAAAAGACCGGGTTGGAAAATACCAACCCGGTCTTTTTGTTTTAATTACGTCTAATTACCAGGGCATATAATCGTTTTCAACGTCATGCCGCTCTTCAGATAGACTTCTCCCGTCACAGAGGTTCCACATGCATAATATTGGAAGGTGTAATAACCTTTTTCTACTTCAAAAAGTGTGCTTACGCCACTTTTTACTTCTAACGTGTAAAACTGCGGACCATTTAGCGTTATTGTGAATTTTTCACCAACGAGATTCTTGACCTTAAAAAGGATATTCTGTCCAGAATCCGGACGACCGGAATTGGAGCCACAGGATGAAATCTTAAGGTCCTGATCCTTGTGAGAGATACGGATATTTCCAACCCACAATTCGCCACAGGCATAGTATGAATATTGATAATCTCCAAGTTGAATATCAATTTTATTTTTGCCAGGTAGGACATGGTAGGTATAAACCAAATCGCTCAGGAATAAAATATCGAAGGATGAATAGGTATCATTCTTCACAAAGAGCCGGACGTCATTCAAACCAGGGGTAGGAGAATTTGCCTCTACCGTACCCCCAGACGATCCCGCGTCTGTCACTTCGCCACAGTTATAAATCTTGGCTTGAAAATCATCTTTGGTAATCTTGACGGTACTGATGTTCAATTTACCGCAGTCATAATAAGACATCTGATAAGTCCCTTTATAGACGGTAGCAAACGTCTTTCCGGGGATTAGGTCAAAGGAGTAATTCTCGATCCCAACCAACGCCACGGTCAAGGTTTTATAAGTCTTATTATTCAGGACAATATTGACCAATTCTGCGGAGGTTCCTCCCTCCCCTGATGTATTGGTTGAACCCGTACAGAGAGTAATTTTCAACTCTCGATCCTTGTTCATGTTGACAGTCCCGATATTCAGTTTGCCACAAGCATAGAAAGAATACTGATAGATGCCTGGCTTGACATCCAACCGCGTCTTCACCAGCGAGGGGGCAGAAATGATGTAATTTTGTGCCCCCAGCAGGGTCACTTCCAGGGTTTTACTCGTCCGGTTATTCACCGTAAACTCGTATGTCGCCGGGGCGGCACTTGAAATGGACGCATACGCCCCCAACAAGATGACGCTAACAACCAAAATCGCAAGAATTCGAAATTTCTTCATAGTAATCTCTCCAAAGTTAAAGAATGAAGAACCAATTTACTTTATATTACTTGATTTTCACCCAATTCGTCAAACGAAAACCCTTAGCAGGTATATATCAATATCAAAACAAACCTCCCTAATTCGGTCTCTCCTCTTCTCCAAGCAATTCATGTACCAGCCATTGCACCTCTGCGAGCAAATCCACCTCGCCAGGGAGCGTGTGCTCAGTCGTGATTTGCCAGACGAAATGGGTGGCAATCTCACGTGTGCGGGGGGAAACCAGTTCATATGTGGTCAAAGTTTTGAGGGCATGTAACGCGCTCGGTTTGGTGAGGGTCAAGTTTTGACGTTGAAAATATTCTCGAACGACTTCCCCCGCGGCACGGCGCGCACAAACCCTTGCCATCCCTTCGTTTCCTTCCGCGCGGGCTTGCAATCCGTGTTGGAGTTCGCTGTTGTATTTGATGAGCCATTGTGAAGACATAATGAAATTGTACTCGAAACAGTGACTCTTGATCCTTGTGATGGGGATTAAGTAGGGTCAAATGTAATCCCAATCCCCAACCCGCTACAAAATGTGGCAAATGACACTCGCCCTCGATCCAACGACAACTATAATAATGACTTATGCAACAAAAAATCTTCCTATACCCTATACTTATGGCCTTGCTCGTCTTGTTAAGTGCTTGCTCAACAAACAGCACGGCCCAGGAAACTACTGAACTTGGGATTGTGTACAAATCGCCTTCCTGAGGTTGTTGTGGCGACTGGATCGCGTACATGGATAAAAATGGGTATTCGTTCAAGGTTGAGAATGTAAACAACCTCTCCCCCATCAAAGAACAATACCACGTTCCCATGCAACTCCAGTCTTGCCACACAGCCATCGTCGATGGCTACATCATCGAAGGGCACGTTCCCGTTACAGAAGTAGAACGCCTATTATCCGAAAAACCGGACATCGCTGGCATCGCCGTTGCAGGGATGCCCCCTGGCTCCCCAGGTATGGAAGTGGAGGGCACCGCGCCCCAACCCTTCGACGTGATCGCCTTTGATCAGCAAGGAAATACGTTTATCTTCGCCAGTTACGGAAAATAAAGAGACCACCCCCAACAATAGAAACAGGACGCCTGAGAGGGCGTCCTGTTTTCGATCTATGGTGAAGACGGGTATCTACCCCATCCTTTTCAGGAATTATCCATAGTCTCGGTGAGTAATTCCTTTACTCGTCTCGTTTCACGAGCGGTAAATAGTATCGATTCAATGGTACAGGTGTTGGAGAGGGGGTGATTTCCGGCGGGGTGGTGGGGGTTTCCGTAGGGGTTGAGGTTTGGGTCGGGGTGGGCGTCGAGGTTTGGGTTGGAGTCACTGTCGGGGTAGGTGTCCCGCCAGGGTTGCCATTTTGGCGGACAAGTTGGACTGTGTCTGAGATTTCGTCAATCAAAGCCAGGTCCAGATCACCATCGTTATCGAAATCCACAAACAGGGCACAGGACGACGCCGATGTTGATGCGAATTCGCGGTTAAAGGTGAACGTTCCCATCCCATCGTTCAGAAACAGCCGCCAATCTCCGCTATAGCTGGAAGTGACCCAGTCTAAATCACCATCACCATCTATATCGCCGAGATCAGTGGCAAGGGTCAGGTCATCGGTCGTGTAGGTGGTAGGATTGGCGAGATTCCCCGCCCCATCCCCCAAGAGAATGGCCCCATTGTTCGTGAACCCATTCGCAAGGTGAACATCTTCATGCCCATCGCCATTGACATCCCCCGTGCCAAGCATCCAGACAGACCCACCGGAGGGGGTGGTTGCCATTTGGGTAAACGTGCCATCTCCGTTGTTCAACAGGGTCGTGACCTGATTGGAAACGTGCATTCCCACGATCAAATCCAGCCGCCCATCTTCATTCATATCCGCGGCGGCCAGCCCCCATTCCCCGGTTCCCCCTCCCTCGAAATTCGTCGGGGCACCGAAAACGCCGCTCCCGTTGTTCAATAATAACGAAAGACTCCCGGCTCCCCCGGAATTCGTATTCACGATATCGGCGTCCCCGTCCCCATCCGCATCCAGAATCGCGATGCCGCGCGGGGCGGTGCCTACGGACACTTGTTGTTGCGGATCAAATGTCCCGTCTCCGTTCCCCAACAAGATCGACACCTTATCCACCATAATGTTCACCACAGCGATATCCGCGAACCCATCTCCGTTGAAATCTGCGGGTTCGCTGGGACTGGCTTGCTGGCCCACGGGAAAAGTAGGTTGGAGGAAGGGATTGTATAAACCGGTTCCGTTGGCCGTATTCAGAAACACACGTAAATCGGCGGTCAGTTCGTTGACGATGGTGATGTCTGCCCATTCATCGCCGTTGAAATCGGTGGCAACCCCGCCGTAAGCCACGGTATCCTGATTAGGAAAGGTACGCGTGGAGAGGGTATCAATGACCGTGAACGTCATCCCGCCGGGTTGGGTGGCGATCCAAAACTGGAACGAGTACCCGCCCGCGGGCAGAAAACTGCCATCTTCGGCCTGGATTTGTTCGGACAGGATCACCATGACCATCTCTCCCGTGAAGAAAGCATCCTCCGGGGTGAGGATCGCGGTTTGATTCCCGTCGGAAAAGGTGATGGTGCCGGAGACGGGGCCGCTCCATTTGCCGAACGCCATGAAGCTGGCGGGGGTCACCGTGGCAGGGTTCAGTGCCCGATCAAAGGAGACAGAAATCGTCGTGGTCGGGGAATTGGTGAGACTTCTGGCGTCGGGTGAACTGGAGACAACGGTCAACCCGCCAAAACTGGAGGGGTTCGCCAACCCCGTGCGGAACCACCACCCCGCCATTCCCACGAGGATGATCAGGGCAAGATAAAGGGAATAACGTAATTTCATCCTACGGCACCGAAAACGCAAATTCGACCACTTTTGTCGTGGTTCCATCGGCGCTGATGGCTTGAATATACAAAACGTGGTCACCCGGGGCGATGTCCGCCAATTCCCAGGTATTAATCGCATATCCGGTCACGGTTTGATCCAGGGAGGGGTTATCCAGACTGAAGTTGAAGGTGTATTCCTGCGCGGTGTCCTCGTAGGTGACCTGAAACACAAAGCTGGCGGAGCGGGTATTGGTCGTAAAATCTGGCGGGTTGGCCGTGAAGATGACCAACACTTCCGGGATGGTGAAGGCTTCCGAATACACTTCGCTTTCGACGCTGTTTTTGTCCACATATTTGAAGTAAAAGGTGTGATCGCCAACAGGAATCTTCAAAGGGCCGACGGTCGTATTCAAATATACATTGCCGCCGACCTCTAAAGTACCGTTGTTGATGGTGGGATTGGGATCGTCGATACTGTAATACAACGCCTCGCCAGTCACTTCTGGGAAAATCATGATGAACAACGCACCTTCCGAATACACAGTGATGTCCACGCTGACATTGCCAAATGCGTCCGAAGTCTGCGAATAGGCTTCGTAATTCAACTGCGCGGTGTCCAATTTCTCTTGGGCGCGCAATTTGTCCACATAAAAGACCGAAAACTGCTGGGTTTGCTCCAGGCCAAGCAGGGTTTGGTAGGCGGTCTGCTGACGTTGTAACAGTTCGTTCGTTAATGACTCCCGTAATTTCCGATCCAACTCCTGCCCTAAATAAAAGAATCCCGGCCCAAACTGGGGGTTGAACCCGGTGATTTCGGTGAGCCGGGCGATGCGCGCGTCCGTGCCATCTAACAGCGTCGCCAACAAAACCTGAATCGCCCGGTTCGTCGGAAACCGATTGCCCAAATCCTGGAAGATTTCCCGCGCCCGCGTGATCCCCTGCGTGGCGTTGATCAAATCAATGTAATCTTCAAACGGGTCCATGAATTCCAAATCCGGCGAGGATTCGATGAACCCCTCGTAGGCGGTAATCGCGTTGCCCGTGTCCCCACGCAGTTGGTAGATCCGCGCGTTGTTGTACCAATCCTGTGGGGTCACAGGCGTCTCAATGATCACCTGTTGCCCGGACTGGATATTGGCCAAAGCTTCTTCCAACGATTGGAACCCTTCCGCCTGGGCGGTCGCGGATTGGGCCACTTGGGTGGCGGTTTGTTCCGTAGTCTGTTCGATTTGTTCGACGCTTTGTTCGATATTGAGGATGCGCGCCTGGATATCGGCAATCGGCTCTACGTTCGTGGCCAGGAACCCGCGCTCCGGCCCAACACTCAGAAAAACTGACCAAATGCCAAAGATCATCGCAGAGCCAAACGAGGCCACCAACGAGCCCATCGCCCACGAGTCAAAGGCTTTGGCCTGGCCCTTCCGTTGAAAGATGACAAATAACAAAACATAGGAAATCACAGTTGCTATGACTGAAAACGCAAACACCACGGGGGCAAAGTTGGCCAGCGGCAAAAACACATCCGAAAGAAACCCACCCACAGCCCCCACCAAGCCAATTGGACCTGCCGCCCGCGCGAGCGCTTTAAACATGGAACCACGCATAACTACCTCCAAAAAAAAGCTGATGTTCTCCAGGATAATTCTTTCCCGTATTTCGTATTTCGTATTCGGTATTTTGACCGTAATTACTCAGCCAGGGTAAAAGTAAGCCTGAGGAGTTACTTTTGACCTTACGAAATACGGAATACGATATACGTTTTGGAAAAGACTTTTCTAGAGAGCTATATGACGATAATCACAGATTAATGCCGACATAGAATAGCATGAGTTTTTGCTATGAGCAAGCGTCTCACCCACCCGCGTCTGAACCTGACATGAAACAATGATGTAAAATTGTCCCATCCCTTGGCCTTCTTCATTCACAACCCATCTTAAACATCATGCGCGCACGCCTCTTTGTCATTCCCGTTTTTGTGTTCACCCTGCTTTCCCTCCTCGCCGCCTGCACCGCTTTCCCCACCGCCGCCCCCTCGCCAACCACCACACCGCTTCCATCGCCATCTCCCACGCACACGGCCACCTCCCTCCCCACCATCACACCCACTGCCACGCCAACCCTCCTTCCTTCTCCCACCGCCACGCCCACCCAACCGCCTTTTGACCTGGGCAACCTCAGCCAAATGGTCCGAGTTGCTCAGGCGGGTACAGGCGCTTTCGGACAACTGGCGATCAGCCCGGACGGACACACCCTGGCCCTCGCCGGAAACGGCGGCATTTGGTTGATCGACAAATTCAACCTTCAAACCCTCGGACACCTCACCGGACATGCCGGGGAAGTGACCAGCGTGAGTTGGTCTCCGGACGGCACCCGCCTTGTCTCCGGCGGAAAAGACAAAACCGTGCGCGTGTGGGACATCACCTCCCTCCTCGCGGGCACCGGCCCCGCCAAACAAATCCACCTCCTCCTCGCCCACACCCAACCCCTCACCGCTGTCGCCTGGTCCTCCAACCCGAGTTTGATCGCCTCCGCTGGCGAAGAGGGAAGCGTCTGGATTTGGGAACTCTCCCGTACCCAACAGGGGGAAGACGACGCCCGCGCCCTCCACCAACTCGGCCACGTCACCGCCGTATACGCTCTGGCCTGGCACCCCGGCGGACGTTACCTCGCCACCGCCAGTTTCGATAGCACCCTCGATCTTTGGGATTCCACCCTCGGCCTGCATCTCACCACCCTCACAGGGCACGAAAGCTGGGGCACCACCCTCGCGTGGAACCCCACGGGCGACATCCTTGCCTCCGGCGCCACAGATCAAACCCTGCGCCTGTGGGATGTCAGCTTAACCACCCCCTCCAACCCTTCCACCAAACCCACCGCCCGCGCAACGCCTCGCGCTATTCTCAACATCCAGTACAACCCGAATGTCGCCTTGTGGACCGCCGACGGCACCCAAATCGTTACGGCAGGCGGGAATCCGTTTGGCATTCATTTTTGGGACGCGGCCCCCTCTGAGGATTTGGAAATCGCCGAACTCCGCCCCCCCGCGCGCACCCTGAACGGGCATTTTGCGCCGATCAACGGCCTCGTCTTCGCCCCCGGCGGGGTGCTGATCTCGTCCGGAGCAGACTCCACCTTGCGCGTTTGGAGTCTCACCACCGGACAGGAAATCCGTCGCCTGTCACCGCAAACGGACTCAGCCACCGCGCATCCCATCACCGCGCCCAGCCAGGCCCTCACCTGGTCGCCCGATGGCACCCACCTCGCCACCGCGCACAGCGATTACACCGTCCGGGTTTGGAACACGGACGGCATCTCCCTGACGCAAACCCTCGTCCTGACCGGACACCAAAACATCCTCACCAGCCTGGATTGGTCAGCCAACGGAAACTGGCTCGCCACGGGCAGTAACGACAACACCACCCGGGTCTGGGACGCCGAAACCGGTGCCCTGCTCCAAACCTTCAATAGCGAAGGCGGGCGGATCACCGCGGTCGCGTTCGCGCCGTTTGGCAACCAACTGGCGACAGGGGGGCTTTTCCGTATCATCCAAATTTGGGAAGTCGGCACCGACCAATCGCCCATCCTCCTCACCGCCAGCACGGAGATCAACCAACTCGCCTGGGCACCAAGTGGCACCCTCCTCGCGGTGGGCGGCAACGACGGCTCCATCTCCCTGTGGGATGTGCCCGCCGCGACACAAACCCTGCTCCTCACGGGTGAGCACAACAACCCGGTCAGCGGGCTTGCCTGGTCCCCGGATGGTGCGCGCCTCGCCACCCTCGACACAAGCGGGAAAATCATTCTCTGGGATACCACCACCGGATTGGTTCTCACAACCAACGTCATCAACGGCACCCGGCGCGCAGGCCTCTCCTGGTCGCCCAACAGCCAACTCCTCGCCACCGCCAACGGAACCGACCTGTATATTCTCGACGCCGAAACAGGTGAACCCCTGCGTTTACTCGTCGGACACACCGGCGAAATTCGAGCTGTGGAATGGAAACCGGACGGCGGACAACTTGCCTCCGTCGGCCTGGATGGCACTCTCCAACTTTGGGCCAGGCCCCCCACAGGGGAAACCCCCACTCCTACAGGGGCTTTGATCCCCACCACCTCACTCCCCCCGTCTGCCGTCCCTCCCCCTGCGGAAGCCCCAATCACCCTCGAAAACGCCGCCCAAATTCAGCAACTGGCCCAACTCGGACACGGCACCGCCCTCCACCTCGCCGCCCCCCCCAACGGAACCACCCTCGCCGTCGCTGGCGGCATCGGCACCTGGGTGTATGACACCCTCACCTGGACGCCTCTCCACCTGCTTCCCGGCAACAAAACCTACGGAAGCGCCTGGTCACCCGACGGAAACCTGCTCGCTGTGCGTGAACTCAGTTCAATTCTTGTATGGGATGTCGCGCAGGAACAGGTGATCCGGGTGTTCGGGGTCGATTTGGGGGTCCGTGCCAACCTGGCCTGGTCGCCCGATGGCACCATGCTCGCAGTGGGTAACTTCCGCGGGTTCGTCCGAGTTTTCAATCTGACGACAGGAAACATTTTGTACGAATGGCAACCCGGGCGCGACATCACCAGCCTGGTATGGTCCCCGGATGGACGTACCCTGGCCGCGAGCGGCACCGCGCCCGATACGGACAATGGCCTCATTTGGTTGTGGGATATCCCCACCGGGCAACCGCTCAACATCCTGAGCGGGCACACCGCGCGGGTGATTCACCTTGCGTGGTCCCCGAATGAGACACACCTCCTCGCCGCGGGCGATGACCTCGCCCTCACCCTGTGGGATGTCACCACCCTCACGCTTCCCCCCACCCCCGCGGAAGGCGAAGAAATCGTCTTCACGCCCCTGATCAGCCAAACCCTCACGGCGGAAGAGATCACCGGAATCGTGTCCCTGGCCTGGAACGCGGAGAGCAGTTTGTTCATGACGGGAGACGCCTCCGGCAATATTTATTTCTGGGGGGCAGAGAGCGGGCTTATTCAGGCCTCGGTGACCACCACCGCGACAGGAATGCTCAACGCCGTCTGGCTGACGGGTGAAGAAACGGTTGCGACAATTGGCGCAAATGGGCAAATCAGTTTGTGGGGGGTGACTGCTGGAGAAATTTCCGGTTCCTTCCTGGCGCATTCTGCCGAGGTGCGGAGCGTGCAGTGGATCGGAACCAATACAGGGGCGGCAGATACCATTTTTCTCGGGAACGCAGACGGCACGCTTCAAGAACTTGCGGGGGATGGCACGGGGGTACGAATCCAAACGCTGGGGGATGCCCCGACCGCAATCGCACATTTTTCAAACACTGGCTTAGCCGCCGTCCGCGATCAGGACGGCACCGTCGAAATCATCCAACTCGAATCGGAAGCTGAAGGGCGGCAAATCAGCCAGGGGTCCGGGGAACCTAACACGGATTGGCTCGTGGACTGGTCGGAAGACGGAGAATTTCTGGCGTGGAATCAGACGCGGGAGGCAACCACTCTGATCGAGGTGTTGGGCTTGTCCAACAATGAACAATTTTCGTTGTCCGGCGCTGAGGCAAAAATCACCGCCCTGTCCTGGTCCCCCGATCTGACCGCGGAGAATGCCCCCAGTCGGCGTTCCACGCAAACTTTCCGTCTCGCCGCGGGCACAGAGGATGGCAAGGTCATTGTGTGGGAAGTGGTCTCCGGACGGGTGTTACGCACCATTCAGGCGTACAGTGGACGGGTCCGGGTCATCGCCTGGGCACCCGATGGCAAAACCTTTGCAACAGGCGGAACCGATGGGCAGGATAACGGCGGGTACCAATATGTCCGCATTTGGAATGCCAGCACCGGGCGGCTGATTCGAGAAATCGAACTTCCCTTTGGGCACGAGGCCTATTCCCTGGCCTGGTCCCCCGACGGAACCGTGTTGGCTTCCGGCGATTCGTTTGGGGAGGTACTCTTGTGGAATCCCGCGAAAGGGGATTTGGTGGGAACCCTCCACGGTCACACTCAAGCGGTCGTGAGTCTGGATTGGTCACGCGTGACGAATAGGATGATTTCGGGGAGCCGGGATGGGACCGTGAGGGTGTGGGGGATCAGGTCACAAGAATGAAAAAGAGCCTGCCAAAGTTCATTTGGCAGGCTCTTTTTTTTTATTCCAGCCCCCACAACCCTTTTGAATGTTCCACGACCGCACGCCAATCGCCTTTTTCTTTCCAAGGGGAGGGGCCAACGGGGTCGGTGAAGGGCTGATCGAGCAGGGCGGCGACGGCGGCGGTGGCGCAGGCGCTTCCCCCGTCGAGATCATATCCCCCTTCCAGGCATAGGGCGATGCGGCCCTCGCAGTGGGCATCTGCCCAGGCAGTGAGGTGGGCGATCACCTGCCCGTACGCGGTGGCGGAGATCACGAGATGCCCCAACGGGTCCGCCCAGTGAGCGTCCATTCCGGCGCTGACCAGGATCATTTCCGGGGCGAAACGATCGAGGAGCGGCAAAATGATTTCGTCCGTGACACAGAGAAAAGCGTGGTCCCCGCTCATCGGGGGGAGAGGGAGGTTGACTGTGGTTCCCGCGCCTTTTCCGTCCCCCATTTCCTCAAGAAAACCCGTAAACGGATAGAGGGGGTATTGGTGCGTGGAGATGAAGAGAACATCATCCCGTTCGTAAAAAATATCCTGCGTGCCGTTGCCATGATGGAGGTCAATATCCACGATGGCGAGGCGTTTGGCACCAAATTCGTGAATCAAATATTGAGCGGCGAGAGCGACGTTGTTCAGCAGACAAAAGCCCATCGCGTGCCCGGGCGTGGCATGGTGCCCAGGCGGACGGGAGAGGGCAAACCCGCGTTTTGCCTGCCCCTGCCAGACGGCGGCGGCGACGGACGCGGCCCCTCCCGCGGCTTTAAGCGCCAAATCCCAGGTGGACATAGTGAGGTAGGTGTCGGAGTCAATGCTCCCCCCTCGCATGGAGACCCATTCGATCTGTGCGAGGTGCGGGCGGGTATGGATAGCGCGCAGAACCTCAACGGGTAAATCGAGGGGATGAAGTTTGGGGTAGGGTTCCCACCATCCGGCGTTTTCGAGGGCGGCGACGATGGCTTCGACGCGTGCCGGGCGTTCGGGATGGCCTTCCTGAGAATGTTTTTCGTGGCCGGTGGGGTAGAAGTAGACGAGGGGGTGCATGAGGGAAGGAATAGGGCAGTAGGAATTGGGAAGAAGGAATCGGGATTTTTTACCCCTGCACCACCACTTCAATCCGGCAGTACTTGTCGCCTTTGGCAATGCAAAGGGTTTCTCGGACTTCCATTTCTTCGCCCGTGGCCCATTTGACGGCTTCGGTTACGGAACCGACGAGGAGATGACAGGAGGGCGTGTCGTGATGGCGTCCGTAACAGACAGAACAGGTGGGAACACAGTAGGCGATGTTGTCGGTGCGGTCGTCCACGAAATATTCATTTTGCGGATTGGTTTTTTTGAGTGCTCCCCCCATCGCGTTAAGGATGAATTTGATTTTTTGCCGTTTGGGGAGGACTTTGAGCGCTACCCCCGCGACCCCCATCAGGGCGGCTTGTTCCCGCGCGCCATACTGGAACGAAGCGCGGCCAATGCGTTTGAGGATGCCTTTGCCCCCACGCCCGTAGAATTCTTCAATGGCTTGATTCAGTTTGGCGTAATCGGTGGAGGAGATGGCGGGTTCGACATCGTTGGGGGGAAAGTGGTCAATGTATTTATCCAACGCGGCATTGTGCAGGACAGCATCGAGGCCTTTTTTGCCCATCACTTCTTCGATGGCTTTGAGCGCCTGAAGCATGAGTGCATTCGCAAGCATGAGGTCTTTTTGATCAGTCATGGGAGGAACTCCTGAGATAACAATTGGTTGAATGAGACATTCCGAGAGCGGTGCTCTGATTATAGCATTGTAAATAAACGTGGCTCATCCGGTTTTCAGCAATTCTCGAGATGGACACAAGCCAACGAACGGCGTTCCTTAAAACGACCTCCCTGAAGCCAAAAGACGCACATTAAGGAACGCCGTTCGTCCAAAATGAGAATTGCTGTCCGGTTTTGGTGGGAAATGACAGAATTCACAAAGGGTGAAGATTCCCCACCCCTTCAACATTTCGGGTTTCCTACGCATTCATCCCGGTAGACCCTTAAAAGCAAAACGGCGGTCCAATGAACCGCCGTTTTGTACACTTCAAAAGGGTTACTGAACTTCGCCTTTGAAAATCTTGATCAAGTTGTCGAACAGTTCCATCGCTTCGGCGTGCGAGCGCTGGAAGGAGTTGCGGCCAATGATCGAGCCGAACCCACCGCCGTCGCGGATGGCGCGGGCTTCGTTGAAGACAGCGTTGGCGTCGTCTTTTTTCGCCCCGCCGGAGAAAATGACGATACGGCGACCATCGAAGGCGGATTGCACGACGTGGCGTACGCGTTCAGTGAGGGTCTCGCGCGGGATGGCGTATTTTTCGTACACTTTGCGGGCGGCATCCTGTTCGAGGGTGTTATCGGGCAGTTTGACTTTGACGATGTGGGCACCGAGTTGGCAGGCGATCTGCGCGGCGTAGGCGGCGACATCGAGGGAGGTTTCGCCCGCTTTGCTCAACTGGCTTCCGCGGGGGTACGACCACACGACGGCGAGCAGGCCGACGGATTTGGCTTCGAGGATGATCTCGCGCAGTTGTTCGTATAGCACGCGGCGATCCATCGTACCGGGGTAAATGGTGTATCCAACGCCAACACAGCCGAGGCGGAGGGCATCTTCGACGGTCGCGGTCTGTGCGCCAAGAGGATCGGTTTCGTCAAATAAGGTGTCGTGGTTATTCAGTTTGAGGATGGTGGGGATTTGTCCGGCAAATTCCACAGCGCCCGCTTCGATGAAGCCTAAAGGAGCGGCGTAGGCGTTCAAGCCTGCATCCACCGCGAGTTGGTAATGATAGTGGGGGTTGTACCCCGCGGCGTTGGGGGCGAAACTGCGCGCCGGGCCGTGTTCAAAGCCCTGATCAACGGGGAGGATGATCATTTTTCCGGTTCCCGCCAGGCGTCCTTGCATCAATAAGCGGTACATATTGGTCAAAACGCCAGCGTTTTCACTTTTGTACCAGCTAAGAATTTCTTTTACTCGATCAGTCATGGGTGACTCCTTGATATAAAATGGGTTTAAAAGATTTTGTTGTGAGACGAACAAATCTCAATGAGTGTACTCAACTCCGAGGCGGAGCGCAAGTAATCGTATCAGAGGTCTCTGAGGGGACAAGGGACAATACTCCATTAATCCTGGGGACAATTAACCCTAGTCGCCGTTAGCCAGCTTCAAACTCCCCCAACACATGGGAGGCGGCCCCAAGCAAACCAGTTTTGGAGTTGAGAATCACATGGATGGGCGTTTGGGCGAGAATCTCGGCAAACCGACCTTTGTCCAGGAACGATTTGATAAACGCACCTCCAGATAGGAGGGGAAGAATGCGCGGGGGGATGCCGCCGCCCAAATAAATACCACCCGTCGCCATGATTTTAAGCGCCATGTTCCCGGCTTCTGCCCCCAAAACCGAGACGAAAATATCGAGCGTCGCACGGCACAGTTCACTGTACTCCGTCTGGGAGAGCGCCGCTTGAATGATAATCGGCGTCCAGTCGGTTGCTTGTGCCAGTTGTGCGGTAACGTCAGGGAGTTCTTTGGCATAGCCCACCTCATTGAGGTAGCTATAAATGTTCGGGATACCGATCCCGGCACAAATCCGCTCGTAGCTGACGTGTCCGTAGCGTTCTTGCAGGTAACGTAGCAGGCCAAATTGCAGAGGCGTGGTGGGGCCAAAATCAGTATGCCCGCCTTCGGAAGGATGGGCGCGGTAGCGGTTGCCATCCCAAATCAGGAAGGCTTCGCCCAGCCCGGTGCCTGGGGCCACAACACCAATTGCGCCGCCGCGCACAGATTTGCCCTCTTGCAAGGTGTACATCTCTTCAATTTGCAATTCGGGGACACCATAGCCCACTGCGACCAAATCATTGATCAGGTTGACACTTGAGAGGCCAAGCGTTTCGCACATTTGGACTTCGGACATCACCCAGGGCAGGTTGGTGATCTGTGCGCGGCCGTTCACCACCGGACCCGCCACGGCAAACGTGGCACGTTCAATTTTGGCACGGGATTGTTCGATGAATTCCTGGACGATCCGTTCCAGGCTGTCATAATGCGTACTTGGATAGGTAAATTGTGCAATGGGGTTGCGCGGGCCATCTTCTTGGGTGTAGAGGGCCAGAATGGTTTTCGTTCCGCCAATATCTCCAGCTAATAACATGGAATTACCTCAGGGGGTTAAATTTTCTATTCAGACTTAGAGAGGGAACTCCCCGAAAAAAAGGTGAAAGGGGCATGGACATGCCCCTTTCACCTTTTTTTCGGACTAATCTCTACCCTGCCTGAATACCCACAGTATATCAAAAGAATGAGACAACTACTGTGCCAGTGCAGGATTAGCAATTCTCGAGATGGCCACAAAAGCACGAACGGCGTTCCTTAAAACGACCTCGCTGAACCCAAAGGACGCCTGTTAAGGAACGCCGTTCGTCCAAAAACAAAATTGCCAGTGTAGGATGCCCCCCGAATAATTTCCGAGCACAAAACCCTACCCCTTCTCATGCCGATAAAACGGATGGTTTTCGGCGGGAAGCGGCGTATTTCCGGCGATCAGATCAGCCGCTTTTTCCGCGATCATGATCACGGGCGCATAAATATTCCCGTTTGTCACATACGGCATCACCGACGCGTCGACTACACGCAAATTTTCGAGACCGTGTACACGCATCGTGTCGGGATGAACGACCGCCAGCGAGTCCACCCCCATCTTGCAGGTACACGATGGATGATAGGCCGTTTCACCATCCTTTGCGACCCAGTCGAGAATTTCCGCCTCACTTTGCACATCTTTTCCGGGAGAAATTTCTCCGCCATTGAACGGTTCAAAGGCGGGTTGGTTCAATATTTGCCGGGCACACTGAATGGCCTCGACCCATTCCCGGCGATCTTGCGCCGTGGACAGGTAGTTGAACCGAAGCGCAGGTTTCACGGTCGGGTCGGCGGATTTGATTTTGACAGTGCCCCGCGCGTCCGAGTACATCGGCCCTACGTGGACCTGATACCCATGTCCGCCATTGGGCGATGTGCCATCGTATCGGATCGCCACCGGCAGGAAGTGAAACATCAAATTGGGATACGCCACCTCTTCGTTGCTCCGAATAAATCCCCCCCCCTCAAAATGATTGGTCGCCGCCGCACCGCGCCGGAAAAACAACCACTGAAATCCCACCCAGGGCTTGTTGTACCATTTGAGCGCGGGGGCCATGGATACGGGTTGGGTACAAGAATATTGAATGTACACTTCCAGGTGATCCTGCAAATTCTCCCCCACCCCAGGCAGATCATGCACCACCGGGACCCCCACGGTTTGCAAATCCCGCGCATTGCCCACGCCCGAAAGTTGAAGCAATTGCGGGGAATTGATCGAGCCACCCGCGCAAATGATCTCCCCGCCGTAGATGTTTTCCAGTTTGCCACCCACCCTCGCTTCCACCCCCACCGCGCGGGTTCCGTCAAACAAAATGCGCTTCACGAATGCGCGCGTTTTCACCGTCAGATTGGGGCGGGACAAGATCGGGTGCAGGTACGCTCGCGCGGCACTCAGACGACGTCCGCGGTGGATGTTCCGATCAAAGCGGGCGAACCCCTCCTGTTTGTAGCCGTTCACATCGTTCGTTAACGGGTATCCAGCCTGTTGAACCGCTTCAAAAAAGGCGTGGAACAACGGGTTGGTGGCAGGGCCGCGTTCCAAAATCAGGGGGCCATTCCCCCCGCGGAAATCGTCCTCCCCGGCCAGACAGGTTTCCATCCGTTTGAAATAGGGTAAACAATGGGCGTAATTCCACCGTTCCATGCCCGGATCAGCCCCCCACCGTTCGTAGTCCATCGGATTCCCGCGCTGAAAAATCATCCCGTTGATACTGCTGGACCCGCCCAACACCTTGCCGCGCCCATGCGAGATGCGGCGGTTGTGCATGTACGGCTCCGGCTCGGATTCGTACATCCAATCATAAAACGGACTGCCGATGGGATAGGTCAGCGCGGCGGGCATGTGGATGAAGATGTCCCAAAGCGAATCCGGGCGTCCGGCTTCCAGCACCAACACGCGCGTGCTCGGATCAGCACTCAAACGGTTCGCCAGCACACAGCCCGCGGACCCGCCCCCGGCAATGATGTAGTCGTAGTGTGTCATCGTCTCTCTTCCCGTACAAGGCTCGAACGGCGTTCCTTTTGCGTTTTTGACGCTTGGGCAAACGTCTTTTCGGAACGCCGTTCGTAAATCAGTAACCTCTGAAGACTTGTTGTGTTTCAAAGTTGACAACCGTTTCATCTAAAAGTATAGTTGTCTTGTCCCCAATTCTAAACGAAACTTTATTCATCTGGCAATTTATCGCTAGGAGTTCATAAGAACTTGTAGGAATTCCCCCCCGTTCCCGCCAATTCCTTCTATTGCCTTCCATCTCCAAACCAATCCCCCTTCCCATCCTCATGCCCAAAGTCGAACTTCAACACATCTGGAAAATTTTCGGGCCAAATCCCCAATATATCTTTGAAAAAATGAAACAAGATAACTCTCGCGCGGAAATTCTGCGTGAGACCGGGCATGTCGTCGCCGTACGGGACGTGTCTTTTGAAGTCGCCGAGGGCGAAATTTTCGTCGTCATGGGCCTGTCCGGGAGCGGAAAATCTACGCTGGTGCGCTGTCTCTCGCGGCTCATTGACCCCACCGCCGGAAAGGTGATGGTCAACGGCAAAGACGTGACCGCGATGAACGAGGACGCCCTGCGCGAACTGCGCCGCCACACGGTCACGATGGTGTTTCAACGCTTTGGGCTGTTCCCTCATCGCCGGATTGTGGATAACGTCGGCTATGGGCTGGAGATTCAAGGGGTTGAAATTCAGGAACGTCGTCAAAAATCCAAACAAATCCTGGAATTGGTCGGGCTAAAGGGCTGGGAAAACCACTACCCACACGAATTGAGCGGGGGGATGCAACAGCGCGTGGGGCTGGCGCGGGCGTTGGCCGTGGACCCGGAGATCATGCTCTGCGACGAACCCTTCAGCGCCCTAGACCCCCTCATCCGCCGCGACATGCAGAACGAACTGCTCAACCTGCAAAAAACCCTCCACAAAACCATCATTTTCATCACCCACGACTTTTTGGAAGCGATCAAACTGGGGGATCGCATCGCCATTATGAAAGACGGCGCCATCGTCCAGATCGGCACCCCGCAGGAAATCGTCGCCCACCCGGTCAACGACTACGTGCGCGAATTCACGCAAGATGTCCCCCGCGCCAAAGTGCTGACCGCCGAAACGATCATGTCCCCGCCCATCCCCACCACCGACGGGGAAACCGTCCCACACGACTGGACGCTCGAACAACTGATTCCCCTCGTCCTCCGCACCGATCAGCCCCTGCAAGTTGTGGACGGCACCGGAACCCGGATCGGCACCCTCGACCGGCAAATGGTTCTGGCCGCGATGGCGGAGGTCCAATGACGACGCTCCCCGCCCGCCTCCCGAAAACGAAAACCCGGTTCGCCTTCTGGCCCGAAGTGCTGGCGCTCTTGGGCGGCATTTTGCTCTTGCTCTGGCTGAGTCAAGTCATCCTCCAACTCGACACCTTCCCCGAAGAATGGAATCTGGGCCTGCAAGCGGCAATGAACACCTTCAAACGGTGGATCGTCGTCAACCGGAACACCCATTGGATGTTCGCCTATTTTTTTGAACCCCTCAGCGCGTTCATTGATTTCTGTCTGCGCGGGGTGGAAGATTTTCTGCTTTGGGTGCCCTGGCCGGTCACGATCCTGGCGTTCTTTTTCCTGGGGGAACGGCTCGGCGGGTTGCGGCTCGCGCTGTTGACCGTGTTCTGTCTGCTCCCGATGGGTCTGTTTGGCCTGTGGGACGAGAGTATGCAAACCTTCTCATTGATGGTGATGTCCGTGTTGGCGACGCTCTCCGTGGGGATTCCGTTGGGCATTTGGGCGGCGCAAAATGATCGGGTAGCGAAAATCCTGCGCCCGATCCTGGACACGATGCAGACGATGCCCGCGTTCGTGTACCTGATCCCGGTCCTGCTCTTTTTCGGCGTGGCGCGGGTCCCCAGCCTGATCGCCACCGTGATCTACGCGCTGCCCCCGGCCATTCACCTGACCAACCTGGGTCTGCGCGGGGTCTCGCCCGACGTGATCGAGGCGGCGACAGCGTTTGGCTCCACCGACCGGCAAATTCTCCGCAAAGTCAAACTGCCCCTCGCGATGCCCGCGATCATGGTCGGCGTCAACCAGACGATCATGATGGCCCTTGGCATCGTCGTCATCGCCGCACTGATCGGCGGGGGCGGGCTGGGCGACGTGGTGCTGAAATCGCTCCGGCAGTTGCGCGTGGGTAACGCGTTGGAAGCCGGGTTGGCGATTGTCTTCATGGCGATCCTGCTCGACCGCCTGAGCGCCGCCCTCTCCCGTATCGAATATCACCAAAACCCGAAATACAAAGGCTATCGGCTCTTTCAGGAAAGCCGCCGCGGCCACCCCGCCGTGGAACGGATCGAAAACAGCCTGGATTTCCTCTACACCCACGCGGGGCAAACCGCCGAACAAATGGCCATTTTTATGGGCAACATTCTCACCAAACAGAAAAGATGGTTCACCGCCCATGCGTCGGACGCCGCGACCCTGCTCGTGTTGGTGATCCTGGCGCTGATCCTGAAATTGATCGGGGTGGATGAATTCCCGGAGGCCCTGCGGCTGAATATTAGCAAACCGGTGGATGCCCTCGTCAAATGGATGCAGGTCAACCTGTACGACATCGGCGGCTCCGGCATTGGCACCGGCCCCTTCCGGGATTTCCTGATTTTGAGCGTTTTCCAACCCCTGAAACGGTTCCTGGTCGAACAATTGCCCTGGGCGTTGATCCTGTTTTTTGCGGCGTACTCCGCCTTTGTCACCGCGGGATGGCGACTGGCGCTGACCGCTTTGGTGATGACGTTTACCATCGGCTTGTTTGGTATGTGGGAGTTTGCGATGGACACGTTGGGGCAGGCATTGGTGGCGGTGGTTTTGTGTGTGCTGGTCGGCATTCCGCTCGGCATTTGGGCCTCGCACAATGATCGGGTCGATCAACTCTTGCGCCCCATTCTGGACTTTTTGCAAACCATCCCGATCTTTGTCTACCTCGTCCCGGTCATTATGCTCTTTGGCACGGGGAGCATCGCCGGGCTGATCTCGTCCCTGCTGTACGCCGTGGTCCCGGTCATCCGCCTGACGAACGCGGGGATTCGCGAGGTGGATGTCACCCTGCGAGAATCGGCGACCGCGTTCGGTTCCACGCCCCTGCAAATGTTGTTCAAAGTGGAAATTCCCCTGGCCTTCCCCTCGATCATGTTGGGCATCAACCAGACGATCATGATGGTGCTGGCGATGGTGATCATTGCCGGGTTGGTCGGGGCGACCGGGTTGGGGCAGGAGGTCTATCAGGGGTTTGCCAACGACGATTTGGGGCGCAGTACGGTGGCCGGGCTGGCGATTGTCTTGTGCGCCATCGTCATTGACCGGATCACGCAGGCGATGGCGCGAAAAGTCGCCACGGAAACGCATTTGGCCCCGGCTTCGCACTGACTTAGTTGTTCCCCTGTGCCACGTTCCCGCGTGGCCGGGGTTTTATCTCTCACACCCATTTAGTTAAGGAGAATCTATGTCCCATCGAAAAATCACTTTCCTCTTTGTTCTCGTGTTGGCCCTGACCGCTTTCCTCGCGGCCTGCGGAGGTGGGGAAAAACCCACTATCAGCCTCGTGGAAAATACCTGGCCTGCCTCTGAACTGAACGTCGCCGTTGCCGCCATCATCATCGAAAAAGAACTTGGCAACCCGGTTGAAATCATCGCGTTGGATGAAAACACCCAATGGGACGCCCTCGCCGCCGGGGATGTGGATGCCTGTTTGGAAGTGTGGCCCTCCGGCCACGGCGAACGCATTGCCGAATACATTGACAACCTGAAAACCGTCGTCAATGGTGGTTCTTTAGGCCCGGTCGGTGAAATTGGTTGGTACGTCCCGACCTTTGCCGTGGAAGCCAATCCCGCCCTCGCCACCTGGGAAGGGTACATGGATGCCGCCGGTGACTTTGCCACCGCGGAAACCGGCGACAAAGGCCGCTTTTTAGCGGGCGATCCGGCCTGGGTGCAGTATGACGAAGCCATCATTGCCAACCTGGGTCTGCCCTTCCAGGTGATCGTAACCGGTTCGGAAGATGCCCTGCTCGCCGAAGTGACCGCCTCCTACAATCGCAATGAGCCGGTCCTGTTCTACTTCTACTCCCCCCACGCCATTTTCAACCAACTCGATCTCACCAAAGTGGAACTGCCCGCGTACACCGACGAATGTTACGCCGACCCCACCAAAATCGCCTGTGCCTACCCGAAAGACGACCTGATGAAAATTCTGAGCGCAAAATTGGAAGCCAAAGACGCGGCGGTATTCCAGTTTTTGAAAAACATGAACTACACCAGTGACGCCCAAATTGAAATGCTCGCCATGTTAGCCGAGGGCAAAACGGTCGAAGAAGCCGCCCAAGCCTGGGTGGACGCGCACGAAGACGTGTGGCGTGCCTGGGTTCCGTAAATTAATTGCCTCAATAAAAAGAGCCTGCCTTTTGAAGGCAGGCTCTTTTTATGTAACCGTTCAGATGTATTTGGAGAATCCCCGAAAAAAAGGATGGGAGGGGGATGGCCATCCCCCTCCCATCCTTTTTTTCGGAACTTTCTTATCTAGACTGAACGGTTACCTTTTTATTTGTCTATTCCACCTGAAACCGATACCCTACCCCCGGCTCGGTCAAAATAAAACTAGGTCGCGCGGCGTCCGGCTCGATCTTCCGGCGCAAATTGCTAATATTCACCCTCAGCATGTGGTACTCACTTTCGTAGCCCGTGCCCCACACCAGCCGCAACAACTGCTGATGCGTCAACACCTTGCCCGCGTGCGTGATCAGCACTCGCAACAAGTCATATTCCGTCGGGGTCAGTTTCACTTCCGCGCCATTCACTTTCACCAGTCGATGCGTAAAATCCACGAAAAGCGCCCCTTCCGTAAATGTCGTTGTGGTCTCCGGGCGGACAGCACGGCGGAGGGCGGCCCGGATGCGCGCCATCAGTTCCCCCGCGTGGAACGGTTTGGTCAGATAATCGTCCGCGCCCGCGTCCAGCGCGGCGATTTTGTCCGTCTCCTGCTCCCGCACGGACAGGATAATGATCGGGATTTCCGTCCACTCCCGCAGGCGGCGCGTGACTTCGATCCCGTCCATGTCCGGCAACCCCAGATCGAGAATCACCAGATCGGGGCGGTGCTGGACGACGGCGGCGAGCGCTTCCTGTCCGTTGACGGCCTCGTGAACGGTGTGGCCGTGGGCGGTTAATGCGGTGGAAAGAAAACGGCGAATCGCCCGTTCATCATCCACGACGACGATCACAATCCCGTTGTCAGTCATGGTATGCTCTCCGTTTTCGGGGTCGAAAAGGGGAGGGCGAAGGTGAACAGGGCACCACCCCCCGCGCGGTTCTGCGCCCAGATCCGCCCCCCGTGCGCTTCCACGATCCCCTTGCTGATGGACAACCCCAGGCCGGTTCCCCCCACCCCGCCCGATTGCCGTACCCGGTAGAACTTGTCAAAAATCCGTTCCTGTTCCGCCTCCGGGATGCCGTTTCCCCGGTCGGCGATTTCCAGCAACACCTCGCGCGCGTACACCATCGCCCGCACCAGAATCGGCTTGTCGGGCGGGGAATATTTGTCGGCGTTATCCAATAAATTGACGATCACCTGCACCACGAGCACAAAATCCATCGGCACCAGAGGCATGTCGCTTGGCAAACTGAGTTTCACTTCCCGGTGGCGCAGACGAGGCCCCAATTGGGAGAGCGCGACCCCTATCGCATCCTGCAAATCCCCCGGCTTGAGGGCGATGCGGAGCGCCCCCGATTCCAGCCGGGTCATATCCAGCAGATTGCCGACGAGCCGGTTCAAACGGTCAGCTTCTTCGGCGGCGGTGGCGAGCAAATCCTGGCGGGCGGGTTCGTCGAGGAGGGGCGCTTCCTCGCGCAGGGTGCTGAGCGCGCCCGTGATCGAAGCGAGGGGGGTGCGGAGGTCGTGGGAGATGGAGTTGAGGAGGGCGGTTTGAAGTTTTTCCGTTTCCTGCAACAGTTGGGCGTGGCGCGCTTTTTCGGCAAATTGCACCCGTTCAATCGCGAGGGCGGTCTGGCTGGCGAAAGATTCGAGCAGGCGGCTTTGTTCGGGCAGAATGGGCAGACGGTTTTCAGGGAATACCCCCAGAACCCCGATCCCTTCCTGGCTTTGCAGGGGCAGGTACAAGCCCTCCGCCCCGGTCAGGGTATCGGTGCCGTGTCCGGCGGGTTGACCCTTCTCGTAGGCCCAGGTCGCCACGGCTTTTTCGTGTTCGGTCAGGGTCAGCCCTTTGCTCATCGCGAGGGGGCGGATGCCCTCATGCTCGTGGATAAACAGCACCACACGTGCCCCCACCAGTTTTTCCGCGTGCGTGACGACGGCTTCCCCGATGCTGATCAAGTCGGCGGCGGTGGCGAGGGCGCGGCTGAGTTCGTATTGCGCGGCGGTTTGCGCTTCCCGGCGTTGGGCGGTGCGGGCTTGTTCGCGGACGCGCGAGGCCAGGTTGCCCGTCACAAATCCGGTGCCCAAAAACGCGATAAACGTCAAAATGTATTCGGCATCGGAAACGGCAAAAAGATAATAGGGCGGGATGAAGATCAGATCGAAAGCGATCACCCCTAACAGAGACGCCAGGATCGCCGGAGATCGCCCCCACCACACGGCGGCTATCACCACCGCGATGAGATAGAGCATCACGAGGTTGGTGGGTTCAATGACCCCGCGCAAAGGCAGACCGATCAGGGTGACGGCAAGGATTAGCAAGGTGCTTTGTAACCACCGTTTCCAGCGGTGTTGGAGCATGGGCGAAGGCAGGGTAAATTCAACTTTTTCCTCATCCCCAGGTTCGGCGCTGATCACGTACACATCAATGTGCCCGCTGTGGTGAATGATCTGGTCCACAATCGAACGGCGTATCATCGCCGCCCATCCGGTGTGAATGGGTTTCCCCGCGACAATTTTGGTGATGTTGTTGGCGTGGGCGTAGGTGAGGATCGCTTCGGCGACGGAATTGCCGGGCAGGGTGAGACTCTTGGCCCCCAACTCATCCGCCAGGCGCAAAGCGCGGGTGATCCGATCGTGATCGGCGTCGGACAGTTGGGTTTGATCGGGGAGTTCGACATAGACGGCGAACCATTCCGCGTTGAGCCGGTTCGCCAGCCGCCGCGCGGTGCGAACGAGCCGTTCACTGAGCGGGTTCGGGCCAATGCACACGAGCAGACGTTCCCCCGCAGGCCAGGGTCCGGCGATGGCGTGGGTTTGCATGTACGCCCGCATTTGTGCGTCCACCCGGTCGGCGGTGCGGCGGAGGGCCATCTCGCGGAGGGCGGTGAGATTGCCGGGGCGGAAAAATTTGCGGGTCGCCCGCGCGGCTTGATCGGGCACGTACACTTTGCCTTCGTCCAACCGTTGGCGGAGTTCGGCGGGGGGGAGGTCAATCAACTCGATCTCGTCCGCCTCATCCAGCACCCAATCGGGCACCGTTTCCCGCACGATGATCCCCGTGATTTGCGCGACGACATCGTTCAAACTTTCGAGATGTTGAATGTTGAGCGTGGTGTGAACGCCAATCCCCGCCTCTAGCAGTTCTTGAATATCCTGGTAGCGTTTGTCGTGGCGGCAACCAGGGGCGTTGGTGTGGGCGAGTTCGTCCACGAGGGCGATTTGCGGGGCACGGGCGAGGACGGCGTCCAAATCCATTTCGGGAATGGACACCCCCCGGTACTCGATGGACTGCCGAGGGATGATTTCCAGGCCCTTTAGCATTTGTTCCGTTTCCACGCGTTTATGCGTTTCGACATACGCGGCGACGACATCCGCCCCTTCCGCGCGGAGTTGTTGCGCCGCTTCCAGCATGGCGAACGTTTTCCCCACGCCCGCGGCGTATCCGAGGAAGATTTTGAATTTCCCGCGTTTCAGCCGCGTTTCTTCGCGCTGGACGTGTTCGAGGAGTTGATCGGGGTTGGGGCGGGTGGAGGGGGACATGGGTTCGTATTCCGTATTTCGTATTCCGTAAGGGTAAAAATACGGAATACGAAATACGCTCTACCGAGATTCTACTCCATCCAACGCCAGATTGAGCATCAACACATTCACCCGCGCCTCGCCGAAAAACCCGAACTGTCTGCCTTCGGTATTTTCATCTACCCACTGGCGAACCTGGTCTTCCGAGAGACCCCGTTCCCGTGCGACGCGGGCCACCTGGTACAGCGCGGCGGCGATGCTGATGTGCGGGTCCAACCCACTTGCGGAGGCGGTGACGAGATCAACGGGGATGGGCAGAGTGTTGCCCGGGTCGGCGGCTTTGAGGGCGTCAATTCGGGCCTGCACCCTATCGGTCAACGCGGGATTCAACGGGCCGTAGTTGGAGCCGGAGGAGGCGGTCAGATTTTCGGCGTTGAAGGCGTTGTACGCGTACGTGCCCGTCGCGGACAGCCGCCCCCAAAAGTATTTCGGTTCATCAAACGCTTGACCGATCAGTTCCGAGCCGACGACCTGACCGTCTATCTCGATCAGGCTTCCGTCGGCCTGGTGGGGGAAAACGACCTGGGCAGCGGCGGTGACTGCCAGGGGGTAGATCACGCCGGTGACGAGGGTGAGGAGGGCGAGGAGGATAATTGCGGGTTTGAACTGGGAAAACATAAGATTACCTGTCAGATATGTTAGTTGGTTGGTTGGATTGTTCGGTCTCTGCAAACCGGGTCCGCTCCAGGGCTTGCGCGGCCTGCGTGGCAAGGTTTTGGAGCAGACGGCTTTCCGCGGGAGGAAGTTCACCGTCTCCGCGCCACATTTGGATTTCGCCGACCATGCCCCAGGCGTTCCAAATCGGCAAGATGCGATCCGGGCGACGAGCGTTGGGCAGGGCGTCGTCGCCGTTATGAGGTTCGGTCACGGTGACGCTGGGCGACTGATCGGTCGCTTGAACCACCACTTTGACCCGCGAGTTAAAATAGCGTTGTTGGAGTTGTCGGGCGAGCGTATAAGCGACGGCGGACTGGGTACGCATTCCAGCGAGGGCCGCGCTCAGCTCGTACATAAACAGCGCTTCTCGTTCACTGGCCTGGGCGCGGGATAAGCCGGTCTGAATCCGCCCGATCACCACGATGGAAACCGTCAAAAAGATGATCAGGACAAGCCAGCTTTCCAGGCTTCCCACTGCAAACGTAAAAAATGGCGGGATAAACAGGAAATCGAACAACAAGGCCGCCACCAAAGCGGCGGACATGCCCGGCCCCTGCCCCCATTGACTGGTGCTATATCCGACGGGAACGAGCAAGAGCAAAGCGATCACCGCTTCCCCCAACATATCCCGCCCGATCAGGAACAAAATGGCGGTGGTCACGGCAACGGTTAACACCGCTTTGCCGGTTTTTTCGAACATTTCAAAGGTGAAAGAGAGTTTTGGCGTTTTCATAGGGTTTTTGTGGTGCAATTTTGCAAATTGCTTTTATACAAATTAGAGACTTGTTTCATGAACTTGACTCATTCAAGCCCAGCTCATAAGATTGAGCATAAGTGTTCAACTCCTCATCATCAAAAGGTTCTTAATGCGAAAAAAGGATATAAACGGCTTCCGCTCTTGTAGCACTTGTAGGCGAGAATTCTTAGCAAACTCAGAACATTTCTACCCAATTCGATATGGCGGTTTGAGCTCCGAATGTCGCGATTGTTTTCGCATGCGGAGTTCAAGAAACCAGAAGACACGGCATCATACCGGAGGCGTAGCGTATCATCTGTCCTACATTGCACGTGGCGTTAGGGTAAGAGCACGGAAACAAGGAGTCGTATGTGACATTGATGCTGATTTTCTGAAAACCCTGTTAGAAAAACAGGGGGGGCTGTGTGCAATTAGCCGAACTCCGCTTACTTTTTTCAAAGGACAAGGTCACATCCCTACCAATGCCAGCGTGGATCGAATTGATCCTTCAAAAGGATATATCAAAGAAAATGTTCAACTAGTTGCACATCAAGTCAATATGATGAAGTCAAATTTGAGTATTGAAGAGTTAATGGGATGGTGTGAAGCTATTCTCAAAAGCCGGTGACCTTAAACCCAACCGAAAGCAAGCAGAATCAGGTCAATTACCTTAATCCCAATGAATGGCGCAATAACTCCCCCGACGCCATAGATCAACAGATTATCGCGTAGGAGTTGTGACGCTCCAACGGCACGATACGGCACCCCCCGCAAGGCAAGTGGAATCAAGGCAATAATGATTAGGGCGTTAAAGATGACTGCAGATAAGATTGCGCTTTCAGGGGTTGATAAGTGCATAATGTTGAGGACATTCAGTTCTGGGTAAGTCGTTGCAAAAGCGGCTGGAATCACCGCAAAATATTTTGCGGCATCAGAAGCAATCGAAAACGTGGTCAGCGCGCCGCGGGTCATCAACAGTTGTTTGCCGATCTCGACGATTTCGATCAATTTGGTCGGGTTGCTGTCGAGGTCCACCATGTTGGCGGCTTCGCGGGCGGGTTGAGTGCCTGTGTTCATCGCCACCGCCACGTCGGCTTGCGCCAGCGCGGGGGCGTCGTTCGTGCCGTCGCCAGTCATTGCGACGAGCCGCCCGCCCGTCTGATATTCCCGGATCAGTTTCAGTTTCGCTTCCGGGGTGGCCTGTGCGAGGAAGTCATCCACGCCCGCTTCGGCGGCAATCGCGGCAGCGGTCAGCGGGTTATCGCCTGTGATCATCACCGTTTTGATGCCCATTTTCCGCAGGTGGGCAAACCGTTCCTTGATGCCTCCTTTCACAATATCTTTAAGATGGATGACGCCCAACGCCGATCCATTGCGGGCGACGACAAGCGGCGTGCCCCCGTTGCGGGCGATGATCTCAACCGAAGACTGCAAATCAGACGGGATCGCGTGCCCATTCTGTTGGATCAGCCCAAGCATGGTGTCCGGCGCGCCTTTGCGGATTTCGGTACCGTTATAGTTCACGCCACTCATCCGCGTTTGGGCGGTGAACGGAACGAAGTGCATTCCTGTAGGAATGGGCATTCCCGCGAGGTGCGCGTCCGCGTCGTCGGTCAGCGGGCCTGTCCCCACCCGCCGCCCGCGCAAGCCGTATTTTTCCTTCGCCAGCACGACAATCGAACGTCCTTCGGGGGTTTCGTCCGCGAGGGAGGCCAGTTGCGCGGCTTCGGCAAGTTCGCTGGCGGAGGTCGCCCCGACGGGGACAAACTCCACCGCCTGCCGGTTGCCGAGGGTGATCGTGCCCGTTTTGTCGAGCAATAGCACGTCCACATCCCCCGCCGCTTCCACCGCCCGCCCGGACATGGCGATCACGTTGCGCTGGATCATGCGATCCATCCCGGCGATGCCAATGGCGGAGAGCAAGCCCCCAATCGTGGTCGGGATCAGGCAGACGAGCAGGGCGATCAGCACCGTGATCGTGATCGGAGTCCCCTGCCCGGCACTTTGCACGCTGAACAACGAGTACGGGAGGAGTGTCACGCAGACCACCAGGAAAATGATCGTGAACCCGGACAGCAAAATCGTAAGGGCGATTTCATTCGGCGTTTTTTGGCGTTTGGCCCCTTCCACGAGGCTGATCATCCGGTCGAGGAACCCTTCGCCGGGGTCCGCGGTGACGCGGATGATGAGCCAATCGGACAGGATGCGGGTCCCGCCCGTGACGGCAGACCGGTCGCCGCCCGCTTCCCGCACGACCGGGGCACTTTCGCCCGTCACCGCGCTTTCGTCCACCGACGCGATGCCTTCGACGATTTCGCCATCGGCGGGGATGGTGTCGTTGGTTTCGACCAGGAAAAAGTCCCCTTTGCGGAGGGCATCCGAGGCGACGAGTTCATGGGCACCGCGTTTTGCCTGGCGCAGTTTCTTCGCCTGGGTGGTCTGGCGGGTTTTGCGGAGGGCGTCGGCCTGGGCTTTGCCACGTCCTTCGGCCACCGCTTCAGAGAAGTTGGCAAACAGGACGGTGAACCACAGCCAGAGGGCGATGGCACCGACGAACCAACTGGATTCGCCGAATCCTACGGGGACTTCTCCCTGCCCCAGTAAGGCTTGCACCCACAGGACGGTGGTCAGCACACTGCCAACTTCCACGACAAACATGACGGGGTTTCGCACCATGCGGCGGGGGTCGAGTTTGACGAAGGCGTCGAGGATGGCGCGTTGATAGAGTTCGCGGCGGAGGGCCGAGGGGGATTGTTTTTTGATTTGTGTTGTCATTTTAGCCACCAAGCATTTGAAGCTGTTCGACAATCGGGCCGAGCGCCAGGGCCGGGAGGAACGAGAGCGCGCCGACGAGGACGATCACGCCGATCACCCAGCCGATGAAGAGGGGGGTGTGCGTGGGCAGGGTGCCCGCGCCCGCGGGGACGTGTTTTTTCGCGACCAGTGATCCGGCGATGGCGAGGGTGGGGATCGCCAGCCAGTACCGGGCAAAGAGCATGGCAATGCCTAGCGCGGTATTGTAGAACGGGGTGTTCGCGCCCAATCCGGCGAATGCACTCCCGTTGTTGTTTCCGGCAGACGAAAAGGCGTAGAGCACTTCGCTGAACCCGTGTGCGCCGGGGTTGAAAATCGTCGCCCGACCCGCGGCGGACATCACAGCGGTGGCGGTGCCGAGGAGGACTACCATAACCGGGATCAGGATGAT
>WBZL01000370.1_pt1 | contig 50134 bp, 40 predicted proteins | sample 5204291 | NCBI WGS metagenome assembly WBZL01 (sample SAMN12344345, study PRJNA552823) | activated sludge metagenome | biome: Activated sludge suspended growth; feature: Nitrification reactor; material: Wastewater; isolation source: activated sludge from nitrification reactor of wastewater... | reverse complement strand
CTTTTCCGGTGCAAACCCGTTTTCGTGCAGGGTATTGAGGAAGGCCCGGTATCGTTCCAGTGCGTTGGGGTGACTTTCGGGGCCGCGGAGGAGGGCGATGTTCCGGTAGTGGTGAACTTCTATCAGGCGATCAAATCCCGCTACCCCAGAGAGCCATCAATCGAAACTATCGGATCGTCATCCACGGGCGAGGCTGACAATCGGCGCGGGCGGTAACCCCAGTGGAAGTGGGCGCATTCGTTCGGGCTTGCGGCCCCCGCGAGGGCGGAGATCCAACTCACGAGGCCGTTTAAAGGGAGGGGAGAAGTGGGTAGAGAAAATTGCGTTGGTTTTCAAAATCAACGGGCATGTGTAATCTTCCCCTCGGAAAGCTGATCAAGTTCGCGTTGGCGCTTTGGTGGCATCCAACACCTCCACTACAACGGTTGCGCCGCACCGAGGTGGATGTTGGCGGTGAGGAAGCCAATCATATTTGCCATGAGGGGAGTTTATATGAGGGCAAGTGGGTGTCAACTCAATCTATCAGGATTTCCGCAATATATTCATCATGCCTAACGGCGGTATGTTACTTCAAAGAGTAATGGCACAGGGGCGTAATAAGCTCCCCAAGAGAGGTTTATTTCAGGATAAAATTTTGAGACACTTTGAGAGAACGAGGAAAACATGCCTGATTTGGGGAATTTTCTTAAATTTGCGCGTCTAATTCATATGTTCTTGGGTTATAGTATGTATTCAGTCTCTTTTGCAACAATTTATACCGCTTAGAACGCCTGCTGATTGCTAATTCCTTGATTCTCATCCGTCTCCCACCCACCAAAAGACCGGATTATTCCTAAATTAATCGCAATAAAGTGAATTTTGACAGGTTAGCCCAAGACAAAAGTTTGTCGATGGTAGATTCTTTTTCTCTCGATTGGGCCTCCATCGAGATGAGGAGTTTGCTAGAATCTGCCTTAGCGCCATTAGATCATTTGATTCCGTATGATGCCTGTACTGTGTGTTTGTTGAGCAACGAACAAATTGTTTTGGGAATATGCAAAGGCTTCCCAAATGTTCATCCATCTGAAGAGATGCTATTTAGTCGAGAGGACTTTTTATGCATTCAGGATTTGATAAAGCAAAATATTCCGATTCGGCATCTTAATGATTTTACAAAACACCTTTTCGCAATCAGTGGATTGTCTGACGAGGGAACCTTCTGCTTACAAACGCCATTGTCCTATCAAGACCAACCTTTAGGCATGATCTTTTTGTTTAAATTCAACGAGGAGATTCCCTATACCGAAAAAGAGGCAGAAGCAGTCATGGCCTTCGCAAAACAGGTGGCATTGGTCATCGAAAACACAAGATTGTTCATCGAATTTCGGCGAAAAACGATTCAAATGGAGGTCGCGGGACAGATAAGCCAGAAGGTGAGTTCTATCTTAAATCCAGACGTTCTTTTAGCAGAAATTGTCAGATTAATTAGTGAAAAGTTTGGCTATTATCATGTTCATATCTTTCTGGTGGATGAACAGTCCCACCAACTTATTTTGCAAGAAATCAGCGGGGAAAAATATGAGGCTCTCCAAAAAGCTGGATTACGGTTAGCCATGGATGGCGCTTCAATTACTGGTTGGGTGGCGTCTAACCGAGCGTTGTTGTTATGCAATGATGTAAGCCAGGAGGCCCGCTATTATTCTCATCAGTTATTACCCAATATCAAGTCAGAATTAGCAATTCCCCTTCAGATAGGCGAGAAACTGGTGGGGGTGCTCGATCTGCAAAGCGATAAACGGGATGCCTTTCGCAATGACGACATCATTCCCTTGCGGCTGATTGGCGATCAGGTAGCCATTGCGATTGAAAATGCAAATCTCTTCCAAAAAACGAATTATCAGGCGAACGTATTGCCCGTTCTGCACGCGATCTCCCTTGAGATTACTTCTCACCTGGAAACTGACCAGGTGTTAGAAACCATCATGCGACAGGCAACAAAGTTGTTAAATGCAAGAGGGAGTACATTGGGTATTTATGATGCCCATAAGCAGGTCATCCGAAAGATTGCAGTCTACAATGTTTCAATGGACCTCATTGGGGTTGAGCTAGAAATCGGTGAGGGCGTATCCGGACAGGTGATTGCGACGGGACGTCCCGTATTTATCAATGACTATTGGAAATGGTCGGGTCAAAGTGCAAAATTTAAAGGGGTTCCTTTTAATGCCGTGTTGGGGGTGCCAATTTTTGGGCAAAATCAAGTGATCGGAGAACTCGTGGTTTTGGATGAAAGGGAGCGGCGCATCTTTACGGAAAATGATGCACAACTTTTAACTCTGCTTGCTGACTTTGCGAGCATTGCCCTGAAAAATTCTGAACTGTACGATGAGGTGCGAAAATCCAAAGAAGAATTGGAGCAGAAGGTGATCAAGCGCACCTCGCAACTCTCTGAGGCGCAAAAGGCCTTGGCCCAAAAAGCTGAAGAATTAAGAAAATTACTTGAAATCACCGTGAATATTCAGGAGGAAGAACGCGCGCGTATCGCGTTAGACCTGCATGATGGCACTAATCAACTCGTCACGGGGACACTTTTTGAGATTCAAGCCGCTCAACAAAGCATTCAAGATCGTCGGTGGGAAGTGTCCTTGTCCAAGTTGGAGACGGCTAAAAATCTTCTCCGCACAATCGAAGCAGAAAACAGAAGGATCATTACGGGCCTTCGCCCGATTATTTTAGATACCGATGGCCTATTAGCCGCCTTAAGGGCGTATACGGAAAATTTCCAAAGAGATTTTGGCATCCATTGCGCTTTTCGAGCGATTGGGCAACCCGTTCAATTTTCACCATCCGTTGAAACCGCGATTTATCGAATCGCACAGGAAGCGTTCAATAATATCGTCAAACATTCCCATGCCAAAAATGTTTACCTGATCGCTGACTTCAACGCGACGAGTTTCCACCTTGCCATCACAGATGATGGCATTGGTTTTGACCTTCAGGCGGGGATTGATTTCACACAGACTCAAATGGGGTTGTTTGGGATGCGAGAGCGCGCACAAAGCATTAACGGGAAATTACTGGTGGAATCTCAACCTGAACAGGGAACCCAAATTTCGTTGGAAGTCTCTTATCCACCGTTCTTGGGGAGTAGCCGATGAAACCAATGAATGGTTCTTCCACCCCCAAACACCACACCATCCAGGGGCAAAAGCCTCTCAATCTTATTCACAGGGCAAATGTAAACATCGTTAGTCAGGAAGGGATAAGCCCGCTCGATATCGTGTTGGAATATCCAACATTAACTGGGGCTATCCTCTGTGTCAACCCAATGACATAGTGCCAACCTGATTAGCATGAACAACTCTCGTATCGCCGAAGTTCTTATTGTGGACGACCACCCCATCGTCCGCCAGGGGTTGTGGAGTTTATTATCCCAATATCCGTTTATCCATGTCGTTGGGGAGGCGAACGATACATCATCTGCGCTCAATAAAATCCAGGCTCTCAAGCCGGACATTGTGCTTTTGGATATTCGTTTGGGAAACCAAAGTGGCATTGATGTTGCCCAACATCTCCGCCGGATGGATTCACCTACACGGGTGATAATCCTCACCTCTTATGATGACAAAGCGTATATTTCATTGGCCGCGCAGGCTGGGGTTTACGGGTATTTGTCAAAAAATGCATCCCCAGAGTTACTTATTGAAGCGATTCAAGCCGTATATGAGGGGGAACGCAGGCTCAGCCCTTCTGTCGGGGGAAAGGTGCTCGAACAACTCGAAAAATTGAGCACCTTACAAGTCCAGGCAGAAATTGGGCTATCTAACCAAGAGTTAGAGCTTCTTGTCCTCCTTGCAGAGGGGGCCAGCACAGAGGAAATGACGAGAAAGCTTTTCTTAAGCGAACGCACCATCAAAAGAAAAATCCAGGATGTTTTGATAAAGTTAGGGGCGGCGAACCGTGTTCAGGCAGTGGCGGAAGCATTTAAACGCGGTCTGTTTTAAAGTGAGTTGGTTGAGGGGGACAATTGGCACGATAGGGACAAGAGATGTCCCGAAAGTTTTATTTTTTTTCATAATAATTAGTTCCAATATCCTACCAGGTGAGTTTATTTTTCTTGCCCACCTCTCTTGTTAGTTTACTTTAGGGCAAGCCCTCAAACCGAATGGTTCCCCCCTTAAATATCGCCAATACCTTGCTTAATATCGAGCAGAAGTTGATTGCTTACCAAACGCTCCACGAAAATGAACTCGGTGAGCTTTGGAAAATCTTGAACGACTGCAAACGAATGATTGTGGCAACGTGTGACGAAAATGACAGCACGAATGTCTCCATTGAAAAAAACGAGGAGCTATCACCATCCTAATTGACACCGATGTGGTGAAACCCTTTTGAAGGTTTCAGGAATTTCCTAGAGCTTTGGAGTAGTAGAGATTGATTTCTTCAGCCTACTCCTAAAATTTTATCGTAACTGCTTAGGCTTAGAGATGAAAATCCCCGAAAAAAAAGTGCAAGGGGATGTCCATCTCTTTCACCTTTTTTGGGGCTAACCTTTACCCTGGCTGAGTAGTTACATTTTATCTATTTATTCGCGGAGGACGAAAGGAGCTTTATTGAATGGTTTTTTTTGCAGTTGATTCCACATTTGGTTGACAGGAGAGGCCACATTGAAACTGGCTTCTACTAACATTGATTCGGAGGTACTTCCATGAGTGATAAAGAAAAAGCCCCCTTAGGGGAATCAAGTGAAGATGGTGATGCCCCTATGAAAATATCTCGCCGGGATTTTTTAGTCGGCGCAGGTGCGGGTGTCATTGTTACAGGCGCTGCCGCTGCAGGAATTGCGGCATTTCGAGGTCCACAAATTCAGGAAATCATTACGGAAATCGAGATTCCAGTTGAAGTCGTCCGTGAAGTTGTACGAGATGGGCAGACTTCAACCCCCGAAACCGTAATTTCAGCTCCTGGCCTACCAGCTTCTGTTCGCCCTGTTTCCCTCAACATTGACGGTAAACAATACGATTTGATTGTAGATGTACGCGAAAGCCTTTGGGAAGTGATGGTTGGCTCCTTGGGGCTAGGATCCGTCAACATGGGTTGCGACCGCGCACAGTGTGGTGCTTGCGCCATCTTGGTCGATGGACGATCCGTAAACGGATGTACGGTTTTGGCCGCCCGTTTAGGACGCGGGCAAAAAATTCTCACCGTCGCTGGCCTATCCAAAGGTTCCAGAGAGGATCAATTACACCCCATCGCAAAAGCTTACTGGAAAGAGAACGGATCACAATGCGGTATCTGCACACGTGGTTTCATTATGTCTACCTACGATTTGATCAGCCGGAACCCCAATCCAAACGAGGATGATATTCGTGAGGCTCTCGCAGGCAACATATGTCGCTGTTCTGAATATCCTAACATCTACAATGCAGTCCTAACTGCGGCAGAAGAAATGCGAGCGGCATAGGAGATATAAGACATGGCAAAGAATGTAAAACACCTAGATGTATACCGGGTAATTCAGGATCAGGCATATGCGTCACAACTCTCGCGCGCTGAGTGGCTGGAGTTAGTCAACTCCCCTGACTATATGTTTATTATGGGAGAAAACCCGGAATGGAAAGATGCTTTAACCAATCGACACCGACAGCTCTTTAAAAAATATGGGATTCTCGACCAAGCCCAACTCCAACAAGAGACCACTGGCGCGCTGGGCATTGGTGCGAAAGCTGAATATTCGTATGTCGGCAAGCCGATGACCAAATATCAAGGCCCGGGCATTGTTTCAGGCGTAGGGCGCTATGTGGAGAACATGTCCATGTCTGGGATGGTTCACCAGGCCGCCTTGCGGAGTCCCCATCCTCATGCGATCATTAAAAGTATAGACACCAGCAAAGCCGAAGCCCTCCCTGGTGTTGTAGACATTATTCACTTCTTCAATTTAGATGAAGTTGAAAATGCTCGCACGAGCGGCGGCCCGCCCCCCCGCTTCATCTTCAACGAAGAAGTGATGAAAGTAGGGGATGCCGTCGCCGTCGTCGTTGCTGAATCCTGGCACATCGCGGAAGAAGCCACGCACCTGATCGAAGTGGAATATGAAGTCCTTCCGGCTGTATTGGATATGTTTGAAGGGATGAAAGAATCCACCCCCACCCAATGGGACAACGAACTTCCAGGCACGATCATCAGCGTTTCCGACCCCGAAATCTTGGGCGACCCAGATGCGGCCTTCGCTGATGCCGACGTGGTTGTCGAAGTTGAATCATCTCGCTCAACCGAACAGCACCTTGCGCTTGAAGTTACGAGCAGTCTCATGTACTGGGATGATGACCGCTTAATTGTCTACCTCACCACTCAATACGCACACGGCGCACGGAACACGCTGGCCCAACGATTGGGAATCCCGCAAAATAACATTAAAGTTATCAACACGGGCTACCACGGCTCAGGCTACGGCTACCGAGGTGGTATCGCAGAGGACGAGGTCTATTCTGCCATTCTCGCCCGCCGCACAGGGCGCCCGGTCAAACGTGTCGCGACCCGAAGTGAAGACTTTGTAACCCGCCAACACCGCCCGCAATTTCACAACACCGTTCGCCTGGGCCTGACCTCCGATGGCATCATTACCGCCCTCCACGCCAAAGTCATCTCAAATGTCGGGGCACAACGGGCGAGCGCGGCCTCCGGTTCCTGGTTTGGATATGAAAACCTGTATGCCGCCGCGAACATCAAACTCGAAGCCACCGACGTCTTCACCAATAGTTATCTTTCCGGCCCTTACCGGTGCGTTTCGCATCCTGCCGCCACCTTAGGTCAGGAAGTTGCGTTGGACGAAGCGGCAAACCAATTAGGCATCGATCCGGTTGAAATTCGGTTAAAAAACTTCAACCTCACCGGAAACCCCTTTAACGGTGCCCGCTTCAGTAATCCTGGAATCGCCACGACCTTAACCGAAACCGCGCGGGCGATCGATTGGGCGAATAAATGGCACGCCCCGGGCGCAAACGAGGTCAGGCCCGGAGTTTTCCACGGAATTGGGATCGCCTGCCACACGTGTAGTCACGGTGGGGGGCTGGGTGGCTCCGGTCAGGTACATATCAATGCCGATGGCACCATGAACGTGATTTCCGGCAGTAACGAAGTCGGGTCGGGACAACGGTCCAACATGCTCATGATCGCGGCCGAGGCCATGGGCATTCCCATTACAATGGCGAAGATCACCCCCTACGTAGATACGGACTTAACCACCGATACGATTGGAACCTTTGGCTCCCTCCAAACCAATACGGCTGGCTCTGGCGTATACGAAGCGGCAATGGACGCCCGCCGACAGATTTTTGCCAGAGCTGTACCTCTATTCCTGGATAATTTGGAACTCGAAGTGACGGTTGAGCAACTGGACATTAAAGACGGAAAAGTGTACGTAATCGACAATCCAGAAGCATCTATGACCGTTGCAGATGTCGTGCGAACAGCGGGCCTCGGCGGGATCGTTGGGAATGGCAAACACGTCGCCATCCCCGGCTTTACACGTGCGGCTTACGCCACCCAAGCGGCGGAAATCGAAGTGGATACAGTAACTGGCACCATTCAGGTCATCAGCTACGTAGCCGCACACGATGTTGGCAAAGCGTTGAACCCCTTTAATCTCGACTCCCAAATCCATGGCGGCGTGATTCAAGGGATCGGTGCCGCTTTAACCGAAGAAATGTTAATCGATCAAGCCACGGGTCTTCCGCTTACCGATAACATTCTCGAATACAAAGCCCTCAGCATCAAAGATGCGCCCCGCCACATCGAAGTGATCCTGGTTGAACACGCGCGTGAATATGGTATTTTCGGTGCCCACGGGATTGGTGAACCGCCAATTGCGTTGGCTGGTCCCGTCATCAGCAATGCCCTTTTCAATGCCATTGGTGTCCGCCTAACCGATATGCCTTTCACTAGAAACAAGGTTTTGGCCGCTTTGGCTTAGGAGTATAGAGATGAGACAATTTGAACTTTATGATGCAACAACCGTTGATGAAGCAGTCCAAATGCTTACACAACATGGCTCAAGTGCAAAATTGGTCGCAGGGGGGAGTGATCTGGTGACCGGCCTCATGAAAGACTATGTAGAAGGGCCAGGATTGCCTTACCCAACGGTATTGATTGATGTCACCACGATTCCAGAGTTGCATGGCATCACCGTCAGCAGTAGCTTAAAGATTGGTGCCACCACCACCCTCACGGATATCGGCGAGTCAGAAGATGTAAAAGCAGGATGGAAAATTGTTTCCGACTCTGCCTTTTCCGTGGCCTCCCCGCTGATTCGAAACTTTGGCACCTTAGGCGGCAACTTGAATCAACGCCCCCGCTGTTGGTTCTTACGCGGGCCAGATTTCCCATGCTATAAAAAAGGTGGTGACTTCTGTTTCGCAGTGACAGGCGATAACCGTTATCACGCCATCATCGGAGGCGAACTTTGTTATATCGTTCACCCCTCGGATACAGCCACTGCCTTATTAGCCCTAAATGCTTCGGCAGAAATTGCTGGCCCAGCCGGAAGACGTACGGTCGCCTTTGATGATTATTTCATCGGACCTCGTACAGATGTCTTGCGCGAAAACGTGTTGGAACAGAGTGAAATCCTCGTCAATGTTCAGGTGCCCGAACTGGCCACCGGAACCAAGATGGCCTGGATCAAACTTAAGGACCGCCAAGTATATGACTTTGCTGTCACCAGTGTAGCAGTAGTTGCCAACATCCAGGATGGTGTCTGGCAAGAGGGGCGCATTGTCCTAGGGGGGGTTGCCCCCGTGCCCTGGCGTGCAAAAGTTGTGGAAGATGCTTTGGTTGGGAAAGATGTGAACACAGCCATTAAAACCGCCGCAGCATTGATCCGCAACGAAGCCCGCCCCCTCAGCAATAATCAACACAAGGTCAATATTGCAATTGGATTAACCGAGCGAGCCGTTTTACAGGCCGCGACATCCTGATCATAAACAAAATGGGACTTGAAAGATAGGACCTCCCATCTTTCAAGTCCCCCAAAAAAATAAAGAGCCGGTGATTTTTTAGGCACCGGCTCCTTATCTCAATCGTTTCTGGAACTTCCGATTACTTTATCCGAGCCAGGCGAATGGGATCTAACATTCGTCCGTGGACTTTCCCGTTTGTAGCCAGGTAGCCCCCATCCGAAAACTGCCAGGATGCCCCTACCAAATCGGTCAAGACCCCACCGGCATCCTCTAAAATTACGACTGCCGCGGCAACATCCCACAAATTGAGTTGAAGGTTAAAGTAGGCATCTAACCGCCCCGCCGCAATTTGACAAATGCCTAACGATGGCGCACCAAGAATGTTTAAAGCAACAATATCTCCTGCCATCAACTCGATAATATAAGACGTGACTTTACGCTTCTCTACGTTATCAGGCCAGTCGGTCGCAACCACCGAGGCCAGGTAAGCCTCAACGCCTTCCGAAAACCACCGAGTTTTAATGGGTTTGCCATTGAGGTAGGACCCTTTGTTGCGAATAGCATGGAACAATTCATCCCGGCACGGATCATAAACCACCCCAACACGATACAACTTCTTATGCCGAAACCCCACAGAAACACTAAAAAAGGGAATCCCCTTCATATAGTTAATGCTCCCGTCAATGGGATCAATAATCCACAAAGATTCGGCATCTGGGTCCGGTTTTTCGTCCATTTCCTCACTAAGAATGGGAATGTCAGGAAAATCAGCCTGCAAAATTTGCACAATGCGTTCTTGCACCTTTAAGGTGACAGGAAAAGTAATATCCCAAGAGCCTTTCCGGCGAATTTCTCCCGGTTTGCCCAACTGTTGAAGCGCAATTTCGCCCCCCTCTTTCGCCGCTCGTGTCGCTACTTCCAGGATTTTATCGTAACTAATGTCTGCCATCGTTCACTCCTTGATGAATACAAGTTCTTAATCATGGTCTTCAAAACCTTTTTATAAACGTTCATCATATCATGTAATTTTTCAATCTTAAAATATTGGAGGCCCCAACGTTGAACAAAAAAAATTATCCCCCCATTGTCGTCATATTGATGCTCGTGTTACTCCTTGTCGGTTGCCAACCCGCAAAATTACCCCCCATCATCACACGGGTAACCGCGACCCCACTTCCCCGCACAGAAACACCTGTCCCCGAGCCGACCGAAGTTCCAACAGAGGCCGCCCCCGAACCCACCCAGGACACAGGTAGCACCACCTCAGAAACCACCCCCACCGAAATCCCCGCGGAGGCCCCTCCCGAACCAGAAGTAGAGGGCGTAGATGTTGTTTTCAAATACCTGACCCCTTTCCAAACGATTGAAGAGGTAGAGCCGTTTATTGCCAAGGTAGATGAATTCGAGGGCGTTTTGTTAGCAAATGGCGACGAAGGTTCTATCACCATCTCGTATGACCCAAATGTGACCGATGTTGCGACTCTCATGACCCTGCTGGATCAAGCTGGCAAGACAGTTGAAGAACCGGAAGGTTAAGGGTTTATCTCTCTGGAGTGATGCAAAACATGAGCGCAGATCCCTCAAAAAAACTCGTCCAAAAAATTGTAGTTGGGTTTGACCTCGAATTTATGCCCCCCGTTTTAGTTCGAAGTTTCTCCTCATTAAAAGGAAAAATTACACGAAAACGCTACCGAATTCAGGTCGTTCTTGGCGCAATCACCAAACTGCCAGTCAATACGGACGTGTTATTTGTGCCAGAAGAATTGTTCGAGAAAGCCCAACAAATCACTACCCCAGAGACACGCATTATCGTCCTCGATAGAAAAAGAACCTACCAGGTCATTTTTGACAAATTCCTCCTGGAACTCGAAGAAGGCAATGAATTCTTTGCAAATCGTTTAGGTCAAGGCGAAACCCTTGAAACCATTGGCCCCTTAGGGGGCGTCATCAAGCGTTATCGTGGCTCAGAACGAATCAGTTAAAAGGATGCGTTCGTAGTGATGCCTGTATTGAACAAGAACCACTCCGAACGCATCCCCCAACGAAAGCAGGTCCAATTGGATAATTCCACCAAACTCCATCGTCTGGAACAACAGTTAAGCGCCTTCGAGAAATTGCACAAAAACGAACTCGCAGAATTCGAGCGCAAACTTGCTATCTTTCAACAGTTACAAAAAGATGAAGTTGAACTTTTGCACAAAGAAGTCACCAAGTTAAAAGCTCTCATCGAAAGCCAGGAAACTGCACAAACCGCTTGAGCAATTTGTAAAAAAGAATTGTTCAAAACAGCCTAACCAAAATCCCCCAAAAAGGATTGCATCATGCCGACAGATACTCCAAAGGAAGAAAATTTGAATTCAACCCCTGACCAACCCCCAATTCTTTCCCGCCGAGATTTTCTAAAACAAGCCACGGCAGGAACCATCGCATTAACTGCCGTGGGCTTTGGCATCGGCGGGTTATTGCAACCCAAGCCCACGTATGAAATTCAAGAATCCACAGGCTTTATTCTCCCTGATCCCACGCTTTGTATTGGATGCCTGACTTGCGAAGTCATCTGTTCGCAAGTCCATGCGGACCAAGGGCTCTCCGATGTCCCGCGTATTCGAATTTATAACGATCCCAACACCGTAGTAGACGAGGCCATTACCAGTGCCTATGGGGACCGAGGGCAATATCATCAAAGTCCCTGCCTCATGTGCCCGGAAGCACCCTGCCACTACGTCTGCCCCGCAGATGCCCTCCCCATCGAACCCACCACCCACGCCCGCATCATTGATGAAAACAAATGTATCGCTTGTGGGCGATGCACAGAGGCTTGTCCGTTCATCACCTTAGATGAAATTGAAGCTACCAATCGGCTGGAACTCGGACAAGGCTCACGCATCACATTCGATCCACTCAAAAATGTCTATACGAAATGCGATTTGTGCTACTGGCGTCCAGAAGGCCCAGCCTGTGTCGAACGTTGCCCTGTCAATATCCGCATCCAACAAGGGATTATTTCATCCGATCGATTATGTTTAACCAACGCCCCTTCCACCAAAGAAATTTGGGGCAAACAAAGCGAACTGGATTGGGAATGGAACCTGTAACGAGGCCAATGTGAATCAGCCTACTCGGATGCGCACGTTGATCAAAGGAATTGGCCTTTTGCTCGTTATTGGAGCACTGGCTTTATTTGTAAAAAGCGGCGTTGCCCAGGAACTGTTACCGGGCACACCATTAACAACAGACAATGGGAATGAGTTCCGCCCAGTTTGGAGTCCAGATGGCACAAAAATCGCCTTCTTTGCAAATCGAAGTGGCGATCACGACATCTGGCTCATGGACGCAAATGGACAAAACCAATTCGCCCTGACCAACGGCGCCTCCGATGATCGGCGCCCAAGTTGGAGCTCCGATGGCGAATGGCTCGTCTACGATTCCCTTCGCGAGGGCAATCGGAATATCTGGATTATCAGCGTCAACGGAGGGGAGCCAACGCAATTGACCTTTACACCTGGCTTCGATAGTTTTCCTTCCTTTAGCCCAGATAACCAACAAATTGCGTATTACTCCTACTATCAAGGCAAACTTGATTTGATGATCCTCGACCTGGAAGATTACTTTAATCGCGGGGAAGTCGGCGAACCAACCATCCTTCTCCCCGCCCTTGCAGACGAAACCCAAGGCCAATGCACCTTTGCCTGCCACACCCCGCAATGGAGTCCCGACGGCACCCTCCTCGCATACACCAAAGAAAACGACCGAGAAATTTGGGTTGTACAAGCAAGCGGCGACAACCCCCGACGTGTTGGCGACTATGAAAACAACCATCAACTCCACTTCCCCACCTGGTCAAAAGACGGAAAATTGATCTTCCTCTCCCAACACACCAACAAAGATCAGGAGCCCGTCAACGATGTCTGGGAAATGGATGTAAATGGCAATAACCTGAACCTGCTCTTCGAAGGCATCCCCCACGGTGGCCCCCTTTACTGGAATCCAGTTGACGCGGACACCGTGGCCTTTCATTCCCCTCGCTCCGGCAACTTTAGCCTCTATGCAACTAACTTAAAAAATGGCATCGCAGAGGTTTTAGCCGTTGAACCTACCCCGGCCCCCTCCCCCACGGAACCAATTACCGAACCGGTCCCCGCGACCTCCGTCCCCACGCCGGAAACCCCCTCTACCACCTCCAAACCGGTGGACATCCCTTTGACGTCGATCCTCATGGGCCTAATTGCTCTGGGCGGGATCGCCTTTTCAATCTACTGGCTTTGGGAAAAGAAATAATGGATCCAATTTTATTAATTCCGCACAAATTATCCTCACCTATTGGAGGTTGCAGTGAAACGATTTATCTTACCAATCGCGGTCATCTGTAGTTGGCTATTTCTGATCGGTGCGTCCACAGGCTTCGAAGTGGACAACCCACAAGGATGGCCTCCGCAGACAGCGCTTTATAACGACGCCGCTTTCCTCGCACGTGCGATCCCCTTCATCATGGCCTTGGGAATCATCACTGGAATTTACCAGGCTCGGGTGGCCGCGAAAAGTGGGGGAGACGCGATCCTCGGCGACAAAGTCCGCCGCCATGATACCAGCGTCATTCTCGCCCACTGGCTCAATGCGGTGGGATTGATCCTGGGCCTCGTAAGTGGGGCCATCATTTTACGCTGGGTCGAACGCCCGGATGAAATCCGCACAATTTTCGTCATCCACTATCTTGGTGCATCGCTCGCTATCTTCGCCATCTTCAACCACCTGACACGCCACGGCGTGAGTGGAGGAACCGGTCTGATCCCAAAAAGTTTTAGCGTAATCCGAGATGTAATCGGTGAATTACTCGCCTATCTAGGCCTCTTTGGTCCTGACGAGGCCGTCCTCAGAATTCCCTGGCCCAAAGCCATTCGAATACCCATTGCCCGTTACGCAAAAGCGTTGTTAGGGTACAAAGAATCGGAAACAGGCAAGTATCTCTCCACAGAACAAATCATCTCCTACCCCCCTTGGGCAATGTTGATTGCGCTGATTGTTTTTACAGGACTGATCAAATCGCTCAGATACACCTGGAATATTCCGGCCTCGCTTTTGGTTTGGGCCACAGGTATTCATGACCTGGTCGCAATTGCCATTGGGGTGATGCTCGTCATCCACTTATTGCCCCTTCTGTTAGTGCCTGCCAACTGGACTCTCCTTCTCTCCATGTTCAGGTCCACAGTGCCTTTGGAATACGTCAAAAAACGTCATCCAAAATGGTATCGCACGTTAAAAGCAAACCAATCCGAACCAGCCATCCTACAGGAAGCCGAAAACGCAGTCACAGAGCAGGCAACCACAAAATCTACAGAAGCCCTTGCGGCGGACTAAATCCTGATTTCCAAAACAAAGTTTTGATATGTTGATTCGATACACCTTGGAGCTATGAATGATTGAATTCAAAGAAATCGCCCAAGCCCTGATGAAGGCTCAAACTCGTAAAGAAAATGTAGCCCTTGCCTCAATTATCAATATTCGTGGCTCATCCCCCCGACATAATGGCGCCCGGATGCTCGTCTGGCCGAATGGGCAAATTGTGGGAACCATCGGAGGCGGCACCTTAGAATATCGTGTCATCGAAGACGCTATCAAAGCGATTGGCGCACAAGATTCGCAATATCTCAATTATGTCTTTGATGCCAGTGGCCGCCCAGGAAGTGTAGGTCTTTGTGGTGGTTCGGTGGATGTGCAAATCAATGTCCACCTGGATGAATTTGCCGAAATAGTGACCACCGCACAAAAAGCGCTCGACCGAGGCGAAATGGTCACCATCGCGTCACGGGTTTTAGACGAAAACACCCCATCCCTCGCCCAAAACGCCCAACTGCTCATCTGGCCCGATCGGCGGACCTTCGGCTCTCTCGGCAATCCATCCGTGGAGGCCAAAGTTATCGAAAAGGCTTTAGAAGCGATGGGAACGCGTTCATCCGGGTTGGTCGTCATCGATTTAGAAAAAGACAACGTTGAAGCCCCATACATCAACATCCACCTGGATGTCCTTGAGCCAAGCGAAACTCTCTTAATCGTCGGGGCCGGACACGTCGCCCAACCCCTGGCCGCAATGGGCAGTGCCTTGGGATTCCACGTCTGTGTGGTGGATGACCGCCCGGAATGGGCCAACCCCGAACGATTTCCAACCGCAAATGAAATTGCGATCATCGATTACGAACCCGTCCACGAAATTCTAGCGCCTATTCCTTTCGTCATGACTCCCAACACGTACGTTATCATCACCACCTGGGGGTACGATCTCCCCGTCATGGAACAGGCCCTTCAACAAAACCCTGCCTATATTGGCCTTGTGGCAAGCCCCACCAAAGCACGCGTCCTCTTTAAACGATTAAAAAACATTGGCTTCCCCGACGAAGAAATTCAACGCATCATGGCCCCCATCGGGTTAGATATTGGCGCCGAAAGTCCTGCCGAAATTTCCATCTCCATCCTGGCCGAAATTCTCGCCCTTACCCGCGGAAAGTCAGGAAGACCATTACGAGAAATTCGCGGGGCAATTATCGACTCGCTATTTCACCCCGAAATAGAATTTCCAAAGCCCAAAATACAGGTCAGCAACCCTGCTAGCGTTAGTGAAGCCGTATGATTAGCGCCATTATTTTAGCCGCCGGTTTATCTAGTCGAATGGGGCGTTTCAAACCGCTCTTGCCGTATGGACATTGCACCGTCATTGAGCAAGTCATTACGGTGTTATTAACAAGCCATGCAGAAGAGGTAATTGTCGTAACCGGGTTTAAGCATCAAGCATTGGAACAACAGTTGAAATTTTGGCCTGTAAATCTGGTTCATAATCCAGATTTTGCAAGTGGCGAAATGCTAACCTCCCTCCAGGTTGGGTTAAGCGTCGTAAGCCCCGCCTCCGAGGCCATACTTCTTGCCCTGGGCGACCAACCCGCTATTCAGCATTCCGTTATTGAGAAAGTCGTCGCCGGCCATCAAAAAAATCCAGACCAGGTTATTATCCCCTCCTACCAAAGACGTCGCGGCCACCCATTGAGTATCCCTCGAAAATATTTCAACAAAATCCTAGCCTTAGGGCCTGGAAACACATTAAGAGATTTACTAAATTCAACTAATAATATTATCCATGTAGAGGTGTATACTTCTAGTATATTGAGGGATATGGATACTATTCACGATTACCACCGTGAACTTGCTTTATTAGATACATCGTTAGTGCTTCAAAGCATTTAGCGCTCAAATTTCAGCCCTCAGATATAAAAAAAACAAAAAGGAGTATAAGAAATGCCATTCAAATTAGGAACACCCGAATTACTCATTCTTCTGACCATTGTCATCATCTTGTTTGGTGTCGGACGTGTCGGAAAACTTGGTGCAGAACTTGGCAAAGGAATCCGTGAACTGCGCCGCGGCCTAACCGCCCCAGAAGAAGACGAAAAAGTTAGCGAACCGCGAGACATTAGTTAGTCGAATGGCCCAGCCTCCCGTCATTCCAGATACCACGGCGAAAGGAAGCGCGCGAAACTGGTCTCCTCGAAATCAGTTTCGCGCGCTTCAACGCGTATTTCGCCGACGCGTTGCCTCCCAAAACGCAGATGCGATGACCGTTCTCCAGCATCTGGATGATCTACGGATTCGCCTCACGAAAATACTAATTTCCCTCACCGTCATGACAGGCGTGAGTTTTTATTATTCTGGGACCCTGGTAGATTTTTTAGCAGCGCCAGTTGGCGGGCGAGAACAATTAGTCTCCATTGATGTCACAGAAAACATCGGCGTCTTTATGCGTGTTTCGCTTCTGGGCGGACTTATTCTGGGGTTTCCATTTTTGCTACACCAAATCGTGGGTTTCATTTCGCCCGGTCTAGAAAAACGCGAACGCCACCTGTTGAAATTATTGCTCCCCGCTGGAACACTCCTTTTCTTTTTAGGTGTAGGGTTTGCATGGTTTATTATGGTGCCGACGGCCCTGCAATTCCTTCTCAACTTTCTTGGCATTCTCACCACACCTCGCTCGTCTACCTACTTCAGTTTTGTGACCTCGTTTCTTTTCTGGCTTGGGATTAGTTTTGAAATGCCTTTAGTGATATTTTTCCTTGCGAAATTAAAATTAGTCACGGCAGGACAATTACTACGCGGGTGGCGATATGCCATCATGGGGGTGGTTACAGTTGCGGCCATAGTCACCCCCACCATCGACCCGGTCAATATGATGATCGTGGCCGCTCCCCTTTTTATTTTGTATATATTCGGAATATTTTTGGCCTGGTTTGCTTAGGAATTGCTCATGGACATAATTGGAATTGGTGGCCCTGAATTTATCATCTTGTTATTACTAGGCGCTGTTATCTTGGGTCCCAAGCGAGTGATTTGGATGGCACGTGAAATTAAGCAATCCCTGCAGCAAATTCAGAATATGACTAGAAATATCACAAAAGAAATTAACCGGGAATTTGACTTGCTTGAGAATGATGAGCAACTAGGAAATCGTACGAACCCCAAAACGCCTGAAAAAATTACGCGCGCCGTTGACAACGGCTCACAGCCCCAATTACCTGATGCCTACAAACGCTTCCGAGAGGATTTTCCCAATGAGGGATGAATAGAGAACAACCCGCAAGACATTTCATCTTCCCTACCAGCCGCAGAAATGCGTGAGGGGTTGTTTGTGGGTAAGGAATTTTCCATTGATAGCGATCTCGTTGATTCCCTGCTGAGGAGTTTATATTTTTAGTTGGCTTTTATTTTTAATTTTTGTGAAGCGATTAATGGCTACACGCAAAACATGACTTTATCCTCGTGTTTGTGATACTCCACGCATAACGCCCGCTCCTGCCCCGCCCGTTTCAACACCAGCAGGGCAGCCGGTTCCAGGATTTCTTGTTTGTCGTCATTCATTAACTTGGCCGTATGCGTCCCCCACCACTGGGCCTCCCACCCCAGGCTTTCGGCATACGTCATCACCCGCAAGACGATCTCATTCAAAATGACATCGTACATCAAACGCGGCAGGGTGTAGCTCAAATGACCCGTAGGCATGGGAGAAAGACAAAACGCGCCGTTTGGCGCGTTTTGTGGTTTGGTTGTTGGTAAGCAACAGTAAATGATTACCATTTGTAGGGATACAAAATCGCTCCGATGATTGGACTTGCTAAATGCCCTCAAGGGGACTTCAGCCTCTGCACATGACCTCGGTGGCCGCTATTTTTTCCACTCAGCTACGAGGGCGCACATCAGCTACAAGTCACTGAGTAAAAAAATATCAGGCTAAACTTTCAATTGAAAGTTTTCCTCATCCGTACGATCTAACTTCGTGTCTTCCCAAGAAGTCGGATCATTGAGGGGTTCCAAATGGGTAAAGACTGTCGTATTGGGGAGATCATGCCGTAATGAGGTCTCGATACGTTCTAACAACTCATGCCCGCGCTTCACTGTCCAATCACCAGGGACGAGCACATGCATCGATACGAATTTTCGTACGCCTGCCTGCCGGGTTCGTAGAGCATGAAATTGCACCTCTTCTGCCGAAAATTGTGCCAGAATCTCTTGAACTTTTTTCTGTTCTTCAAGGGGAATTGCTGTATCCATAAGTCCAAGCACGGAATTTCGGACAATATGAAAACCTGAGCGGATAATATTGAGCGCCACAATTATAGCTACCACGGGATCGAGCCATTCTAAACGCGTCAAGACAACCGCCCCACCCCTATTAACACCCCAACCGACGTCCAAACATCCGTCAACAAGTGCTGGGCATTTGCCTGTAAAGTAATTGAGTTATATTGTTTTCCTGCCCGCAACAACAGTAACGCCGTGACCAAATTAACGAGCGAAGCAATTACGGAAACACTTAACCCAATTCCCACCTGCTCAAGGGGTTGAGGCGTCATGAGCCGTGGCAAAGCCGCATAGCCAATACTGAGGGCCGCCACAAGAATGAGAGTCCCTTCAACGCCACTTGAAAAATATTCGGCTTTCGTATGTCCATAGGCATGGTCCTCATCTGCCGGGCGCGCGGCGATCGTCAACATGGCCAGTGCCATCACCCCACCGACAAGATTTACAAGTGACTCAATTGCATCAGAAAGCAAGCCGACTGACCCAGTAAATAGATAAGCGGTTAGTTTTAGCCCTATTGTCAGAACAGCCGCCCCAATCGAAAGCCAGGCATAGTTTGTGCGAGATAACCCGTTCATAGGCTGTGATTATACTTCTCTCGTTGTCGGACTACCACCCATAACTTTTACGCCCATTGAACGACAACAGAGGCATCCGTTCATGAAATTATTTCAGCTATTTTTTCTTGCATCATCTTCAAACCCCATCCAGGAGCGTATCCCATGTCCAACACTTTCTTCCCCACCCTGAAACGGTTCGTCTACAGCGGCCTCTTCCTGTTAACAGCCATCTTCACCCTGGCCATGCAAACCCACCCAGGCCCAGGGCCTGACACCCCCACCACCCTGCCCCTCCTCTGGACCGCCGGGGGCCTGGATGCAGGCAATACAGGCGCAGGGCAAGCCGCGCGCATGGCTACCGACCCCGCGGGTAATATTGCCGTCGTCTCGGCCCCCGCCCTCGCCACCGGGTTAGCGGTCACCTCCTATACGCCGAATGGCGACTTTCGCTGGCGCGGCATTGTCACCCCCACTTCCGGCACGTTTCAAGCCGATTGGGTCGTCGCGGCGGCCAATGGCGATGTCATTGCAGTCGGGCACAATGTCAACGCCAACGGCCATCCCATCGCCCTCACCATGGTGCGTTATACTACCGACGGCACCCAACTTTGGCGCTTAGACCTGAACCGCACCCTGCCTTCGGTGGGACGCTTATTGGTGGATGGAGCGGGTAATGTCTACCTCGCATTTAACTCCCTGGGGGATGGGCAGGATATCGAACTGCACAAATACAACCCCTCCGGGGGACTGGTTTGGACGCAAGGGATCGCCACCATTCAATTAGCCAATGATCTGGCCACCTCTCTGGCCCTTAGCCCGGATGAAACAGAAATCGTCCTCACGGGTGACAACAGCGGTGGTGCGGTCTGGATCACTGCCTCGTATGATACCGCCACCGGCGCGCAAAACTGGCTCGTCACCGCCCCCGAAGGGATCGCCGCGCTGGATGTCGTCGTGGATGATACCAATGTCTACGTCACCGGGCAGGGGAACGTGGGCATTCAAACGTATCTCTCTGTGGTTGCCTATGACCGGGCGTCGGGCACCAAGGTGTGGCGCACGGATACCCGTCCTGCCGACAGCACAGGAGGGGCGGGTGTCCGCATCAGCAAAGCCCCAGACGGGAGTCTGGCGGTGACTGGCTATGCCTCGCGCGGCTTCCTGGACTGGTACACCGTCGCCCTTGAAACAACCGGCGCTATCCGCTGGAGTGCCGTTCGGGATGGGGGCTTGAACACCGATGAAATTCCCCGGAGCGTGCTTGTCCTCGAGGATGGGACCACGGTTGTGACCGGACGGGGCGGACCAGCCCTTCCGGGGGGCTTTATTCAAGGCGTGACGGCAGGTTACAGCCCGAACGGCACTCTGCTCTGGGAAGCATTTGCCGCCCAGGAAACTCGATGGCTCACCACCCTCCCTGAAGGGAATGTATGCGCCACGGGCGGGTACGATGCCCTGATCACCTGTTGGGACCTTGTGGGTGTTCCGCAAACCGCCCATACGACTTTCCTATCCCCCTCCGCGAACGCCCCTCACACCACCAACGCGGGCGATAACAATGGCTTTCAGTCCCGAGCTGGCAACGCCTACAAAAATGATCTATCTTTTGCGGTGGATACCAACAGCGGCACAAACACCAATACCTCCTGCACAAACAGTGGCAAGGACAAACACACTTTCTCGAACTACAATTTCACCCTTCCCATTAACGCACAAGCTCAGGGTCTTGAGGTCCGCCTCGATGCCCGCGTCGACTCAACAGCTGGCAACCCACTCATGTGCATAGAGTTTTCCTGGGACGGCGGGATTACCTGGACCGCCGCCAAATCCACGCCCCCGCTCACGTCCTCTGAAGTCACCTATCTCCTAGGAAATACGACGGATACATGGGGGCATACCTGGAACTCCAGTGACTTTAACAACGAAAATTTCCGTCTGCGGATCACAAATGTTGCCAGCAATTCCAGCCGCGATTTCTATCTGGAATACCTGGCCGTCAACGTCACCTATCTTCCGTAAATCAAAGTCACCCTTCATGATTTTGTACATAAAAATAATTCTTCAAAAGAGAGGTAAGCCGCCCTTCTCTTTTGCGGGATAATTTCTTCTCTGCCTGAGCAGTACCCATAAAAAAACACTGGCCTTCCCCGCGGGTGTTTTTTTATGGGTAAACAGGTTTTTTATCATGTATTGAGTGGGAGAAAGCTTGAAAAGACTTGATTTTGGATGATCAGCCTCGAGAGTTTTAGGGATATTTCATTCAAGCATAACTTTTGGGAGTATTTAGCAACATACAGGGTACATCCAATTGATCAGCAATCTGCATTGTGTAAAAATCCGATATGAGTCCCGCGGCGTATGCTTGTTTAACCCTCGTTCTCCTTTTCTGCATTCATCCACCCCTACAATGAACCTCACTGACCTCGAACACCTCTACCCCGTCTTTCGCTCCTTACCCCCACTCCTCAAACAAGCCACCGAAAAAACCCTGTTCCGCGTGGATGCCGCACCCGGGCAGGTGTTGTTCGATACCGGAGACCCATGTCACGCCTTTTTGCTGATTGCCTCTGGTTCGTTGCGGGTTGTCCAGCCTGCCCCCGATGGCCGCGAACTGCTTTTGTATCGCCTCGGGGCGGGAGATACCTGCATCTTGACGGTGAGTTGTCTGATGGGGGCTAAACCATACCCCGCGCGCGGAATCAGTGACACCGACCTGGTGGGGTACGCCCTTTCCAGGGAATTGTTCCAACAACTGCTGTCCCAATCCGAAACCTTTCGGCATTTTGTCTTTTATTTTTTTGCTGAAAAAATCCTGGGGTTAATTGATTTGATCGAAACTCTGGCATGGAGCCAGTTGGATCGTCGGTTAGCGGCACTTTTGTTGGAGAAAGGGACGATGATTCAAACCACCCATCAACTGCTCGCCAACGAGGTCGGCAGTGTGCGGGAGGTGGTCAGCCGCGTGCTCAAAGACCTGGAACAAAAAGGGTTGGTTCAGTTGGGACGCGGGCAAATTGCCATTTTGGATACAGCCGGGCTTGAAAAAATTGCGCGGCCGTTCGGTGACACGAGTCACTGACGCGGTGGGACTTTTGTACTATGCTTAGATTGTGAAAATTCTTTCAATCAGTAATTACTCACAAAAGGTGAGGTGGACGTGCCGAAGTCTTGGTCAAATTGGGTGAATGCCCACACGTCCACCCCACCTGGCCTACTCTTGGCGAGTAGTTACATCAATCGGGTAGGGACTCTTCCCTTTCATTTTCAACGCTAGCTTTACCGAAAATTGTGTGAAAAAACCGGAATTTTCGCACCAAGATCGTAGAGCACCCATTCATTCATCGGTTGTTCGTCCTTATGGGCTGAGGCGTGCAACAGTTAGGAGACTTCTTTCATGAGGACTTTGTTCAAAAACGTTTCTATTCTGTTCATTTTTGCCTTACTCGCACTTGGCTCAGTTTCGTCTTCGCAAAGTGCGTCCCTGCTCCCTGCTCGTTTTGTGCCTGGCGATGAAACTCCCGGCCCAGCGGTGAACACCCAATACCAACCCGCCATCAGTCAAGGCAGTAACGGCTTTTTGACCGTTTGGGCCGACAATCGCTCCAACACAACCAGCGGATACGAAGGCGAAACTTCGTATGACATCTACGGTCTCCTGCTGGACAGCACCGGCACCCCTCTCAGCCCCGTGCCGTTTCCCATTGCCGTCGGCGCGGCCACCCAAGAAAACCCCAAAGTGGCCTGGAACGGGACCAACTATTTAGTTGCCTACGAAAGCACCACCCTCAGTGGCACCGGCTATTATGAAAAATCCATTGAGGCTGTACGCATTTCCCCGACCGGGCAGGTGTTGGATGCTCAACCCATTCGCCTGTATGGCATGCGCCCCAGCGGTTTTGGCTGGGCGATGGCCTCCGACGGGAACAACTGGGTCATTGTCAACCAGGGCACTTCGATCAACAACGGGATCCTCGTGGTCCGTATTTCGGCGGCGGGGGTGGTGCTCGATCCGCCCAATCGCACCCTGGTTCCAGCCACCTATTATCTGCGGTCAAATTTCAAACTGGTATATGCGAACGGGGTTTTCCTCCTCACCTTTAGCGATTCAGCCGACACCAAAGGTGTTCGCTTTGATAGCAGTCTCAATCTGTTAGGCAGTGGGCTGATCAGCCTTCAAAACGTTCCCCTCGTAGATCTGACCTCCAACGGAAGCGAGTTTTATATCCTTTGGAACCAGCAACTCCCCAATTTCACCTATCCCCTATACGGTTCTCGCGTGAGCACCACCGGGCAACTCCTGGACGGGGCTGGGGTCAACCTTTCCAACACAAACTACCCCGATGCCTACACCACAACCCGTGTCGTGTGGGATGGGATTAACTGGAAAACGACATGGGGATTCTCCAACGTTGTCCGCGTTGCGCGCATCAACGCCTCCGGGCAGGTCCTGGACCCTGGCGGGGTGGCAGTCCCCGGCCCGGAAACCGGCCTTAGCGCAGGCACCGGAAATGGCGGGGTCCAACTCATCTGGTCGCCCTACCCCAACAGCAGTCTGGAAGTTCAAACCGCTAACATCTCCCCGACCAATGTCGCGGGTGCGAACCAGATGCTCTCGGTCGGCGCGCCCATGCAGTTATACCCGGACACCGCGACCAACGGCTCCGGCTACATGATGGTGTACGAAAGCCTGACCGCGGCCAACCAGCGCATCCTCGCGCAACCGCTGGATGCCGCCGGGAACCCGCTCACCACATCCCCCATTGAACTGGCGTCTGCCTCCGGTCTGGGCGCGCCCGCCATTGCCTGGAACGGCTCCGTGTACATGGTCGCCTGGACGACCTCCACCAACGTCGTTGCCCTGCGCCTCCAGGCAGATGGCACCCAGCTTGACCCCGCGCCCTTCACAGTCACGACGACGGCGTTCGGGCCGGTAGACATCGAAGCCCTGGGGGTAAATTTCCTCATCGTGGCGCGCAAATACGGGACTACCCCCCAATTCATCCATACCATCGCCGCCCGTGTAGATGGGAACGGCACCGTGCTCGATCCCAACCCTAAAATTCTCGGCTATGTTTACGCCAGCAGTCCCCGCGTCGTCACGTTGGGCAACAAATGGTTTGTGGCCTGGCAGGATAACTGGAGCCACGATAATCCGGGTGCTTCCACGCTCGGCGTGTTCATCGAAGCCAATGGCACCGTCGGAACGAACCTTTCTCTGCATGGCCCATACTCCACCGCGGGCGGCAATTTTATCTTCAGTTTGGGTCTGGCCTCGAACGGAAACGTCGCCCTACTCGTCCAATCGCAGGAACTGACTTCCGGCGTGGAAAACGACCTGCTCATCCGTCTAATCAATGCCGATGGGACCGTTCAGCCATATGTGAACATCACCCCATGGGAAGGCAACCAATACCGCCCCCGCGCGGCCTGGGATGGCACCAACTTTGTCATCGCCTACCAGGATCAGAAAAACCGCTTCACCACCTCCAGCCTCGAAACCCTGGACGCCCGCAGTGACCTGTTCGGGATGCGGATCAGCCCTACCGGAACGATTCTCGACCCGCAAGGATTCGTCTTCTCCAACAGCCCGGTGGGCGAAACCAATCCCAACCTCATCGCCCTTAACGGCACGACGCTGATCGCCGGTTCGATCATGCGAAACGAGGCCCCCTTCGCCAACTACCGCGTGGGCTACCAGTTGTACGGGAATGGGAACCCCTGGCCGGTCGCCGTCGCTAACGCCAACCAAACGTCGGGCAACGTGCCCTTCACGGTCAACTTCTCCGCTTCCGGGAGCAGTGATCCAAACGGCAGTATCGCCTCCTACCTGTGGGATTTCGGCGATGGCACCACGTCCACTCAGCCGAACCCCTCCCACCTCTACACCACCGCCGGAAATTACGTAGCCCTGCTGACCGTTACCGACAATCAAGGCGCTCAAACGAGCGAGACTGTCGCCATCCGGGCTAACAACCCCAATCAAGTCCCGGTCGCGATCATCACCGCCTCGCCCATGTCCGGCTCCGCCCCGCTCGATGTCACCTTCTCCGCCGAACAATCCTACGACCCCGACGGCTCAGTGGGCAACGTAGAGTGGACATTCCATGATGGGTCCTCTACCTACGGGCCAATCGGCTATTACACCTACAACCAAAACGGGACCTATCAGGTCATGGTGACCGTGTATGACGCGAATGGCGCGACCGGCACCAACACGATCTCGATCGTCGTCGGCAACACCAACCCGACCCCCACCCCGACCCCGACCCAAACCCCCATCCCCGGCGGGGTGATGCACATTGCCAGCATCGAAATGTCGGTCAAACCCAATGGCTCCAGCCGTTTCCACGCCGAAGCGCTGGTCACCGTGGTGGACGCGAGCGGCCTCCCGGTCAGCGGGGCGACGGTCAACGGCACTTTCACCGGAGATTCCAGCAATGCCCCCAGCGGAGTGACGAATGCGAGTGGGCAGGTGACTCTGGCCTCCCCGATCAAGCGGAATGGAGCGAACTGGACCTTCTGTGTGACCAATGTGACAAAAGGGGGTTGGACGTACAATGCCGCCGCAAATGTCGAAACCTGTGATAGCACGGGTAGCCCCACCCCAACCCCCACCATGACGCCGACCCCCACCGCCACTCCGGGTGCGGGAAACACCTTGCACGTGGGCGACCTGGACGGAGCCTCCGCTCCCGCGGGGGCGCGGTGGAATGCGACCGTGGTTATCACCGTACATGATCAGGCACACAACCCCGTCGCGGGGGTTACGGTCAGCGGGTTGTGGAGCAATGGCACGTCAGGAAGTAGTTCCTGTGTGACAAACGCCAACGGGCAATGTACCGTCATAAAAACCAATCTTCGGACCACGACAAACACGGTGACGTTTACGATCACGAACGCGACGAAAGCCGGGTTCACCTACACGTCCGCCAGTAACCACGATCCCGATGGGGATAGCACTGGGACCGTGATTGTGATCGCGAAGCCCTAAAGAAACGCAACCTTCTGAAACAAAAGAGACGGACGATCATCGTCCGTCTCTTTTGAGATCAAGTCTTGATGCGTGCTTAGCCTCGAAGTGTTGTGGGTTATTTGCTCTTGATTCTTTCGTGTAAACTGAACTGTTGAGTAAAATTTTAGGCTTGCCACATGGGAGAATTTGAAATCACATTACATAAGCCCGCATAAAAATATTTCACGTTCAAGATGTCCAAATCTGGAGGAATCAAACCTCTTTCATCCAAAACATTTAGAGATGCGTATATATTCATGGCGTAACCAAACTCGGCACATGATACGACATGAAATATCTGCCAAGAAGCATCTGACGCGTAACTTTGACAACAACTTAACGACTTATAAATCACTTCAGGATACTCTAAGGATTTGAATGACGCTCAAAATATTTTCCAAAACCTACCTCACCAACCAAGCCCTGCTCCAAGCATGCCGGGAGGGAGAAACCGATGCCTGGGAACAAGTGGTAGATAAATATGAAAGGTTGGTGTTTTCGACAGCGCTAAATCAAGGTCTCTCCCACGAAGATGCCGCAGATGTCACCCAAATGACCTTTACTATCCTCCTCCAAAGCTTGGACTCCCTTCGCGAAGCTGAACATTTGGGAGCATGGTTGGTAACGGTGGCACGCCGTCATACCTGGCGCATATTACGCCGGAATGGGCATGTCCAGAGCTTAGATCAGGATGATCATCTTGAAAACACCCTGGCCGATGAGCGCTCATCGCGTCATCGGGAACGCCAGGAACGCCTGGAATGGCTCCTCCAAGGCGTGTCAGAACTTGGGGCGCGATGTCGCGATCTGTTATCCGCCTTGTATTTTGACGAAAATGAACCATCCTATCAAGAAATCGCTTCCCGCCTCAATATGCAAGTAGGGAGCATCGGACCAACTAGAATTCGTTGTCTGACTCAATTACGGGAAATCATGGATCAATTAAGCTAAGATGACCGAACTATTCACCTTAAACATGTATTTTTCCGCGGATTTTTTGCACTTAATAGATACACACCACGAATCTAGTTTATAGGCAAGGAACATATGAAATCCAAGACCAACATTGATTTTGCCCGTCTGCTTGCATGGCTGGAAGGAAACCTTCGAGCCGAAGAGGCCCAACTCCTGGCAACACAGATTGAACAAGCCGATGAAGAAACACAGGCCACCTTCACTTGGTTGCAAACATTCTTTCAAACCCGCGAAGAAAGCACCATCGCCGCGCCCTCCCCTGAAGTCCATGCGCTTCTAACCCGCCAGTTCGAGGCATATGCCCAGGCGCGCCGCAACCCCGGCCTGATCCAACGTTTGCTTGGCATGCTCTCTTTTGATAGCAAACTTCGCCCAGCTACGGCAAGTTTTCGTACCGCTGGCCCCGACCTGGCGCCTCGGCAACTTGTTTACTCGACTGAGGCCCTTGATGTCACTATAAATCTTCAATGGCGCGAAGATGAAACCCTCAGCCTCACAGGACAAATTTTCACCGAAAATGAAATGACCCCGGACACATTCGTTATTCAACTGGTCCAGGGAACACGCGAAATTGCCATCACCTCGACGGACGCCCTCGGTGAATTTGAATTTCACCCCATTCACGCGGGGGCCTACGACCTGATCGTGAGTAGTGACCAGACCGAGGTCCTGATCCCCGCCATCGAAATGGCCCTCTAACTTCCTCTATTTTCCTTATGCCCATTTCTGAAGATATTTCCCCTCCCTGGATCACCCATCTGCTTGCACAAGAATCCGCCCTTGCCCAGGCTAATGTATTGCGCCAAAACGATTATTTAACTAAAAATGGCCTGAGCCACCTCCTCGATCTTGCAGAAGATCTAATCCATAACGATCCCAACCAGGCGCGGCGCTTAGCCATCATCGGCTTAGTTCAGGCAGAGCGAGAATCTATTTCGGGGATCACACCTCGTGCGGCTTATTTACGTGCCCAGACCCATGCTATCCACGGGGAATACGACGAAGCCACCGCCTGGATTAACTTTGCCCGAGCCGGGTACGAATCCGCCGGACAAACCGCTGAGGCCCTTCGCACCCACGCGGGGTTGATGCAAATCCTTGCGGAATCTGGACGTTATCAAGCCGCCCTGGATACCGGACAAACGATTTTAGATGTGGTCGAAAATGGACACGCGACCCAAATCCAGATGCCTGCGGAAATGGCCGGGCTTCTTGCCGCCAAAGCCCACCAGAATCGTGGGCGAATTTTTGAACTGATGGGGCGGCCTGTCGAAGCCCTGGAAGCGTATGACCACGCAGAAAGCCACTTTTCTGCGCTTAACATGCAAGAGCAGATTGGGCATGTTCGCGTTAATCGCGGATTATCTCTTCTGGACCAGGGGCGGGTCCGCGAAGCATTGGGGGTATTCGAAAACGCGTTGGCCTTGTTCATCGAAGCCGACATGCAATTTTTGCAAGCCCAAACGCTCACAAATGTTGCCGACGCGCATTTAAGTTTGGGCAATTACAACGACAGCCTGCGCGCCTATGAACAAGCGCGCCAGATTTTCCAAACTCTGGATATCACCGCCGAACAAAAATTGCTTTTGCTGGACACTGCTCACGCTTATCTGGCGCTCAACCTCTACCCAGAAGCCCTCGCCACCTACAAAGAAGCCGAAACATTTTTGCACGCACGGGGCATGGCACCCCAGCAAGCTCGCGCCCTGTGGGGGATGGGTGCCGCACTGACCGCCCAGAAAAACTTTGAGGAGGCTGAAACCGCCCTTGCCTCTGCTGTAGAATTGTTTCACCAAGCCGAAAACACGCCTCTCCAAGCCAGTGTGATGCTTGAACAATCTGCCCTGCTCCTGGCCCGAGGTGAGCGTGGCCTGGCATTGCAACGTGCTCAGCAGGCATTTGGTCTCGTCGCCGATCAGACCTGGCCGATAGAATACGTCTATTCACAATTTCGTTTGGCAGATTTGTTGCTCCCCGATACTCAGAGGGCCGAGACCCATTTGCTTGCGGTTCAAGCCGTGGTGGCCCGCTTAGGTCTGCCCCAGTTGCAATTTCGGCTTCTACAAAGGCTGGGACACGTGTATTTGCTCCAGGGACGAAAAACTGAGGCCCAAACTACCCTCCTGACCGCAATCGAAGAGATTGAAACCCTACGGGGCACGCTGACCAACGAAAACATGCGTGCGGCGTTTCTGCATGACAAAATCGCCGCTTATGAAGACCTGGTGAGGCTTTATTTGAGCCGCACCGATCAAGTCAGCCTTCAACAAGCGTTCAATATCGCCGAACGGGCTAAATCCCGCGCCCTGGTGGATTTATTGACGGGGTTGGTGGATGTGCGTTTGCATTCACCTTTAGACGTGAACCTTTCCGAGCGTTTACTTGTCTTGCAAGCCGATTTAAACGCGATTTACAACGAGATGTTGAACCCGGTAAAAAGCGGCGGCGAACGCTATGTACCCTTTGAAAACTTAAGCGATCAAGCCCTTTTACTGGAAAACGAAATCCACCTTCTTCAACTCCAAACCATCGGCACACATGGGACGCCCCCCACCTTCGACCAATCTGTCGCATTGGCGACCATTCAGGCCAGTCTGCCCGCCGATGTGACCCTGGTGGTTTATCATCTGATGGGCGAAGAAGTGATGGCGTTTTTCATTCAAAAGGAGAAATTGATCGTCCAGCGCCACCTGACCACGACGGGAAAAATTGCCCCGCTCATCGAAAAGCTAACCATGCAGTGGCAAAGATTCCGTATTGGGACGGGTTTTATCCACCGACACACACGGCAGTTAGAACAATCTGCCAAACATTATTTAGGTCTGTTGTACGACGCGCTGATTCGCCCGCTCGAAACTTCGCTCCAAAACGGTCGCGAAACGACCTCCAAACTCGTGATCATCCCCCACGGGGTCCTCCACCAGATTCCTTTTCACGCGCTATACGATGGGGAAAAGTACCTTCTCGATACCTTTCAAATTACCTACGCACCCAGCGCCACCATTTTCGCTCTTTGCCAGCAGAGAATTTCGCGTGCTTCTGGTCAGGCCCTGGTCATGGGAGTTGCTGATCCAGCCATTCCCTTCGTCGCCGAAGAAGTCCAGCATGTTTCCCGGTTTTTCCCACAGGTGCAAACTTTCCTGGATCAAACCGCGACTCCGGCGACGCTTCACACCTTCGCCGCCCAGAGTGATGTGGTTCATTTGGCCTGTCATGGCCTTTTTCGGACAGGCAACCCGATGTTTTCTGCTTTGCGCCTCTATGAAACCTGGCTGACCGCCACCGAAGTCCTCAACCTCAACTTGCAAGGAGCGCTCGTCACCTTAAGTGCGTGCGAATCCGGGCGCAGTCAGGTGCTGGCCGGGGACGAAATCCTCGGGCTGACGCGCGCCTTTTTAGGCGCAGGCGCCGCTACGCTCATCGTTAGCCAGTGGTTGGTCGAAGACAAGTCCACAGCACAATTAATGACCATCTTTTATGAACGGTTGGCCCAGGGAGAAAATCGCGGGGCCGCCCTCCGCAACGCCCAGCTAGCTCTCAAAGAACAATACGCCCACCCTTATTATTGGGCCCCCTTCATATTAATTGGGCATCTTTAGCCTGCCCAAAAGGAATTATTTCATGAATACCTCAAAATTTTCCAAACGATGGATTTTCATCGTTCCAATCCTCCTCGCGATTTTCCTTCTACGTGCCCCAAACCAATCAGCGTTGGCTCGTTTTCGCGGTGAATACCGACCCAGTCAAATCCTCGTGCAACTCGATCCTTTATCCGGGGCAACCATTGACGATCTGAACGCTGACTATAGCACAACGACTTTACAAACCTTTTCCCTCAGCACGAACATCTACCTCCTCCAAATCCCCACAGGTGAAGATGCCAAAGACTTTGCAGAATTGTTGAATGCAGACCTGCGTACCTTTTTTGCTGAACCTGACTTCATCGGCCAAACGCCCGAAGCACATCGGCGCGGAATTTGGGGCTGGGGAGGACAAGACCCCACCCCTCTGGGCGAGCAATACGCCCTTGAGGCCTTGAATATTCCCGCGGCACACACCCTCAGCCAAGGGGCAGGGACGGTGGTCGCGGTACTGGATACCGGGGTTCAATTAGACCATCCCAACCTTGTTGGCGTCTTGACCACCACCGGATACGATTTTGTGGATAATGACCCTCTGCCAAACGACGAATTTAATGGGCTGGACGACGAAATTGTCCCCGGTTCGGCAGGGGGGCACGGCACACACGTCGCGGGCATCGTTCACCTGACCGCCCCCGCCGCGCAGATCATGCCCCTTCGTATTCTCGACCCGGACGGGCGCGGGGATGTCAGCACCCTGATCGAGGCGATTAAATACGCTGTCGATCACGGAGCCGATGTCATCAACCTCAGTCTGGGGACGCCCGACAAATCCGATGCACTCAAAACCGTCATCCGCTATGCCACGCAAAACGGCGTGGTGGTCGTCGCCGCCGCCGGAAATCTGGAAACCAGCCAAAAAGAATATCCCGCCGCTACGCAATGTGCCTTAGCCGTTACCTCGGTTGGGCTAGGTGGAATCAAAACCGATTTTGCCAACTACGGAAAGTGGATTTCCTTTGCGGCCCCGGGGGAAGGAATTTACAGTACCTTCCCAATCAGTGGCTATGCCTGGTGGAGTGGCACTTCAATGGCGGTGCCATTCGTAGCTGGGCAAGCGGCTCTGATCGCCAGCCTGGCCCCCACCCTTAACCCGCGCCAGATCGCCTTGCTCATTGGCGGAACGGCTGTCTCATTGGACGCCGTCAACCCGGAATTCGCTGGGGAATTGGGCCTAGGACAACCCGATATCGAAGCCAGCCTGCTCGTCCTGTTGAGTGGCAACCTGCCCACCTCCAACCGAGGGCTGATGAGTAGTAGCTGTGTGACTACACCATAAGCTTTCCAAGAAATAAAATCAACAAAAAAGGTGGTGCCGCAGTGCGGCACCACCTTTTTTGTTGATTTTTCCTGGCAATGACACGTTCAAAGAAGGAATCCTATTTTCTCAGAAGTTGTGATCATCATTGTTATTAAGAATTCTTTAACGATGAAATGTATTTTTCTATCCACCTCCTCGCACTTATTGAGTAATCACACACAAAGTTGAGAAACAAAATGGCAATCAAACCTCGCATCCTCCTCTACTCACATGACACCTACGGCTTAGGACACTTACGCCGCAGTCTGGCTATCGCCGGACAGATCGCGAAAGACATAACTGGCGCGCACCAACTTTTGATCACTGGCTCGATGGTGGCGGGCGCATTTGGCCTCCCACCCCGCCTGGATATGATCAAACTCCCCGCGTTGAGCAAACGCTCGACGGGCGAGTACAAAGCCCGCACGCTTCCCCTCTCCCTCGCCCAAACGCTGGCCTGGCGCGAGCAGATGATCCTCGACGCGGCGAAGACCTTCCAACCAGATTTGGTGTTGGTGGACAAAGTCCCAGCAGGGGTCCACGGCGAACTTCTCCCGGCCTTGCGTTATCTGAAAACCTGGTCGCCAGAAACCCGGCTTGTGCTGGGGATGCGTGACATCGAAGACGGGGCGCAAACCACGATCAAACAATGGCGGGCCGCAGGGGTTCCCCAATTGCTTGACGAAGTGTACGACCATATTTTGTTGTACGGACAACGTTCAGTGTTTGATCCGGTCTCCACGTACCAGCTCTCTGCCCAAACAGCCTCGAAAATTTTCGAGTGCGGCTTTTTGGGCCGTCCGTTGACCGGGACGCGCTCCCGCGAGGCGATTCGTCGGGAATTGGGGTGCGAGGAGTTGCCCCTTGTCGTCGTCACCGTAGGAGGCGGGGGAGATGGGTACGAGATCATCAAAAGCTACCTGGATATGCTCAGCGCTTGGGAAGGAGATATACCTTTCTACAGTCTGATCGTTACCGGGCCGTTAATGGCGCAGGGTAAACGGGCGTTGCTCCGGCATACCCGCACGAACCGACTGTCTCTTCTTGAATTCACCCCCGATCTATTCAGCTACATGGCCGCGGCAGATATGGTAGTGGGCATGGCTGGTTACAACACGGTGTGCGAAATTTTATCTCTCAAAACCCGCGCCGTGCTTGTGCCCCGCGTTCACCCTCGCGAAGAACAATTAATCCGCACCGAAAGCCTTGCCAACCGCGGTTGGGTACAGATGCTTCATCCCGACACCCTCTCCGCCACTACCCTGCGAGAGACGATCACGACAGGATTGGCCGCTCCCCGCCCGGAGATGACTCTGGATTTGAACGGCTTAAAACGCGCCAGTCAATCCCTGTCCGCCATTTTGGAAGGACGTGTGCTCCCGATCTCAAATACCATGCCCCCCCATTACAGCCCAATCATTACGAACTACGCCGCTTACGCCGCACAAGTGGACGCTTACGCCCAAGCAGGATAACTTTTCGCCACCACCTCACCCTTGACGACTGATCACTAAAAACTGAACACTCTCCAAAGGACCTCCCATGTTAACCATCGCCTATATTCTCAAAATGTATCCCCGCTTCTCCGAAACTTTCATTGTCAATGAGATTCTTGAACTGGAACGTCGCGGGATTAATGTCCGAATCTATTCCCTCCATAAGCCTGATGATGGTCGGTTTCACGCCAGCCTATCGCGCGTCAAAGCCCAGGTCATTTACGTTCCTCAATACCCAGAAATGGAACCGGATCGAATTCAAAATGCACACCGCACCCTGCGTCAGGCTCACCCTGAGGCCTACTTCCGGGTGTATACCCAAACCCAGGCAAAAGCTGACCCTTATGCGATCAAACGCTTTTTGCAAGCTGGATTCATTGCCGAACACATGCTCCGCAACCCCGTAGATGCCATGCACGCCCATTTTGCCTCCAGCGCCACGCGAGTCGCCAACCTGATCTATCATCTGATCGGCGTCCCATACAGCCTGACTGCCCATGCAAAAGACATCTTTCACGATAGCGTGCAACCGGCCTCCCTGCGAGGGAAAATCCGCGATGCCCGTTTTGTCGTCACTGTTAGTGACTTCAACCGCTCCTATCTAGAAGAGATGATGGACGAGGAAACCGCGGATATTCGTCGCCTGTACAACGGGATTGACCTGCAACGTTTTCGCCCTTCCCGAACCCCTCGGGGGGGAAACCTGATCTTGAGTGTGGGACGCCTCGTGGAAAAGAAGGGATTCGACGTTTTGATCCGGGCCTGTTCCCTGCTGGCTGAATGGGGGCTAGAGTTTGAGTGTGAAATTATTGGGAAGGGCGATCATCAGTCCAAACTCCAAAAACTGATTGACACCTACGGCTTGCAAACCCGCGTCCGCCTCGTCGGCCCCAAACCACAGGAGGAGGTCCGCAAAGCCTATCAACACGCCACCATCTTTGCCCTGCCCTGTATCATCGGACAGGATGGTAACCGAGATGGCCTCCCCACTGTGTTACTGGAAGCGATGGCGACCGGCCTCCCTGTCGTTTCCACCGCCCTGACCGGGATTCCCGAAATCATTGACGATGACGAAAATGGCCTGGTGGTGCCCCCTGGAGATGCCGAGGCTTTGGCGAAGGGGTTGGCCTCTTTGCTCGAAAACCCCACACTGCGTGAACGCATGGGCATGGCCGGACGACGCAAAGTCGAGCAATGTTTTGATGTCCGCAAAAGCGTCAGCACCCTCCGCCGGTGGTTGATGGAACCCATTGTCCCCAACGGAGCGACCCACACCGAACTGCCCTCCCCCGATCTGCCCGAAGAACTTGTTTTTTCCGCCCCTCTTTCTATTCAACAGGTTTTTGCAATCATATGAACATCCTTTACATCTCCGCTGACCGAGGCATCCCTGTCCGGGGACATAAAGGCGCCGCTGTCCATGTCCGCGCCCTCACTACCGCGTTTGCCCATTTGGGGCACACCGTCACCATCCTGACCCCCCGCCCAGGCCCGGCAGATGGCCCTGCGCCCGCGGCCACGCTCCTCGAAGTCCCCCTTCCGGCCCTTCTTGCGGGGGTGGACGAACCCACCGCCCAGGAACACCAGGCGCAAGCGTACAACGAACGCTTGTATGTCGCCGCCCATAAACACCTTGCCCAGGGTGGGTTTGACATGATTTACGAACGCTACTCGCTTTGGAGTGATGTGGGCGCACGCCTGGCCCAAGCTGTCCCCCTGCCGTTCGTGCTGGAAGTCAACGCCCCCTTGCGCGAGGAGGCCGTCAACTACCGCCACCTCGCCAACCCCGACCTCGCCGCCGAAATCGAAACCCGGCAATTTGGCAACGCCCACGCCATCAGTGTAGTCTCCGGCATCTTGCGGGAATATGTGATGGGGCGGGGGGCTGATCCCGACCGGGTGCGTGTACTGACAAACGGGGTGGATCGCGCCCGGTTTCACCCTGCCGTGCGCGGGGGGCGGATTCGCCATCAATTAAACCTGGGCAAACAGTTTGTCGTGGGATTTGTCGGGCGGCCGCGCCCCTGGCATGATCTCGATACGCTCATCGCCGCGTTCGCCTGCCTGCATCGTGAAAACCCCAACACCCACCTGCTGTTGGTGGGCGAAATGCCCCAGGATTTACCGGGCAAGTTCGCCGCTCACGCCCTGCCCGCCTCCGCCGTCACCACCACGGGAGCCGTGCCCCACGATGACATTCCCGAATACCTCGCGGCAATGGACGTGGCGGTTTCTCCGCACCCCGCGTTAAATGATTTTTATTTTTCCCCACTCAAATTGTTTGAATACCTGGCTTGCGGTGTCCCGACCATTGCCACGGGCCTCGGCCAACCAGCCGAAATCATCCAGCATGGCAAAAACGGCCTGCTCTTCCCACCGGGAGATGTGGACGCGTTGGCGACCCAAATTCGCTGGCTGATCGATCACCCGGCAGAGGCGCGGGAGCTTGCCTGGGAAGGCGCGGTGGACGTACTCGAACATCATACCTGGGAGCAGAATGCCCGGAGCGTGATCGACTGGGCGACCCCGCGCGGGATCATGCCCCTCACGGAAGCCGAAGGGGATCAAGCTCCCGAGCCAGGTGCGCGCCCCGTCAAACTGCCTATCCTTGATTCTAAGTTGCGTCAACGGCTGTTTCGCGCCACCCAGCCTGAGCTTGTCGCCCCGTTTCTCGCCGAACATTTGCCCTTTTACAACAAACGGGGAACTTTGCAGGCCGTGGAAGGTATTGCGGTTTTTAAGTACAAACCAGGCCGCCGATGTGTGCTGGCGTATGATCTGATTGGGAAAACGCGCGAGGGGCAACCGGCTGACCAGCGCGTGATCGGCAAAGTGTTTCGCGACGAACGGGGGCAACAGTTATTGGCTTTACAACAGTATTTGTGGGATCACGGGTTTGCTGAGGATGCCCCAGACCAGATCACGGTCCCACGCCCACTCGCCTACATCCCCGAAATGCGGATGATGGTGCAGGGGTGCGCGCCGGGAACTACCTTCAATGGTTTGGTGGTGGCAGGCGGGTGGCAGACCTCGGATTTGAACTATTGGACCACGCGCGGAGCACAGGCACTGGCTAAATTGCACAATCTTCCGCTCCCGACCACAGGCGGTCACCCTGATTGGATGCGGGAGCCGTACCTCCTCAACGATGAACGCGCCAGCCTTGACCGATTCGCTGAGGGTCTGGCGGACATGCGTCCCGCCGATGCCACGCGGGTGTACGCTTTACGGGACACCTTACAACTTTGGGCGGCTCAACTGCCCCCGCTCCAAACGCCTGTACCTGTTCATCGGGATTATTACTATAGCCAGCTTTTGTTCAACGGTGAACATTTGTCGCTGATTGACTTTGACCTGACTACGATGGGCGATCCGGCGTTGGATGTTGCAAATTTTGTGGCGCATCTTTTCTTTTTGGGGTTGGATCGGTTAGATGATCTGCATGCTTTAGCACCACAGGCGAATCGGTTTTTGGAGGCGTATGCCTTTATCCACGGAGTGGATGTAGATTTTCTCCAGCGTTTTGCCTTTTACCAGGCCGCAACCCTATTCCGCCTGTTGCATGTGATCGCCCCTCGCCCTGCTTTAGCGCATCATTTCTACACACTTTATAACTTCGCCGCGTGCCATTTGGAATTCGCATGAGCGTTTTGAAAGGAAATCGTTGACGTTTTCGCCATGAACAAATTGGGTAACCGTTCAGACATATTTGGAGAATCCCCCCGAAAAAAAGGATGAGTGGGGGATGGTCTTCCCCCACTCATCCTTTTTTTCGGAACCTTCTTCTCCAGGCTGAATGATTACCCAATTTGTAAACATGTTTGAGAAAGTTATGAGCAAAAATCGAAAAAATGTCCGTTATATTCCGTTTTTGGGGATTGATGCGCGGTATTTGGGGTATCTCAAACTGTACCGCCCCCTGTTGGTCGCGTCTGTGATCTTGATTTTTATGGTCGCTGGCCTGGAAGCGTTGGCCCCGTGGCCGATTAAAATTGTGGTGGATCATATTCTAAAGGAAGAACCCTTTGCCAATCCCATTTGGCAGGCATTGGTGACCTGGGTCGAAGGCGACCGGCGCGTTCTGGCGGTCATTATCGGGCTAGGATTATTGGTTGTCACGCTCTTACAGGGACTGGCTACTTTCACCTTTCAGTATATGGATGGGGTGATCAAAGAACGCTCCGCCGTGCGCTTGCAAGCGGATGCTTTCCGCCATGTGCAAACGCTTTCGGTTCATTACTTCAACCACACCCGGCAAGGGGGCATTCTCAAGCGGGTTAACGATGATGCGACCCGCGTGATGACCGCCCTCGTAAGCAGTCTGGGGGATTTTTTGCTAAACACAGTCATGTTTATCGGATTTGCGGTGATTATGCTGGTGATCAACTGGCGTTTTTCGTTTATCGTGCTGGCATATGTTCCGCTGTTGCTGTACGTGTTTATCACCTTCCGCCGTAATATCCGCGCCACGGCCAAAGAGGCACGCACCTACGAAGGCGAAATGATGAACCTGACCCTGGAAACGTTGGGGGCGATTCGGGAGGTGAAAGCGTTTGGGCAAGAGGCCGTTCAACAAGCCCGGTTTGAGGACAAAGGGCAGGAACGGCTCCGCGCGGGTTTGCGCTCGCTCCGTTGGGATGCATCTTTTGATCCGGTTATTGACTTTATCCAGGCGCTTAGCACCGCGGCGGTCATTTGGTACGGCGTATCTCAAGTGTTGGCCGGACATATGACTGTTGGGGATTTGTTAGTTTTTATGGCGTATATGAAAAGCATGTACAGCCCTCTGCGGAAGTTCAGCCGGTTAACTGGGGACGTACAGAAAGCCGCCGCGGGTGGAGATCGGCTCGCAGAATTATTGGATACCCAAGCCGACGTTCAAGATATACCGAATGCCCGTCCCATGCAACGGGCGCGCGGCCAAATCGTGTTTGAAAATGTGCAGTTTAGCTATCCGGAAAGCCAAACCCGCCCAGTCTTGCAAGATTTCAATCTGCGGGTGGAACCGGGGCAGATAGTAGCCCTGGTGGGGCATACCGGTGCGGGCAAAAGTACCGTCCTCAACCTACTTTTGCGTTTCTATGATTTGACGGGCGGGCGGCTCACCCTAGACGGGCACGATCTCCGTTCTCTCCGCATGGCCGATTTGCGTAAGCAAATCTCCGTGGTTCCACAAGAACCCGTGTTATTTGCCGCCACCGTGCGGGAAAACATCGCCTTTGGGCGGCCGGAGGCAAGTGAACAGGAAATCCTCCGCGCCGCCCAGGCGGCCAACGCGGACGAATTTATCCAGCGCTTGCCGGAGGGGTACGCTACCTTGCTCGGCGAACGCGGGGCGACCCTCTCCGGCGGTCAGCGTCAACGCCTGGCGATTGCCCGTGCCCTTTTGCGGAATACCCCCATCTTGATCTTGGATGAACCCACTGCCGCCCTCGATGCCGGGTCCGAAAAAATGGTCATGGACGCCCTCGAACGCCTCATGCAGGGACGAACCACGTTCATCATTGCCCATCGTCTCTCGACGATTCGCAAAGCCCATCAAATCATCGTCCTCGATCAGGGCCGCATCATCGAACGGGGAACGCACACCGAACTTATTCAGAAAAATGGGAGCTATGCCCATATGGTCAGCCTGCAAATTCATCCCCCAAAAAACGGGCTTCCAACCGCAATGTTGAAACCTGTTCCCGCGTTATAGGAGTTTTCAATGTCTCGTCTCATTAGGTTCTTTTCACAAGTGATTTTAATTGGCATGTTCTTATTACCGCTCGTTATTACCGTGTCGAGCTTGGATGCGTTACTCTCTGCCCCAATGACAGTGCAAACGCAGACTTTCCAATCGGATATCCGGGATCGCCCCCACCTATTCATCTCACGCTCATCCTATGATGATCTTTTTGGGCAAACAAAAAGGATGGATTTCATACCTTTGGAAAGTTTTTAAATGAAATCAGCCGATGTGTGTGTTTTTTCATTTACCGGTCATCTTTTCTGATAACAAAGAGTCTCATCACAATTGTTTGAATAGTCAACGATATATCATCATTTCATTAAGGAGAACACTATGTTTCAACCCATTTCACGTGTCACCATCGCTTTAGTAATCTTTTTTTCGGGGGTCGCACTCATGCCTTTTATCGCCTTGCCCGCCGAAGCATTCCAGTGGCAAAGATACGCCGGCGTATACGAAGAACCGGAAATCGTTGTCAATTATTATGATGGACAACCTGGTAGTTTCTTTCATTTTCATGGAACCGGATTTACCCCAAACAGTTCTGTGGATGTGACGTCAAATAACCTACCTCTTGGCTCTATCATCACCGACGGGGCCGGTAATTTGGATTTCCAAATTGACTCATCCAATGCTGAGATTGGAAGCTACTATATTTCCGTTTTGGACGGCAATATTTCTCTATCGACGCGCATTATGCTCATCATCAATTCTCCCGTACGCCCACAGGAAGGTGCTGGCGAAATTTTCTTGCTCCCGGCTGGATCAGGGCTGTCAGAAATATTCTTGCCTACAATTAAGCGATAATCATCCTTGCTAACCACCATCGCTCATTGTTCATAGGCGTGTGTTTTGCTATCCAAGCCTATAAACTGTTACTCACCCCTGCTGAATCATCTCTAGACAATTCCAGCTTCGAAACAGATGAGACTCTTTGAAATAAGCTGCGGGGCATAATAGGACTAAATTAATATAAATTGGCATGATGTTCATCATGCCAATTTATATGCCTGGAAACCTAAATATCCCTCTCCAAAGGCTAAGAGCCTGTTTAAGAATTCGATTCGTCTAAGCAAACCAGTTGTTTTCGGAACTAAAAATCACCTAAATTCGCAGATGACGGGTCTCAGAGATATGTGAAACCTTGACAACTTGAGGCTCGAAATTGGGCGCAATTCCCAATCTCTCGTGAATGGAGGACAGCGTCTCCCCTACGGTAGCGACTGAGCATTAATCCGTAAAGTGGGGAGAAAAGCAGGTCATTCCAGAATCCAATTGGAAGATCCCTGCGAGCAGGTCGTCATGGGTAGCGCAAGCGAATGTGCATCTAAATCATCGTGATCACAAACAAACCTACTTGGATTATGGGCTTGACCAAAAGGTACAGGATAGGGGTCTGGCAGATGTAGGGCTGACCAGAATTCACCCCCGCGCAAAACCCGGTGAATAGCACAACCCTAAAACGACGCAAAACGAGCCTCAGGAACTGAGTAACCCGCAAAAGCTCTCCCCTGTGGTCAACAGAGGAGCAGGTATCAACCGCATGCGCTGGCGGAAAGGTTTGCCTAAAAGCCAATGCCTGAGGTAATGCTCAGGATATGCTGACGTAGGCACGGAAGATCGGAAAGTAGAGCCATGAATAGGAGTAAAGAAGTTATGAGCACGGACAAACCGATGTATGAATGGAACCATCTTCCGTGGAAAAAGATCGAACGGAAGGTGTTCAAGCTCCAAAAACGGATCTACCAAGCCAAACGCCGTGGCGATGTCGAGGCCGTCCATCGGCTCCAGAGACTCATGACCAAGTCCTGGGCAGCCAAATGTTTGGCAGTCCACCGCGTCACCCAAGATAATCAGGGCAAACGCACTGCTGGCGCGGATGGCGTGAAGTTACCCACCCCTTCACAACGGCTGGTACTTAGAGCCTATCCGAATAACCCGGCGGCTCTGAGCGCACCCAGGCCACAGGCAAGGTGAAGGAAGGCCAGGTAGTTTTCCGGCTTTTATCCCAACGGATCAAGATGCGCCGAAAACGGTTCATCCAACTATGGCAACGTTCCACCACCCAGCGCCGCGCTTTGAAGCCAGCTTCTTTTTTGAGCAGTTGGGCTTCTTCGCCACGGGCGCGAATATGCGCTGTAAAGCCAAATTCGGCCAAAATTTCGCGCACTTCGTTGTAATCATAGCCTTTATCCAAGCACATGTTCTGCTTTTCTGTTTCACTTGGCTCAGGGCGAGCGATGGGAAGGCTTGCCAGGGTTGTGCGCACCAGTTTCATATCGTGGCGATTTGCGCTCGCAAGTGCGATGCCAATGGGGATGCCGTTTCCTTCGGTCAAAACACTGCGTTTGGCCCCTGATTTTGCGTGATCGGTCGGGTTAGGCCCGGTTTTTTTCCCCGCCCAAAGGCGCTTTGGTCAAAGCCCCATCCATACTTTGCCACTCCCAATCAATCCCCTAGAGTTCATCGAATTTTTCAAGCCCGGTTTTCCAGGTAGTCTCCCTGTACAGTGTGGTTAGCACTTTAGTGGGATGGTAGTCAATAGTTCTTTTACAGACCAAGCGTGATCAGTCAGGCCAGCAGCCATCATGGGTGTGCGTTGGTGCCATTTGCGACCAGGAAAATTTACTACCGGTAAACGCGAACTTTTATGAAACTTGACCAGATTGTAGTAACCATCTTCCTAAACGGCAGAAGCACGATGGTTTTCCAGATTTTTGGAAAAGGCCAGGGTTTTCCGGTGCTGACGCGCATTGAACAGGCGACTGGTTAGGTTGTCACGTTCAATATAGGCCGTGCTCGCGCCCAATAAATGGATGAGTTCAGGGAGTTCGCCATAGATGGCCTTGAGTTATATGCCCGTAAAATGGCCTGGCTCATCATGTTATTTGACCATTTGCAGATACAACCAGCCCTCTCCAGGGCGTTTCAAGGTTGGTGGACGCCCGCGTCCATCATACGCAGGCGCTTGACCATAGACCTTGACCATCGCATCATCGATCCCGCCCCAGCCATCGGTAAGCGTAGGGGGCGGAGCCTCAGGGTGACCTCGGCGCTTGAGGTTTTCAAAGACGCGCTGACTGGCTAAGGTCTCATTCTGTTCTACGGCGGTTGCGACGCGCAAACGACTGTCGATGTCGAGCATGGTGGAGCGCATAAACTCCCCGGTTTTCTCTTCCGGGGAACGCTCAGGCCCGGCGCAGCTCTTTTTTTGACCCTTTCTTCTGGATGAACAGCCACAAGCCATCTAGTTGGCCGCGCTCGATCCGAAAATCCTTCAACAGGGCCTCGTTCACCAACGCAGTATGTTGTGCAGCCTCCCGCATCCAACCCAAGATCGTGTCTTCCTTGATGCCTTTTACGCGTGTGAGGTTGCTGACGCGATCGCCTTCGGCCAACAGGGCGAGCGTTTCCAGAATTTCACCCGTGGGCGTCTGTTTCCGATAAAACAATGTGCCTTTGGTGGCGGCGAAGGTCTGGTGGCAGGTCTTACATTCGTATCTTTGCACGCCGGCTTTGGTTTTGCCAGCTTTAATGATATTCGGCTTGGCAAGATTTTCTTCTAAGTGCTGGTACTTTGGACAACTTTCATTCGGGCAAAAGTCTCCAGGCTTAGCGAAAGGGATCATTCCGCCTCCTTGTTTTCTTTTTTCCCATCTTTTACCACTTTTCAACCACACCCGAAAGGGTGACTACCGAGCAGAGTGGTTTTTGGAAAATAAAAGGAAAAATCAACGCCCAACCATAGCCCGCGTCTGCCACTCCCCTCACAGATCAATTTGTGAATACGCTATCCCCCTCGACACACTCAAAAGGTAAAAAACAAATACTCCGCAGGGACAGAGTGCCTGTGGAGTATTCTCTATTTAGCATAATGTAGTGTAAGGCCTTAATTGGCAACCTTTTATCCTCGGCCTTTCGTGAAACTTAAATCGTGAAGTAAGGTGTTATTAGGGGAGAGCCAACTTAAAGCCCATGAACCGCCTATTGTTTATAGATTAACGGCAAATACGTCTTATAAAATTGGTTTTCAACATAGGTTTGTATACTTGCAAAATTATTTATCGGATTAGGATCAGGTTCCGTCGCAGTCACCTCCGCTGAATTCGTCAACCAACCCTCTGCACTGGGCGCTACGATTGTAATCGTAAGCTGACGTGTAGCCCCGCTTGGTAATATATCCAGGGTACAAGAGATGGCCTCGTCAGTCTGTATACAATCCTCTACGCCTTGAACATTGATCAGCGAAGAACCGACAGGCAATGTATCCGTCAGAATAACGTGGGTAGCCGCGAGGGGGCCATTATTCGTTAGCGATAGTGTGTAAGTCAGCCAAGTGCTAGGGGACACCGTCTCAGATGAAGCAGTAACGCTTAAGGCCAGGTCTGCGGTGGTCGCTAAATATGTTTCAAGGGAAACAGTCGTCAAAACGGTGTTGTAACCATCATCTGCATAGTAGGTAAATGTCTCGACCCCAGTGAAGCCAACAGGTGGCATATACATAAAAGAACCATCCGAATTGAGTGTGAGTTCGCCCTGAGCAGGTGGAGTGTTTAAGATAGCCAGGAGCAAGGTGCCATTGGGGTCTTGATCATTTTCTAACACACCAGGGGCAGAAACTTGCAAAACTATATCCTGGGGAGTTGTGTATGTATCCGGGTTTGCGATTGGCGCGGCATTGCCGACGGTTAGAGTCGCAGAAGCAATTTGTTCAAATTCATTGCTTGGGTCGGAAGCAGTTGCCGTATTGACAATCACCGTTCCCGCCGGAAGCCCCATGATGACAGTGACCGGAAAAGTGACCGTGAGAGATTGGCCGGACACAAGGGTCAAGTCATAAGCAAGCAAGGGTGGCGCAATACCAACAATGCCTACCCCTGGTGGATTAAGGGTGATGGGACCAGCAAAAAGGAGGCCATAGGGAAGGGTGTCGGAGATGACCAGGCCAGTAAGGGTTTCCCCCGTAGCATTTTCAAGATAGAGGGTATAGGTCAAAAGCTCACCTGGGTACGGAGCAGAATCACTCACTGTTTTTTGGAACCACGTATTTTCGGCTTCAAACGCCCCGATGTCGCACGCTAAGCCCTGGGGACGTGCAACGCCCCGTTGATCCTCGAGGACTGGATCACCTGCGAAATTGGTACACGTTCCGGCATTGAGGGCAGGACTGCCTGGAAGTAATGCGTGGGTCAGGGTATCGCCACCATGATCATCGAGGGGGCTAAGCACTGGGTCCAAACCCAGAATATCACCCACGCCTGGGGTAAATTGACACCCGGTGAGGTCTTCTACGATGGTATATCCCACGGAATAGTATTCCTGACCACCACAATCGGGAGCTTGTCCACTCAAGTCGCTATTATCCGCGAGAATGGTATTGAGCAAAGTCGGAGTAGTTCCTTCAGCCTGATAAATTCCACCACCAGCCCCCGTGCCATCCCCATCGCTATCTGAGATATTTCCCGCAATGGTGCTATGATGAATGCCACTGCCACTCAGGGCATTTTGAAAGATACCTCCACCATAACCTGCGGCCATATTCCCACTTACGGTACTGTTCGCCAATAGAAATGTTCCACTATATGGGTCATGAACTATCCCGCCCCCATTTCCCCCTGCCATGTTTCCACTAATGATCGAAGATAGTATAGTGAGATTGATGCCGATATTAAAAATCCCCCCCCCATTTTGAGTAGCTTCATTCTCAAGAATGGCGCTGTGCTGCAAAGTAACCAATCCATCCGACTCGTTAAAAAGACCGCCTCCACTCCGTGCATAGTTAATGATAGGGGCATAGTTGCCCTGCACCAGGGTATCGATCAATGTGATTTCCTGCCCGTTATATACGCCACCGCCCTCTCCTGTATTGTTGAGAATCTGGGATTGCGAGACCACCAAATGGCCACTGATATTGTAGATGCCCCCCCCACGCAAAGCCGTATTCCCTTCCAATAGGCAGTCCGTCAGCGTATGAATGCTATATGGAGAGGCTACATGTATTCCCCCACCATATCCAACACTGGAAATATTGCCCGAAATTTCACAGGTCGTCAGGGTCAAAAGCGCTGAATCAGTGTAGATACCTGCCCCGGCTTTTCCTAAATTATTTCGCACCGTGCTATTCGAAAGGGTTAAGGACCCAGTTTGAAGAAACATCCCCGCTCCCTCAAAAGACGATCCGGTCCCTTCCGCACGATTACCGTCAATTTGACTATCCGAGATAGTCAAGGTGCCCCAACTGTAAATCCCCGCCCCCTGAGCGCTTGCTGTATTACTCAGAATTGCGGTGTTCGTCAGAATCGCTTGCCCATAACGCAAAAAGACCCCCCACCCACCTGTACCTGCGGCATTTTCCTGTACTGTACTATGTGTGATTGCTAAAAGCCCCCCCTGCGAATATCCACCTCCCCCCTGGCCCGAAGCGGTGTTTTCCAACACCAACGAATTGTCCAACACCAAAGTCCCTGTTGCGTTATAAAATCCGCCTCCATTCAGAGCCGTGTTGTTGAAGAAGTGTATTTCTAAAAGATTCACCGTACCTGTACTTGCGCTAAATACACCCCCGCCGTGTTCAGGCGTATTCCCATCACGAATCGTAAAACCTTGCAAAGTTACGTCGTTCGCCGTGATATTAAAGACCCGGCCTATCTGATTCCCACTTACGATGAGGGCCTCTGGACCTGGGCCAAGCATGGTTAGGGATTTATCAATATGTAATTCTCCACTGGTGAGAAGGATGGTGGCCGGAGTACCCAGGTTAAAATCAATGAGGCCGCCAGGGCAAAGGGCCACAATCGCCTGTCGCAACGTCCCTGGACCATCATCCAAGTTACTTACGACGGTCAGGTGGTTGCTACACACCCGGATGGCACGCGAAGCCATCAAAGGCTCGGGTTGGCTCGTGCTTGTAAAAGCAACGGTATTAGTAATAATCGTGCTTAAGGGTGTACTGATTGAAACAGTTACGGGGAACGTCACCGTTATCAATTGATGAGGAGCCAAAGAGAGATCATACACTAACATCGGGGGAGTGGTGCCAATGTTGCCCGCGTCCGGAGGAATTAAGGTGATCGGCCCGGCAAACAGGAGACTGGCAGGGAGCGTGTCGGACAGCCAACCAGCAGTAACAGAAATTGGGGAGGCATTGAGCAAGGTGATGGTATAGGTGATCTGTTGCCCCGGTTCGGCAAATAGTTGATCTGCAAATTTATTTAAAGACAACCCGTCATATTCAAATGCACCCAGGTCACAATCTTGCCCAATCGGACGCACAAAGCCGCGCTGATCCGTAAGGATAGGGGTGCCCAATAGATCGGTACAATTCCCGTGGTCAATCGCGGGACTGCCAGGAAGTAAGGCATGAGTCAGAGTATTTCCTCCATAGTTGGCAAGCGGTCCGATCAATGGATCAGTATTCGGGAGATCGGTAGGGGCGTCCAAATCACAACTGCCATCGGTACTCAAGTTGTACCCAAAGGAATTAAAAATATTATAAACAGAGCTACCTTCACAATTGGTGGCACCTGGTGGGCCAGCAATGAGCGTATTCCGCAGATCGGCACCCCCGGAAGCCAAAAAGATCGCCTGACCTTCCAAACCAGCCGAATTGTTGACCAGGGTCACATTATCCAGATCGATATAGCCATTACTCAACCAAATTGCCCCCCCATCATTATCGGCCACATTATTGCTAAAGGTGGTGTTGCTAACCGAACCCGCGCCTCCAGAATAGTTCAGCGCACCGCCATCAAATTCGTTGGCATGATTCTCGTGGGCAACAGAGCTACGGATGATCAGTTCCCCGTCAAAATTATTCAACGCGCCACCGCTGTTACGCGCCCAGTTCGCAAAAAAGTGACTGCGCTCAATCAGAATGGTGCCATTTTCTGCATTATGGATGGCTCCCCCATAGCCGTAGTAATCGGTCGAAGAATTATTTTCAAAGTAGCTTTCCAAAACCCACGCCTGCCCATCATTGTAGACCCCACCCCCACCCCCGCCATACGCATCCACCGTATTACTCAAAAACGCACTGTGGCTGATTGTGATCACACCCAGATTCGCTATAGCCCCCCCACCACCGCCGCCAGTGGCTAGATTAGTAATACTAGCGGTATTGCTAATCCAGGTTGTATTGGTTAATACCAGCGTTCCGCTGTTGTAAAGCGCCCCGCCATTCTTCCCGACGACTGCCCCGTCTCTCAAAGTCAAACCACTAATCGTCACCCCCTCCGCACTGACATTGAACACGCGACTGGTCTGGTTGCCACTGACACTCACGTCACCCATGCCCGGTCCTTGAATGGTCATCGGCTTGTCTACCAGGATCTCCCCACTGGTGAGGAGAATGACACTCTGACTGGGAAGAGAAAAGGTAATCGTTCCCCCCGGGCAAATGGCAAATACTGCATGACGAAGACTACCTGGGCCATCATCAGCAAGGTTTGTAACGGTTAATTGTTCCAGGCAAACTACGAACTGGTTGATTCCCACGCCGGGTAGAGGCAGGCCGGTGCCTGTCATCGTGGCAAGGTTGGAAATGATTGTTCCAGCGGAAACATCTGGGTTGACTTGCACGGGAAAGGTCAGCGTCAAGGTTTGGCTGGGGAGCAAATCCACGTGGGTCGCCAATTCAGGTGGGGTAGCCCCTGGGGTGCCCGCGATTGGCGGATTCAGGGTAATGGGGCCAACAAACGTCAACCCATCAGATAGCGTATCCGAAATGACGGCTTCGCTTACCGCGTTCGTTAAGACATTTCGCATGATCAGGGTATAGGTGATGATTTGCCCCGGAAGTGGAAAAAGATCATCCACCTTTTTGACCATAAATACCCCTGGATATTCAAAAGCGCCCATATCACAGTCTGCCCCAACCGGTCGCGGCATCCCACGCTGGTCAAAAATTACCTCGATACTTTGGATATTCTGGCATATCCCTGCGTTAATTGCCGGGCTTCCTAACATGAGGGCATGGGTCCATGTCAGGCCGCCATTATCCCCCAGGGGTTGCAACAAAGGCGAAAGTCCCGTGACATTATGCGTCGTTTGCCCATAGAGCACACAGCCCGTTAAGTCATCTATCAGATTGTAATCCGAGGAGTAAAGATATTCTCCCAGACAATTCGGTCCTTGCCCGGATAAATCACTATTTTCGGCTATTACACTGCCTTTTAGTTGAATATACCCTGAACTGGTGCCATCCCATAGCCCGCCCCCATCGCCAGTATTATTGTTATCGTAGTCGGTGGTATTTTCTGTAACGGTCGTTTGACTCAGAAGAACATTTCCACTAGCGTTGGCGATGGCACCTCCATGATTATTAGCCTTGTTTCCACTCAAAGTGGAATTATAAAATTCTATAATTGCACTCCCAGAATTGTATAACACCCCACCACTTGAGCCTGTAACATTGTCATGAAAGGTAGAATTTTCGACGACCATGTTGCTTTCACTCGAATTTGCCAAAGCTCCACCGCCCGAAGTCGCGACGTTGTAGGCGAGCGTGCTCTCTACAAGGCGCACTTCACTCCCAGTATTGTAAATGCCCCCGCCAGTGCTTGCCGTGTTGCTCAAAATATGGGTATTTGAGATGCTAACGCCAATGGTATTGTAGTTGTAGAGTCCCCCGCCTAAACTCGTAGCCCCATTCCCTTGAAAAGTCGTCCCCGTAAATGTCGGATAATAACCGTAATCATTGTATACACCTCCGCCACGATAACTTGCTTGATTATCTAGAAAAAAACTATCCGTTGCCGTCAGTTCGTCATCGTTATAAACCCCCGCCCCCATATAAGCACTATTCCCAGAGACAGTGCTGTCTACCAAAGTTAGCCAGTTACTCGCATAAATCCCCCCTCCACTCCCCACTGCACTATTCTCAGCAACCAGGGTGTTAATCAAAGTCATATGTGCGTCATTTCGAATTCCACCACCATCTTCAGTAACAGCATTCCCGCTAATTTGCGAATCTTGAATAGTCACCAGCCCACCCGAACCGGAAAACATTCCCCCACCGTAAACAGCCGCATTATTGATGAGCGCACATTGCTCAATGACTAATATCTCATAATTGTAAATTCCCCCTCCATAACCATCTATAAATCCGTTTTGGACAGTTAAACCTTGAAGCGTTAAGTTAATTTCATCTGTCGTGAGATCAGTTATATTGAAGACGCGACTGGTGGATTGCCCATCAATGATCGTGGTCGCGGCACCAGCACCTGTGAGAAGAAAATCATCACTTATCGTAAGTTCTCCTTCGGATAAAAGATAATTTCCTGCCGGGAGAGTCACTTGATCAAGACCAACAAGAAGATTACTCTCCTCAAGCGCGGCACGCAACGAACAAGCCCCGTTTGCATCCATACAAACCCCATCTCCAGGTGCCGCATCGTGCGAATCCACGATAGATGTGACGATAAAACCGGCATTTGCCTGAGTGATTAGTGAGGTAAACAAAACAGCGCCGGGAACCAGGATACCCACTGCCAGGCTGAAGAAAAGATAGCCGAAACGTTTACGAAGGGTGAACATACAATATGCCTCCTCAAGAATACTTGGCTTGGGAATCCATGCTGAAAACGTATGTGTTCAATCAGAAACCCAAACTATATAGAATTCATCATGTTAACAATTGAAAGAAAACCAAATTCTCCCCGAGAGAAATTTCCCAGGTATAAGCAAATTTTATCGAGAAGAAAACGTCCGACAAGGGACATTTGCCCTAAAAATTCGTGCGTTTCTTAGAAAACGAGGAAATTATTATCAGGTGCCGTAACCACTCAGCCAAGGCAGAGATTTCCCCAAAAAGGGTGAAAGGAGGATGGACATCCCACTTTCACCCTTTTTGGGGGGAGATTCCTCTCTAGTCC
>WBZL01000103.1_pt2 | contig 50254 bp, 45 predicted proteins | sample 5204291 | NCBI WGS metagenome assembly WBZL01 (sample SAMN12344345, study PRJNA552823) | activated sludge metagenome | biome: Activated sludge suspended growth; feature: Nitrification reactor; material: Wastewater; isolation source: activated sludge from nitrification reactor of wastewater... | reverse complement strand
CAGAGCGCCGAGGCCGCCGGCTTCGAGTCGCTGTGGACCATCGAGCACGTGATCTACCCCGAGGGCTACGAGTCGTCGTACCCGTACGACCCGAGCGGGAAGATGATGGCGGACGCCTCGACGCCGATGCCCGACCCGCTCATCTGGCTGGCCTTCGTGGCCGCCGCCACCACCGAGCTGCGCCTCGGCACCGGCATCGTGATCCTCCCCCAGCGCAACCCGGTGATCCTGGCCAAGGAGCTCGCCACGCTGGACTCGCTCTCGGGTGGCCGGGTCGAGTTCGGCATCGGCGTGGGCTGGCTCAAGGAGGAGTTCGAGGCACTCGGCGTCCCGTGGGCCCGCCGCGGCGCCCGCACCGACGAGTACATCGAGGCCATGCGGGCCCTGTGGGACGGCGACCACGCCGCCTACGAAGGCGAGTTCGTCTCGTTCGACGACGTGAGCAGCAACCCGAAGCCCGCCCAGGGGCGGGTGCCCATCCACATCGGCGGCCACAGCCGGGCCGCGGCCGAGCGCGCCGGGCGCCTCGGCGACGGCTTCTTCCCGGGCAAGGGCGACATCGCCGAGCTGGTCGACATCGTCCGCCAGACCGCCGTCGACCACGGCCGCGATCCCGAGGCCATCGAGATCACCTACGGCGACGCCGAGCTGATGACCGTGCCGGGCTCCGAGAAGGTCGAGGAGCTGGCGGCGATCGGCGTCGACCGGGTGATCGTTCCCTCGTTCATCTTCCTCGGGAACCCGGCAGAGGACCTCGCCGCCTTCGGCGAGAAGATGATCGCGCCCATCAACGGCTAGGGCCCCTCGGGACCTTCGTCCATGGGCGCGGCGGCGCCCGAGGAGCACACTGGAACCATGGCCACCACCCCGACCACGCCGCGCACCGGCACGTTCCTCTGGGAGGGTCGTCGGCTCGCGTACGAAGAGCACGGCGAAGGCGACCGCGTCCTGCTCTACCTGCACGGGATCCTCATGGACTCCGAGATGAACCGCGGCCTCGCCACGGCGCTGGCCGAGCGGGGCCACCGGGTGATCCTGCTGGACCTGCTGGGGCACGGGCAGAGCGACAAGCCCACCCACGCCAGCGAGTACCGGATGGACACCTACGCGCTGCAGGTCGCGGCGTGCCTCGACCACCTCGGGATCGAGGAGGCGGTGGTCGGCGGCGTCTCCCTCGGCGCCAACGTCAGCCTGCACCTGGCGGTGAAGGACCCCGGGCGGGTGACCGCGCTCATCCTCGAGATGCCGGTGCTGGAGTGGGCGGTGCCGGCCGCGGCGATGCTGTTCACCCCGCTCGTGCTCGGCCTGCACTACGCCCGACCCGTCTTCCGGGCCGTGGCCGCGGTGGCCGCCCGCTTCCCGACCACCCCCTTCGGCGCCCTCAACAGCGTCGTGCGGGGCTTCTCGGTGCCGCCCGATTCGATGGCATCGGTCCTGCACGGGGTGCTCGTGGGGCCGGTGGCGCCGTCGGCGGACGAACGGAGCCACATCAAGGCGCCGACGCTCGTCATCGCCCACAAGCGCGACCTGATCCACCCCTTCAGCGACGCCGAGAACCTGGTCGAGCAGCTCCCCGACGCCGAGCTCGTGCCCGCCCAGAACGCCGCCGAGCTTCGGATCTTCCCCGACCGCCTGACCGCCGAGATCGCCGCCTTCCTCGACCGCGTCTGACCGTCGCCAGCCCGTTTCCCACCGTTCTGGTCACGGAAACGCGAGGTCTTCTGACCTCGCGAATTCGTAGCCAGAACGAGAGTGGGTCGGGGTGAGGCTCGGGCTCAGGCGTCGGGGGGGAGCTCGGGGGTGAGGTAGAGGGTGATGCCGAGGCGGCCGCGGTCGTGGCGGCCGTGGTCCCAGCCGCCGCGGATGCGCGCGGCGCAGCTGGCCACGCCGTAGCGGCCGAGGGCGGCGACGACCGCGGGCCGGCAGCGTTCGGCGTCGGCGCCGACGACCCGGCCCACCTCGAGTCCGTGGACGAGCACACCGAGGGCGTGGCGGTCGCGGGGGTCGCCGTCGAAGGGCACGAGCTCGGCGGTGACCGCCCGGTCGACGCCGTGCGGGCGGCGGCCGCCGACCAGGTCGAGCAGTTCGCGCTGGTGGCGGGACTCCCCCACCACCGCCACCGCCGGCCCGGGTGGCAGGGTCGTGGCGACCTGCGCCTGGGGCCCGGCCGGGGCGACGAGGAGCGGGTCGGGGTCGATGGCGAGGTGGAGCTGCTCGACCACCGGCGGGCGCTCGACGTGGGGGTGGCGGGCCAGGTCGAGGAGCCAGTCGGGGGGCGGCGGCAGGTGGCCGCCCGGCTCGACCTCACCGGCCCACTCGTAGCGGTGGGCGGGCTCCCCCGCGCCGCCGGGACTCGGCGGCAGCAGGACCAGGTCCCCGTCGGCCCGCACCGCCAGCCCCGCCTCCACCGGGCCGCCGGCGAGGCGGGGCCCGTCGTGGCGGAACCACCACTGGCGGCCGTGGCCGGCGAGGCGGGCCTCGACGGTCGGTGGCAAGGGGGCGAACCCGGCTTCGAGGTGGGCGAGCGCGCCGTCGCCGCCGGCGAGCAGGTCGGCCTCGAGGACCAGCACGCCCGACAGCATCCCGGTCACGACCCCGGCGCGGGCGTGCGGCCAGCGGCCCCACCAGCGGTCGAGCTCGTCGGTGGTGGCGCGGTGGTGGGTGGCGGCCTCCACGTCGACCAGCGCCGCGGGCCCGTCCGGGTCGACCGGCACCACCGACCAGCCCCAGCCAGCCGCCTCGCGGGCCGCGGCGTGCACGGGGCCGGGGCCGGGGCGCGGGCCCGCGAGCGCCCCCGGGCCCCCTCCGGTCCCCGACGCCGCCGGCTCGTCCATCGCCAGAGTCAACGCCCCGGAGCGGTCACCGTCCAGCCCCACGCCGGCCGGGTCGTAGCATCGGGGCGTGATCGGCCCGCAGGACTACCCCGACCGGGAGGCGCTCGAGGCCGCGGTCGCCGCCCACGTCGACCCCGGCAAGGTCGACATCTGGCGGTTGGGCGACCTGCAACTGGTGATGGGCGAGCGCGAGGGCGCCCGCTTCCAGGACGCCTACTCGGGCCGCTGGTTCTACAACTGCCACTGCAACGGCGGCGTCTTCAACCTCGGCCACCGGAACCCGCAGGTGATCGCCGCGGTCCGCGCCGCGATGGACCACGCCGACGTCGGCAACCACCACCTCGTCAGCCCCTACCGGGCCGCCGCAGCCGAGCGCCTCGCCGCGACCACCGACGGCGCCCTGCCGGGTGTGGTGTTCTCGGTCGGGGGTGGCGAGGCCGTCGACCTGGCCCTGAAGCTGGCCCGGGCCCACACGGGCCGGGACACGATCGTCTCGGTGGAGGGCGCCTACCACGGCCACACCGGCCTGGCCCTCGCCGCCGGCAGCGGGAGCGAGCGCACCCTGTTCCACAACGAGCTGCCGGGGTTCGTGCGGGTGCCCTACAACGACGCCGAGGCCATGGTGGCCGCGATCGACGAGCGCACCGCGGCGGTGATCCTCGAGGCCATCCCCGCCACCGCCGGCTTCCCGATGCCCGAGCCCGGCTACCTGGCCGCCATCCGGGCGGCGTGCGACGAGGTCGGCGCCCTGTTCGTGCTCGACGAGGTGCAGACCGGCCTCGGCCGCACGGGCACCACGTGGTACTTCCAGCAGGAGGGCGTGACGCCCGACGTGCTCGTGACCGGGAAGGGCCTGTCCGGTGGCGTGTACCCGATCGCCGCCACCCTGATGACCGCCGAGGTGCACCGCTTCTTCGGCGAGCACCCGTTCTGCCAGGTCTCCACCTTCGGCGGCGCGGACCTGGGGTGCGTGGCCGCGTCCGAGGTGGTCGATCTCGTCACGGCACCGGGGTTCGCCGAGCGGGTGCAGGCGGTCGGCGCCCGCCTGGAGGAGGCGTTCGCCGACCTCCCGTTCGCCGTGCGCCGGCGGGGCATGCTCCTCGCCCTGGTCTTCGAGGAGGAGCACGGGGGCATGACCGCGATGAAGGCGCTCTTCGATGCGGGCATCTACGCGTTCTTCGCCTCGTTCGACCCCCGGGTGCTGCAGTTCAAGCCGGCGCTGGTGGCCACCGACGACGACGTCGAGGCCATCGTCGGCATCGTCCGCGCCACCTTCGGCTGAGCCCGGCCGCCGCCCCGTGCGGTCGCCGCCGCCCGTGGCGCGACGGCCCTATCTTTTGTCGCTGGGCGTGTCATAAGATTCGCCCATGGCGCGCTTCCAGCCGTTCGAGCCGTTCGAGGGTGAGATCAACCGCACCCACGCCGAGTCCACGCCGTGGTGGCCGACCCCGCCCCACCCCGGCGACGACGCCCCGAACGTCGTCGTGATCCTCATCGACGACCTCGGCTACAGCCACTTCGGCTGCTACGGGTCCGACATCGAGACCCCGAACATCGACCGCCTCGCCGCCGGCGGCCTGCAGTACACGAACTTCCACGTCACCCCGGTGTGCTCCCCCACCCGGGCGGCGCTGCTCACCGGGCGCAACCACCACGAGGTGGGCATGCGCTCGATCTCCAACTTCTCGAGCGGCTACCCGCACATGCGGGGCCACATCACCAACCACGCCACGACCATGGCCGAGGTGCTCCGCGACGAGGGCTACACCACCTTCGCGGTCGGCAAGTGGCACCTGTGCGCCATGGAGAACGCCTCGGCGGCCGGCCCGTACGACCAGTGGCCGTGCCAGCGGGGCTTCGACCGCTTCTACGGGTTCATGGAGGGCGAGACCGACCAGTTCCACCCCGAGCTCGTCTACGACAACCACATGGTCGAGCCCCCGGCCACGCCGGAGGAGGGCTACCACCTCTCCGAAGACCTGGTGGACCACGCCGTGGGCTTCATCCACGACACCAGGTCGATCCGCCCGGACCGACCGTTCTTCCTCTACCTCGCCTTCGGCGCCACCCACGCCCCCCACCAGGCCCCCGAGTCGTACCTGGAGAAGTACCGGGGCCGGTACGACGAGGGCTGGGACGTCGCCCGCGAGCGCTGGTTCGCCAAGCAGGTCGAGCGCGGCCTCGTCCCCGAGGGCACCGAGCTCGCGCCCCGCAACCCCGGCGTCGAGCCGTGGGACGAGCTCCCCGAGGTCCAGCAGCGCCTCGCCGCCCGCCTCCAGGAGGCCTACGCCGCCTTCCTCGACCACACCGACGACCAGATCGGCCGGGTGGTCGACGCCCTCGAGCGCCTCGGCGAGCTCGACAACACGGTGATCGTCCTCCTGTCCGACAACGGCGCCAGCCAGGAGGGCGGGCCCTTCGGCGTCATGCACGAGATGAAGTTCTTCAACTTCCTGATCGAGACGCCGGACGAGGCCATCAAACGCATCGACGACATCGGTGGCCCCAACAGCCACGCCAACTACCCGTGGGGCTGGGCCCAGGCCGGCAACACCCCGTTCAAGTGGTACAAGCAGAACACCCACGAGGGCGGCGTCCACGTGCCGTTCATCGTCCACTGGCCGGCGGGCATCGACGACGCCGGCGGCGTGCGCGACCAGTTCCACTGGGTGAACGACGTGGCCCCGACCATCTACGAGCTCGCCGGCGTGACCCCGCCCGAGACCTACCGGGGCTACGAGCAGCTGCCCATCACGGGCACGGCCATGAACTACACGTTCGCCGACGCCGAGGCGCCCTCCCGCAAGGGCGTCCAGTACTCGGAGATGATGGGCCACCGGGCGATCTACGCCGACGGCTGGAAGGCGGTGACCCGACACACCACGGGCGTGCCCTTCGACGACGACCCGTGGGAGCTCTACCACTACGCCGAGGACCGCTCGGAGTGCCACGACCTCGCCGCCGAGCACCCCGAGAAGCTGGCCGAGCTCATCGAGCTGTGGTGGTCGGAGGCCGAGGCCCACAACGTGCTGCCCCTCGACGAGCGCACCATCGAGCTCTTCGGCACCCGCTTCCGCGACCAGTCCCCCCACCCGGAGAGCCGGCGCTACACCTACTTCCCGCCGATGACCCCGCTGCCCGCCCAGGTGGCGGCCGCCATCGGCGGGCGCAGCTGGGACCTCGACGCCACCATCGACCGGCCCGAGGGCGCCGGCGGTGTGCTCTACGCCTCCGGCACGGCCAACTCCGGCCTCTCGCTGTTCGTCCAGGACGACCACCTGGTGTTCGACTACAACTGCTTCGGCGACCACCAGATCGTCACCTCGGACGTGGCCGTCCCCACCGGCCGCTCGGTGGTGGGCGTGCGCTTCCGCCGCGACGGCGACACCGCGGTCGCCACCGTCGTGGTCGACGGCACCGAGGCGGGCTCGGTCGACATCCCGTTCGCCATGCGCATCATGAGCAGCGTGGGCCCGAGCGTCGGGTACGACCACGGGTCGCCCGTGAGCCGCAGCTACGACCACGAGTTCGCCTTCGAGGGCACCCTCGAGCGGGTCGACATCGCCCTGGTGGCGCCCGGCGCCGCGTCGGCGGCGACGGCCGAAGCCGCGGCAGAGGCCGAAGCGGACCAGCGCTCGACCATGTCCCGCCAGTGAGCGACCCGAGCTCGATCGGCGCCACGGGCGGGCCCGTGGGCGGCGCCCCCGACCGGCCGAGCCGGGTCGGGTTCCACTTCGACATCATGTGCCCGTACGCCTACCAGACCTCCCTCTGGATGCGCGACGTGCGCGACCAGCTCAGCCTGACGGTGGACTGGCGCTTCTTCAGCCTGGAGGACATCAACCGCGAAGAGGGCAAGAAGCACCCGTGGGAGCGGCCCTGGTCGTACGGCTGGTCGATGATGCGCATCGGCGCGCTGCTGCGCCGGACGGACATGGACCTGCTCGACCGGTGGTACCTCGCCGCCGGCACCGCGCTGCACGTGGACGGGCGCAAGCCCCACCGGCCCGAGGTCGCCGAAGCCCTGCTCGGCGAGCTGGGCCTCGACCCCGGCCTGGTGCAGCAGGCCATCGACGACCCCACGACCCACGACGAGGTCATGGCCGACTACCGCTTCGTCACCGAGCGCGGCGGCTGGGGCGTGCCGACGCTGGTGTTCGACGACGACCAGACGATCTTCGGCCCCGTGCTGATCGACCCGCCGACCGGCGCCGCCGCCGTCCGCCTCTGGGACCTGGTGCTCGGCTGGCTCGAATTCCCCCACCTCTACGAGGTGCAGCGCCCCAAGCGCCGCGAGGACATCGCCGCCATCGCCGCGGCCTTCCGGCCCTACCTCGAGGCCCGCGACTGGATCAGCATCCAGAAGGAGACACCCTGATGGCCACCATCATCGACCGCGACCTCGCCGTCCGCCTCCTCACCGAGGAGTTCGCCGCCCTCGACGAGCTCTACTCGGGCCTCACGGACGACCAGTGGGCGCTCGCCACGACGCTCCCCGGCTGGTCGGTCCGCGACCAGCTCACCCACCTGCTCGGCACCGAGGCCTCGCTGCTCGGCGAGCCGATGCCGAACGTCGACGTCTCGGGGTACGACCACCTGCGCAACCCGATCGCCCAGGCCAACGAGGCGTGGGTCGAGAGCCTGCGCGCCACCGCCCCCGCCGACGTGCTCGCCCGGTGGCGGGACGTGACCGGGCGCCGGCTCGAGGCGCTCGGCGCCATGACCCAGGCGGACTTCGACGCCCCGTCGTGGACGCCCGCCGGGCCCGACGAGACCTACGGCCGCTTCATGCGGATCCGCCACTACGACTGCTTCGTGCACGAGCACGACGCCCGCGCCGCGGTGGGCGCGCCCGACCGGGACGACCCCGACCACGTCGCCTCGGCGGTCGACGAGGTCGCCACCGGCCTGGGCTACATCGTCGGCCGCAAGGCGGCCCTGCCCGTCGGGGCACGGGTCCGCATCGATCTCACGGGCGCCGTGGGCCGCACCTACCTGGTCGAGATCCCCGAGCGGGCCCAGGTGGTCGACGAGCTCTCGGGCGACCCGACCGTGGCGCTGTCGATGCCCGTGATGCTCTGGCTGCGCCTCACCGCCGGGCGCGAGGATGCGACGCCCCACCTCGGCGGCGACATCGTCCTCGGCGGCGACGAGGACCTGGCCCGCCAGCTCGCCACCCACCTCGCCTTCACGATCTGAGCCCACGACCGGTGCCCCCCGCCTCGACCCCTGCGAGCGCCGCCACCGCCGAGCCGGCGGTCGACGGGCGCACCGCTCGCCGCGACCGCAACCGCGACGCGGTGCTGGACGCGGTGATCGAGCTGTTCACCGAGGGCCACGTGGGCCTGGTCGCCGCCGACGTGGCCGAGCGCTCGGGGGTGTCGCTGCGCTCGGTGTACCGCTACTTCGACGACCTCGAGGCGCTCGCCCGGGCCGCCATCGCCCGCCAGATGGAGCGCTTCGGCCCAGTCGCCGAGATCGACCACCTCGGCGAGGGCCCCCTCGACGACCGCATCGAGCGCATCGTCGACAGCCGCCTCCGGCTCTTCGAGGCCATCGGCGCCACCCGCCGGGCCGCGATCCAGCGGGCGCCGTCCAACCCGCTGCTCGCCGAGCAGCTCGAGCGCACCCGGGTGGCGCTGGCCGAGCAGACCGAGGCGATGTTCGCCCCCGAGCTCGCCGCGCTCGCCGCCGCCGACCGCCGCGACGTGGCGCCGGCGCTCGACCTGCTGCTCGGCTTCGAGTCGATCGACCAGCTGCGCCGCGCCCAGGGCCTCGACGAGACCCAGACCCGCGGCGTCCTGCGCACCGCCCTCACCCGCCTCCTCGCCTAGCCCCAACCCTCGTTCTGGGTCGGTCAGGGGGCGCCGGCGGCGACGAGGGCCATCATCTCGCGGGCGACCATGGGGCCCGCGTTCTGGTTCTGGCCGGTGACGAGGTTGCCGTCGACCACCCAGTGGTTGGCGAAGGGGTCGCGGAAGCGGTGCGCGGCCTCGAAGTCGGCGCCCATGGCCCGCAGCTCGGTCTCGGGGTGGTGCGGGGTCGAGTCGATGCCGAGCTCGTGCACCTGCTTGTCGGTCACCGCGGTGACCTTGCGGCCCTCGACCAGCGGGCGGCCGTCGGTGGCCTTGGCGTTGCGCAGCCCGAGCGGCCCGTGGCACACGCCGCCGATCACCTTGCCGGCGGCGTTGGCCTCGGTGACCGCCTCGGCGAGGTCGTCCGAGAAGCCGAAGTCGAACGCCGCCCCCCACCCGCCGGCGAGGTACACGAGGTCGTAGTCGGTGACGTCGACGTCGCCGATGGCGAGCGAGTCGGTGACCTTGGCCCGCAGGGTGTCGTCGGCGAGGAACCGGTCGTCGGCGGGGCTGCGTAGCACGGGCTTGAGCGACAGCGGGTCGACGGGGATCGTGCCGCCCCGGGGGCTGGCCACGTCCACGGCCATGCCGGCGTCGAGGAAGGCGTAGTAGGGCACGGTCATCTCGGAGGCGTACACGCCGGTGGGCTTGCCCACGTCGAGCACGCCGTGGTTGGTGCAGACGACGAGGGCGCGGCGGCCGGCCAGGTCCAGGTGGGGGTCGGGCGCGACCTCGTCCTCGGGGTGCATGCCCAGCTTCTGGATGCCCTTGCGCAGCAGGCGCGCCGGCAGCGGCGGGCGCTTGGTGGCGTGGGCGGCGCTGGTCGCGTAGGGCCACGGCACGTTGCGCTCGGGCACCGACCGGGCCCGTTCGTCGGCGAGCCGGGCCGTCAGGTGGGCGAGCACCGCGGCCGCGGCCGGGTCCTTGGCCCGGTTCTCGGCCTCGATCGGGTCGGCCTCGAGGTCGTAGAGCTCCCACTCGTCGGCGAGCGGCTGGTCCCGGTGGGTGTGGCCCCCGGGCCCGGTGGCCGCCAGGTGGCGCAGGCCGGGCTCGGTCCAGGTGGCCGGGTCGTCGAAGGTACGGACCACCTTCCAGAGGTGGCCGGCCCCGCCCGCGGCGGCGTCCTCGGGCACGCGGGCGACGAGGCCCTCGAAGTTCGACGCCACGTGGGCGGGCAGGGTGATCCGCAGGGGCAGCGGCGGGTGCTCGTCGAGGCCCAGCCGCCGGGCCAGGCCGGACGCGCCCGAGTCACCCTCGAGCACGTTGTCCCGGGTGAGCAGGTAGGCGGCCCGGTCGGCGAAGGCCGCGCCCGCGTCGCCGTCGCCGTCGACCAGCGGCAGCAGGTCGCGCCCGGGGAGCGGGTGGAGCTCGGTGAACGCCGGGCGCAGGACCTCGGCGGTGTCGGCCTCGTCGATGCCCGCGGCGGCGAGCAGCGTCGGGACCAGGTCGACGTGGGAGGTGGGCACGTCGTCGACGACCCGCGCCGTCGTCGCCTGCGCCCCGACGCGCACGACCGTGAACGGCACCCGCGTCGACTCGTCGTAGAGCTGGAACCACTTCTGGTGCAGTCCCCCGTGGGCGCCGAGCAGGTCACCGTGGTCGGCGCTGCGCACGAGGACGGCGTCGGCCGAGCCGCCCTCGGTGACCGCCCGCCGCACCCGGTCGAGCGGGCCGTCGCCCTCGGCGTGCAGGCGGTAGTAGAGGTCGCGGTAGTCCTGCTGGCCGCTCGTGTACATCCGCTCGACCGCGGGCGCCGGCCCGTAGCCCGAGTAGTACGCCGCCCGGTAGGCGACCTGGGCCGCGGGCTTGGTGCGCAGGTCCTCGTCGGCGGTCGGCGGGGCGGGCACCGGCGGCGGGTCGAGCGGCGAGGGCGAGATCGGGCTGCGCCGCCGCCAGGCGGGGAACAGCACGATGTCGTGCGGGTTCACGAAGCTCGCCACCAGCAGGAACGGCTTCAGGGCCTCGGCGTCACCGGCCCGACGGCGGGCATAGCGGTCCTCGAGCCAGGCGACCACGCGGTCGGCGATGAGCGGGTCGCGGCGCACGCCGCAGTCGGCCACGCCGGCGCCGTGCGGCTCGGGGCCGACCCAGCCCGAGAAGCCGAAGGGGTCGAGGGGGTCGGCGTCGAGGTAGGCCCGCACGCCCTCGGGGATCGGCTCGCCGGCATCGGTGTTGGTGGCGATGCGCTCGCCGTCCCCGTCGAACAGGTCGGCGTGGCTGATGTGCCACTTCCCGTCGTAGTGGGTGTCGTAGCCGGCGGCGCGGAACCAGTGCCCGAGGGTCGGGACCTCGCCCTCGCGCAGCCAGCGCATGCGCGAGTCGTCGGCCTGCTTGCCCAGGCCGTCGGTCTGGGTGACGCCGTGGACGTCGGGGTACTGACCCGTGAAGAGCGTGGGCCGGCTCGGCACGCAGGCCAGCGACCCGGTGTAGTGGCGGCGGAAGCTCACCCCGTGCTCGTCGAACCAGCGCCGGCCGGCCAGGGCCTCGTCCCGCCAGGCCAGGAGCTCGGGTGACTCGTAGGGCGGGACCGCCCGCTCCTCGTCGGTGAGGATGACGACGACGTCGGGGCGCCCGTCGGCGGCGCCCACGGGGCCGGGGGCCGTGCCGTTGGTGGTCGCGGTGCCGTTGCCGCCTGCGTGCTCGCTCATGCGTCGGCCCTCCCGGGGGCGGTGTGGTCGTGGGCGGCGAGGCCCTGCACGAGGTCGTCGGCGGCCTTGCCGAGGACCCGCCCGAGGATGCGCTGGCCGATGCGGCCCCGCGGCCCACCGAGGGGCTCGATGGTCGTGGTGAAGGTCACCGCGGTGGCGCCGGCGTCACCGGCCGCGGCGGCGAGGTCCCAGCGGTTGGTCACCGTGCGGGCCAGTGGCGGCAGGCCGTCCAGGGTGTAGGCGAGCGTGCTGGGCGCCTCCCAGACCGTGACCGTCTCGATGAGCACGATCCGGCCCGCCTGCACCCGCCGGGCGGTCCCGACCCCCTCGGTCGCCTCGGTGGTCGACGACGAGTGGTCGACGTTGCCGGCCCACTCGCTGATGGCGTCGAAGTCGGCCAACGTGGCCCAGACCGCTTCGGGGGGCGCGCCGATGGTGGCGACCCGCTGCAGGGACACGTCGTTCATGTGGCACAGGCTACGCCACAACTGTCGGGGATGGCCCGGGGCCTCGCCGAGCCGTCCCTCGGGGCCGGCGCCGGGCGCCGGTCAGTCGGGCTGGGTCACCCGCCGGCCGGTGATGGCGGTCGCGGTGATGGTGAGCCAGTTGTCCTTCTCGCCCGCCGCCCACGGGCGCAGCGGCAGATTGGCCAGGCGGTTCCGGTGCGCCTCGCTGACGACCTCCTCGGCCCGGCCGGTGACGAGCACGCTCCAGCCCTCGTGGCGCTCGATGTCGAACTCGTCGATCTCGAACGCCACAGACATCTCGCGCACCGCGGCGTCGAACTTGGTGCCGGGCGCCGTGCGGAAGACCACCGCCTCGCCGTCCATGGCGTAGTTCACCGGGAAGATGAGCGGGCGGGCAGCCGAGACCACCGCCAGGCGGCCCACCTGCTGGCCCCGCAGGCGGACGAGGCACTCCTCCCGGCTCAGTCGCTCCAGCCCCGTGCGGTCGTCGATGAGCTGCATGGCGCGATCGTGGTCGCGATGGCCGGGCCCGGCCAGGGTCGTTGGTCCCGAGCGGGACCACCCACCCGGGGTGACCGCTGCGGGCGCGGTCCGGCGCCAGCCGTCGGGCGTCGGGCGTCGGGCGTCAGGGTCGCCGCAGGGCGGCGTCGATCGTCGTCGTGGCCGCGCCGGCGATCGTGATCGGCGAGGCGCCGGCGTAGGAGGGGGCGTTGTTCCAGAACTCCTGGCTGCGGCCGCCCACCGGATCGAGGAACGTGGCCCGGTAGGTGCCGGCGGGCAGGCCGGTGATGGCGTAGGTGCCCGCCCCCGAGGTCACGGCGCCCCCGGCGACGCCGGCCGGCCCGATGGCCACGGCCCAGGCGTCCGCGAGCGGCGCGCCCGACGGGTCGTCGGTGAGGGTGCCCGCCATCGTCCCGGCGTTGCGGTCGAGCGCGGCGTCGACCTCGCCGGGCGCGGTCGCGGTCCGGGCCGACGCGATCCCCGAGTAGGGCTGGTCGTCGTACCACTCCTGGTGGTGGCGACCGGCCCCGTCGAGGAACACGAGCTTGTAGCCGCCGGCGGGGAGCGCCAGCGTGTAGTCGCCCCGGGCGTCGGTGGTCGTGGCCCGGACGAAGCCGTAGTCGGCGGCCCGCATGGCGATCACCGACACGCCCTCGAGGGGCAGGTCGGTGCCGGCCTCGGTCACCCGGCCCGAGATCGACGAACCGGTGCCCGCGGTGGCCTGTGCCGGCGGCGAGCCGTCGGCCGTGGTGGTACCGCCGCCGGCGACGTTCGCCTTCACGGCGCCGCCGGCGTTCGGCGAGTCGCCGAGGAACTCGGGGGCGTGGGCGCCGGTGCGGTCGAGGAACATCACGAAGTGGTTGCCGGCGGCGAGGTCGGGCAGGGTGAAGCGACCGTCCGCCGCGGCGGTGGTCATCGTCTCGGGGGCGCCCGTGCGCCCGTCGAGGGCGAGCACCCACGCCCCGGCGACGGGGGTGGTGGTGCCCTGCTCGGTCACCGTGCCGGTCACGGCGCCGCGGGTCGGTGAGAGCGCCGGGTCGGCATCGGTCATCGCCCCGGCGTTCACCGCGACCGGCGTCGGCGGCCCGGAGAAGCCGGCGGCGTGGCGCCCGCTGGGGTCGAGGCCGTAGACGAAGTAGCGGCCGACGGGGACGCTGGCGCGGAAGTCGCCGTTGGCGTCCGCCACGGCGCCGGCGGCGATGGTGAAGTCGGCCTGGCGCAGCACGGCGACCCAGGCCCCCGCGAGCGGGGACCCACCGCCCGCCTCCGTCACCGTGCCGGACACGCCGGTCGACTGGGCCGTGGCGACGGTGACCTGGACCGGCGTCGAGGTCACGGCCGCGGTCTCGTTCGAGTCCGCGGTGGCGGTGTTGGTGACCGACGGCACGTCCGCGACCGTCGTGGTGACCACACAGTCGTAGGTCACCCGGGCGCCCACGGCGAGGGTGCCGGGTGAGCCCGCGCACCCCGGCGCCCGGGCGTCGGTCACGGTGACCCCGGTGAGGGGGACGTCGCCGGTGTTGGACGCCGTGACGTGGAAGTGGATCGGCGAGCCAGCGACCACGCCCGTCTCGTCGGCCCGGGTGGACACGGCCAGGCCGGGTCGGGCGACGGTCGTGGTGGCGACGGTGACGGCGGGGTCGGCGGGCACGCACGGCATGGGCAGGTCGTTCCAGTTGACCGTGCCGATCAGGAACCCGAAGTCCCGGTTCCACTTGACCACGAGGTTGGACGACGTCGGGGGGTTCCAGGTGATGGTGGCGCCGGGCGCCGCGGTCACCGTCGGGTCGAGGCCGATGGTCGGCATGGCCACCGGCACCCACACCCCCGCCGAGGTCTCCACCTCGGCCACGGGCGAGGCCACCTCGGTGTTGATGCGGACGCGCGAGCCGGTGACCGGGCTCTGCACGTGCACGACGATGTTCGAACCCGACCGGGTGGCCGTGACGTAGTTGCGGTCCGGCGACTCGACCGGGTTGGCGGTGGCGGGGTCGAGGCCGGCGGGGATCGGGATGGTGATGTCGAGGGTCTTCACGTAGAAGGTGCCGTAGCTGACCCCGAGGTCGTTCGGCGGGAAGCTCATCTCCGGGAACGGCATGAGCAGCTCGACGTGGGTCGGACGTCCGGAGATCGCCGGGTCGGTGTCCACGACGTGGAAGTTCGAGTTGCTGACGATCGGGTCGGGGATCTCGTTGTTCAGGTTGGCGAAGAGCCCCGCGGTGATCCCGGTGTCGGGCCGGTCGCAGTTGATGGTGAACGAGGCCTGGGCGTCGTCGCGGGCCCGGGGGGCGGCACCGGCCCCCGGCGCGGCCGTCACCAGCACGGCGGTCGCCACCGCGGCCACCGCGGCGATCGTCCACGCCCTGGTCCGGCTCCCTCGCCCCATCGCGCTCCCCCGCTCATCCGGGCCTCCCGCAGTACCGGACGCCCGGACGATACACCCCTGTACACCGTGTGTCGGACCGACCGGTGCGGCGGCGGGCACCCGGCCCCCTGGGGTGGCGACGGGGCCTCCACGTACACTCGCCGCCGGGCGCGGCGGGGGTCGCTGGCGCCCACCACGGAGGTCCTTCCATGTCCGACCTGGTCACCGACGCCCGCGCCGAGCTGGTCGAGCGCCTCACCAAGCGGGTCACCGTCGCCGGCGACGCCCGCGACGAGATCGAGGTCATCGCCCCCTTCACCGGCGAGCTCCTCGGCCGCACCCGGGCCGGCACCGAGGACGACATCGACGAGGCCGTGCGCCGGGCGCGGGCCGCCCAGCCGGCGTGGGCCGCCCGCCCCTGGAAGGAGCGCGCCCGGGTCCTGCTGGCCTTCCACGACCTGGTGCTCGACCGCCAGGACGAGATCCTCGACCTCATCCAGCTCGAGTCCGGCAAGGCCCGGCGCCACGCGTTCGAAGAGGTCCTCGACGCCGCCCTGACCTCCCGCTACTACGCGTTCCACGGCAGGGCCCACCTGGCGCCCAAGCGCCGTCGCGGTGCCCTGCCGGCGCTGACCCGCACCACCGAGCTCCACCACCCCAAGGGCGTGATCGGCTTCATCACGCCGTGGAACTACCCCCTCGTCCTCGGCATCGCCGACGCGCTCCCGGCCCTGCTGGCGGGCAACGCCTGCGTCATCAAGCCCGATCGCCAGACCCCCTTCTCCGCCCTCTGGGCGGTCGAGGCCCTGATCGAGTGCGGGCTCCCCGAGGAGGTCGTGCAGGTGGTGACCGGGCAGGGGTCGTCGCTCGGCAGCCCGCTGATCCAGCGGGTCGACTACGTGATGTTCACCGGCAGCACCGCCACCGGGAAGCTCATCGCGGCCGAGGCCGCCGGCCGCCTCATCGGCTCGTCGATGGAGCTCGGCGGCAAGAACGCCATGCTCGTGCTCGACGACGCCGACCTCGACAAGACGGTCGAGGGCGCGGTCCGTGCCTGCTTCTCCAATGGCGGCCAGCTGTGCATCTCCATGGAGCGCCTCTTCGTGCAGGACGGGATCCACGACGAGTTCGTGCGCCGCCTCGCCGAGCGGGTGCGCTCGATGGACCTCGGCGCCACGCTCGACTGGGGGCCGGAGATGGGCTCGCTGGTCTCGCAGAAGCAGCTCGACACCGTCGTCGAACACGTCGACGGCGCGGTGGCGGCCGGCGCCGAGGTGCTCGCCGGTGGCACCCACCGCCCCGACCTCGGGCCCTACTTCTACGAGCCCACCCTGCTGACCGGTGTCACCGAGGACATGGCCGTGTGCCGCAGCGAGACCTTCGGCCCGGTCGTCTCCACCTACCGGTTCTCGACCGTCGACGAGGCCGTCGCCCGGGCCAACGACTCGGACTACGGCCTCAACGCCAGCGTGTGGACGAAGAACACGCGGCGGGGCCGCGACGTCGCCGCCCGCCTGCAGTCGGGCACGGTCAACGTGAACGAGGCCTACGCCGCGGCGTGGGGCTCGCTCGACGCTCCCATGGGCGGCTTCAAGGAGTCGGGCCTCGGTCGGCGCCATGGCCGAGAGGGCATCGCGAAGTACACCGATGCCCAGACCGTGGCGGTCCAGCACCTCGTCCCCATCGCCCCGTTCGCCGGCCTCTCGGTCGAGAAGTGGGCCGGGTTGATGACCAAGGCCCTCCGCCTCCTCAAGCACGTCCCCGGCCTCCGGTAGCGGTGCGGGCCCCCTCGCCGCCGGCACCGGCGCGGGCGAAATCATTGGAGCCGGGCACGCCCGGCCTGCTCGGATGAGGCGATGACGACGGCACTGCCCGAGGGGTGCACGTGGCGGCGGCCCGGCGCGGCCGAGGACGAGGCGCCGGCGGTGTTCGCGCTCGTCGCCGCCTGCAACGAAGCGGTCATCGGGATCGCCGACTGGACCCTCGACGACGCGGTCGAGCAGCTCGGCGAGCCCGGCTTCGACGCCGAGCGGGGCGCCTGGCTCGTCCACGACGGTGCGGGTGCCCTGGTCGGGTTCGGCTGCCTCCGACCCGAGGGCGCCGGCCAGGTGGGCGCCGAGGTCTTCGCCACCGACGACCGCGTCGCGCGGTGGCTCCTCGCCGCGCTCGCCGAGCGGGCCGACGAGGTGGCCCGGGCGGAGGGTGCCCCCGCCGCGACGATCGACGTCGGCGTCTACCGGGAGGACGCCGAGCGGCAGGCGCTGCTCACGGCGCACGGCTTCACGGTCGCCACCGTGTTCCACCGCATGCGCATCGACCACGACGACGCGACGCCGAGGGCGGCCCCCGTCCCCCCGCCCGGCGTCGCCGTCCGTCGGGGCCCCGGCGACGAGTCGTTCCGCCGCACCGTCCACCGGGTCCGGGAGGTCTCGTTCGCCGAGCACTTCGGTCACGTCGACCAGCCCTACGAGCGCTGGGTCGAGCAGGTCGAGTCCTCGCCGGTCCGCCACTGGGACGACCTCTGGCTGGCCGAGGTCGACGGCGAGCCGGCGGCGATGCTCCACGCCCACGACGGGTTCGTGGCCGACGAGGGGTGCGGCTACGTCGGCCACGTCGGGGTGCTCCCCGCCTTCCGGGGCCGGGGCCTGGCCCAGCACCTCCTGCGCACCGCCTTCGCGGCGGACGCCGCCCGGGCTCGGGCCGGCACCCTGCTGCACGTCGACACCAACAACCCCACGCCGGCGCTCGACCTCTACCTCGGCCTCGGCATGCGCCCCGTGCTGGTCATCGACCTCTGGCGGCGCCCGGGGGCGTGACCCGCGCGCGTCAGCGGCGGGGGTCGAGGTGCGTGCGGTAGTCGGACAGCCACGGGCCCACCGCTGCGGTCGCCCGCCGGGCCCGGGCCAGTTGGCTGCGGGCCGCGACCACGGGACGGCGGGCGTCGACACCGGCGGCGTAGGGCGAGTTGGCCAGGATGAAGCGGCGCACCAGCGGCGCCGCCGCCCGGATGGCGGCCAAGCGGGGGCCGAGCAGCACGCGGATGTCGTCGAGGTAGTCCGAGTAGTACCGCTGCTGGTAGCCGAGCAGGGCCTGGCTCTCGTCGGTGTCGAGCCAGTCGGTGTAGAAGCGGCGGTCCCCGAAGGCGTCGGCGGGCAGCGGCGCCACGCCCATGACCGCCAGGCTCTCGTTGAGCCAGTCGCGGTACCGGGCCCGCTTGTCGGCGCCGCCGGCGACGTTCAGCACCTTCCCGACGACCGCGTCGTTGCCGACCGTGCCCGCCAGCGCCGCGGCCACGTCCCGCGGGTGGGTGAACTCGACGCGGGTCTCGGGGTGCAGCTCGAACACGAAGGGGATGATCGGCACGAGGGCCACGGGCGGGGTCATGCCGAGGCGGAAGACCGTCCAGCGCAACCCCGACGCCCGCAGCAGGGCCTCGCACTCGACCTTCTGGCGCGAGTAGGTGTCCTCGGGGTGGACCGCCTCGTCGACCCGCCGGGGACCCGTCGCCTCGGCGTTGCGCCCGTAGACCTGGGCGGTCGAGGTGAAGGTGACCCCGGGCGGCGTGGCGGCCGCCGAGGCGGCGTCGAGGAGCGTGCGCATGCCGCCGACGTTCACGGCGTAGGCGGTGAGCTGGTCGGCGTCGGTCGCCGGTGGGATGACCGCGGCCAGGTGGAGCACGTGGTCGACGCCGCCGAGGGCCCGGCTGAGCAGGTCGCGGTCGGTGATCGAGCCCCAACACCGGTCGACCCGGGCGCTGAACCCGGCCGCGACCGCCCGGTTGGCCCTGGTGGGCAGGTCGAGGGCGCGCACCCGCAGCCCGCGGTCGACGAGCTCCGCGACGGTCGCGGCGCCGACGTTCCCGCACGCTCCCGTGACCAGGACGAGGGGCCTCACGGGAGCGCCTCCACCAGGGCGGCGGCGGCACCGGCGAACGCGTCCAGGGTGATGGCCACGTCCTCGTCGGTGTGGGCCGCCGACACGAAGCACTTCTCGTGGGCCCGCAGGACGCCTCGCTCGAGGAGCAGGTCGGTGAGCACGATGTTGGCGAACGCGTCGGCGGCGAGCGACGAGCGGTGGTCGACGACGGGCTGGTCGGCGAACCAGGTGTGGAACGCCGACGGCTCGCCCAGCACCTGGACCGGCCGGCCGGCGTCGGCGAAGGCCGCCCCGATCCCGTCCATCAGGGCACGGCCCGTCGCCTCCAGCCCCTCGTAGAAGCCCGGCCGCCGCAGCTCGGCGATCACCGCGAGGGCGACGTGCATCGCCAGCGGGTTCGACGAGTAGGTGCCCGTCTGCATCGTGAAGGCCTCGCCCGAGAGGCGCCGCATCGGGTCGGCCAGCTCGAGCAGGTCGGCCCGCCCGCAGATGGCGGCGAAGGGCAGGCCCCCGGAGATCGTCTTGCCGATGGCGCACAGGTCGGGGACGACGCCGTAGCGCTCCTGGCCGCCGCCGAGGGCGAGGCGGAAGCCGGTGACCACCTCGTCGAAGACCAGCACCGCGCCGGCGGCGGCGCACGCCCGCTGCACGCCGGCGAGGAAGCCGGGGGCGGGCACGAAGGTCCGCTGCATGGGCTCGACGATGACCGCCGCGAGCTCGTCGGCGTGCTCGCCGATGATCGCCTCGGTCGCGGCCAGGTCGTTGTACGGCGCCACCAGCACCTCGCCCACCACCGCGGCGGGGATGCCGCCCGTGTCGGCGACCGCCTGCGGGAACGGGGGCGGGTCCCAGCGCCACTGGGTGCTGACCATGGCGTAGTCGTGCATGCCGTGGAAGGCGCCCTCGAACTTGAGCACCTTGTCCCGGCCGGTGGCCGCCCGGGCGAGGCGCAGCGCGAAGAACGTGGCCTCCGAGCCGGTCGAGTGGAACGACACCTTCTCGGCGCACGGCACGGTCTCGCACAGCACCTCGGCCAGCTCGACCGCGGCGGCCGACAGCACGAGGTGCGACGTCCCGCCCGCGGCCGCCCGGCCCAACGCCTCGAGCACCGCCGGGTGGGCGTGGCCGAGCACGTGCGGGCCCGAGCCGAGCAGGAAGTCGACGTATTCGTTGCCGCTGTGGTCCCACAACCGGCTGCCCTGGGCCCGGTCGACCACGAACTTGCGGGCGTCGTCGAGCGACGGCCCCCGGGTGCCCTCGGGGAAGAACCGGGCTGCGGCGGCCACCAGCGCCGCCTCCTCCTCGGACTGCGGCCGCCGCGGCACCAGCCCGCTCACGGAGCGCTCCCGATCACGAGGCCCCGCCGGCGAGGTCGGGGAAGAAGGCGTCGACGTAGTCGGCGAAGCGCTCCCGGATGGCACCGGCGCTGAGGCCGAAGTCGTCCTTGCCGTAGGTGTGCTCGCCGAACTTCCCCGGCGGGTTGTCCGCCTGCCACGCCGCCATCGTCCGCTCCGCCTCGGCCGAGAAGGGCTCGTCGAAGCGCTCGTAGACCGCGGCGACCGTCCCCATCGGGTCGGCGAGCAGGTCGTCGAACCAGACGTCGTGGAACTGGTGCTCGCGCCCCTCGCGGGCGGCCAGGCCGCGGCTCATGGCCTCGGCCCACACCTCCAGCTGGTGGTGGGCGAACTGCCCGCGGTCGGGCGGGTGCTCCTGCAGGGTGCGGAAGCCCTCGCAGAGCCCGACGTAGGAGGCGATCACCTGGGCCGGGTCGCGGTGCGTCCAGACGATGCAGGCGTCGGGGTAGACCTCGAGCAGGGCGTCGATGTGGCGCATGTGGACCGGGTACTTGAGCAGCCAGCGGGTGCCCACGTCGTAGGAGCCCACCAGCTGCACGAGCTGCTTGTGGCGCCGGTACGAGGCGGCGTGGTGGTGGGTCCGGTACCACTCGGCGTAGGTGGGCACGGTGCTGGCCACCTCGAAGTAGTCGTCGGTGAAGCTCTGGGCCAGGAAGTGGCGGCACTCCTCGGGGCCCGGCGCGGTCATGTGGTGGATGGCCTCGAGCTTCTCGCCGCCCAGGTAGATCATGCGCAGCTCCGACTCGGCCGCCCGGAAGTCGTACGCCGCCTCCCACGAGTGGCGGGGCGGGCGGGGCTGGGGGTGGGTCGCCAGCCAGTAGGGCAGGCACTGGGTGTCGGGGTTCGACCCCATCAGGTAGTGCAGGGCGGTGCTGCCGGTGCGGACCAGGCCGGTGATGACGATGGGTCGCTCGATGAGCACCTCGAGGGCCTCGGGCCGGAGGTGCCACCACCGCTCGGCCCGCAGGCGGCCCCGCAGGATGTTGACGAGGAAGTACTCGGCCATGACCCGGCCGGCGCGCGTGAAGCGGGCCTCGTGGTCGTAGCTGTCGAGGAGGATGCGGAGCGGCTCCAGGTAGGCGGGGTCGCCGAAGTCGTCGGCACCGCCCTCGCAGGCGCTGGCCCGCTCGTGGAGCTCCTGCTCGCGGTCGGCCCACCGCGGGATCGTGCCGAGCACCGCCATGGCCGCCGAGTGTAGGAGTGCGCCATCGCGCGGGCGGTCGGCTTGACTGGCCCCATGCCGGCGAGCCCCGCCCCGCACCTGCCGATCCACCCCGACGCCCCCGACTGGTTCCGCCGTGCCCTGGCCGTGCCGTTCGAGGACCGCACCGTCGAGGTGGAGGGCGCCGCCATCCACTACCTGGCCTGGGGCGAGCCCGGCCGGCGGGGCCTGGTGTTCGTGCACGGCGGCGGCGCGCACGCCCACTGGTGGACCCACGTGGCGGCCACGTTCGCCAAGCGCTACCGGGTGCTGGCCCTCGACCTGTCGGGCCACGGCGACAGCGGCCACCGCGACGCGTACGCCCTCGAGCAGTGGACCCACGAGGTCATGGCCGTCGCCGACGACGGCGGCATCGCCGGCCCGCCCGTGGTCGTCGGCCACTCGATGGGCGGCTTCGTCACCATCGCCACCGCCTCGCTGCACCCCGACCGGGTCGCCGGCGTGGTCATCTGCGACAGCCCGGTCACCGAGCCCGACCCCGAGATCGCCTCGTTCCGCCTCCAGGAGGCCTTCGGCCGGCCCCGCACCTACGCAGACGTCGACGAGGCCCTCGCCCGCTTCCGCACCGTGCCCGCCCAGGAGCACTACCTCGACTACGTGATGGACCACGTCGGACGGCGCTCGCTGAAGCCCGCCGAGGGGGGCTTCCAGTGGAAGTTCGACCGGCGCATCTTCGCCCAATTCGACCAGGGCATGCGCTCCATCGCCCTGCCCTACCTGACCTCGCTCACCTGCCGCTTCGCGCTGCTGCGCTCCGAGAACGGGCTCGTCACCGAGGACATCGGCCGCTCGATGTACGACAAGCTCGGCCGGGTGGCACCGGTGATCGAGCTACCCGAGGCGGGCCACCACGCGATGCTCGACCAGCCGCTGCTCGTGCTCACCGCGCTGCGCACCCTGCTGGCCGACTGGGACCACTCCGAGCCTCTGCACCGCCCGGCGCCCTGAGGGCCGGGCACCGGTGGCTCAGGCCGCCGGCGCCACCACCGCCGGCGTGGCCTCGAGCAGCGCCAGCGTGGCCCGCTCGGCCCGCCGGTACCACGTGGTCCGCCGCGCCGACCGCCAGTGCGCGTCGAGGGTGCCGGCCTGGTGGGCGGCGGGCACGGCCGGGTGCACGTAGCAGGACCGGCACACCGCACGCGTGTTGCCGAGGCGCTCGGCGGCCTCGTCGACCGCGGCCAGCACCTGGGCCTCGCGCTCCCGGTCGGCGTCGGCGGGATCGGCCGTCGCCAGCGCCTCCAGCACGGACACGGTCGCGCCCCAGGTCCGGAAGTCCTTGGCCGAGATGTCCGCCCCGCCGGCCAGCTCGCGCAGGCGGTCGTTCACGTCACCGGAGCTGACGGCCACCGGCCCGGACGCGCCCTCGTAGGCGAAGAGGGTCTTGCCGCCGAGCTCGTGGCAGCGCCGCACCGCCCGGGCGACCCGGGCGTCCGAGACCGCGATCTCGTGCTCGATGCCGCCCTTGCCGACGAAGTCGAAGGTGACCGAGCGCCGGCCGACCAGCACGTGCTCGTGCCGGAGGGTGGTGAGACCGTAGCTCTCGTTGTCCTCCGCGTACTCCGGGTTGCCCACCCGGATCAGCGTCTCGTCGAGGAGCCGCAGCACGAGTCCGAGCACCTTGTCGCGGTCGAGCTCGGGCCGCCGGGTGTCCTCCTCGACCTGGCGGCGGATGGCCTCGAGGTGCACGCCGAAGGCGAGCAGCCGGTCGTACTTGTCGGCGTCGCGGATCGCCCGCCAGCGGGGGTGGTAGCGGTACTGCTTGCGCCCCCGGGCGTCGCGGCCGGTGGCCTGGAGGTGACCGTTCGGGTCGCGGCAGATCCACACGTCCGTCCACGCCGGCGGGATGGCGAGGGCGGCGATGCGCTCGCGCACCCGGGCCGAGGTGACGGCCTGGCCGGCCGGGTCGACGTAGCTGAAGCCCCGCCCCCGGCGCACCCGCCGCAGGCCCGGCGCCGCGTCCGACACGTAGTGGAGGCCGGCGTCCTCCGCCGCCGCTTCGAGCTCCGTCGGCTCCCGCATCGCGGCGCCCCTTTCCCCGTGGCGGGCCGAACAGACCGGTCATTTGCCGAGGGGCCCGGGTAGGGATCCCGTCGCCGGGGGGCGGGGCCGGCAGCATCCGGACGGCGAACCGACGCCCGCCATCCGAGACCCGTTCCCACGAATCCGGAGCTCGGAGGAGACCCATGGCTCGAACCGCCCACTCGGAGCAGCGACTCCACTCGGAGCAGCGACTCCACTCGGAGCAGCGACTCCACTCGGAGCAGCGACTCCACAAGGACATCGCCCGCGACGCCGGCTTCGGCTCGTTCTCGGCCCTCAGCGTCCTCGCCGGCGTCGTGTGCGCCTACGGCACGTTCGCAGTGGTCGCCGCGGTCGCCGGTGCCGTCACCGACGCACTCGGCATCACGGCCGACTTCCGCACCGACGACTGGACGAGCAACGCCACCGGCGCCGCCGCCGTCACCGCCGTCGTGCTGTTCGTGGCCTACCTGTTCGGCGGCTACGTGGCGGGCCGCATGGCCCGCCGGGCCGCGGTGCTGCACGGCCTCGCCGTGTTCGTGACCAGCCTCGTGCTGGGTGCCATCGCCGGCGGCCTCGTCACCGCGCTCGCGGACAACGCCGACATCGAGCAGAACCTCCGCAGCATCGGCATCCCGACCACGACGGACCAGGTGAACGAGGTGGCCATCGCCGGCGCCCTCGTCTCGCTCGCCGCCATCCTGCTCGGCTCGCTCCTCGGCTCGTGGCTGGGCGAGCGCTGGCACTCCAAGCTCGCCCGCCGGGCGGTCGACCCGGCCTACGGGCCCCAGGCCGACGCCTGGGACCGGGCCGCCGCCGCCGAGTACGACGCCCATCGCCGTGCCGAGCGCGACCGGGCCCTGCAGGCCATCACCCCCGCGGGTGACCGGGACGGCCACGACGACCTCGACCTGCGCGACCGTCCCGTCGTCGCCGGCGGCGAGGCCGACCGGCCCCGGTACACGGCCGAGGAGTGGGCGGCCCGCCAGCGCAGCGGCACCCGGCCCTTCTGATCCCGAGCATCCCTGATCCCGAGCATCCCGACCCGAACCGCGAACCGCACACCAGGAGACACCATGAGCTACGACACGATGACCGGCAACGGCCGGACGACCACCAGCGACCAGGGTCCACCCGCCACCGAGCAGGCCCGGGAGGCGGCCCGGACCGCCGCCGAGCAGGGCCGGGCCGTGGCCGGCACCGCCACCGACCACGCCAAGGAGCTGACGGGCGAGGCCCGCGAGCAGCTCCAGACGGTCGCCGGCGAGGCCCGTGACCAGGCCCGCCGAGCGCTCAGCACGACCACCGACGAGCTCGAGACCCAGCTCGACGAGCGCCTGGGCGACGCCGCCGCCATGGCACGCAGCCGGGCCGACGAGCTCCGGGCCCTCGCCGAGGGCCGCCCCGAGGACGCCGGGACCACCCGGGACCTCGCCATGAAGGCCAGCCAGCGGCTCGACGCCATGGCCGACCGGGTCGACGACCTGGGCGTCCGCGGCGTGGTCGAGGAGGTGTCCGAGTTCGCCCGGCGCCGCCCGCTGCTCTTCCTCGCCGGCGCCGCCGGCGCCGGCCTCGTGGTCGGCCGCCTGGCCCGAGTCACCAAGGACAGCGTGGCCGTGGCCCAGGCCCGGCAGGCCGCGACCGGCTCGACGGGCTCGATGGGGACCGGCGTGCACGACCTCGGGAGCGCGCCGTCGTACCCGGTCGGGAGCGCGGCGATCACGCCGACCGCGCCCGTCGCCCCCCTGGGTGCCCCGGTGCCGCCCGCGCCGCCCACCCCCCCGCCGCCGTCTCTCCCGCCGCAGGGCCCGATGGGCACCGGCGCCGGCGGCCAGGGGTTCTGATGGCCTCGCCGACCACCGACCGGGCGACGCTCGACGGGAACGGGCAGCGCAGCCTGCCCGAGCTCGTGGGCGACATGACCCAGGACCTCTCGACGCTCCTGCGCAAGGAGGTCGAGCTGGCCCGTGAGGAGATCAAGGTCGAGGTGCGCAAGGCCGCCCGGGCCGGGGGCGGCTTCGGCGCCGCCGCCTACGCGGGCGTCCTCGCCGGCGTCGGCCTGGTGATGACCCTCGGCTTCCTGCTCGACGAGGTGCTGCCGACCTGGGTCGCCTTCCTCATCGTGACCCTCCTCCTGGCTGCCGGCGCCGCCGTGGCGTTCCTCGCCGGGAAGAAGCAGCTCCAGACCATCGAACCGGTGCCGGAGCAGACCATCGAGACCCTCAAGGAGGACAAGCAGTGGCTGAGCGAACAGCGGAACTGAGGCGGGACATCGAGATGACCCGTGAGCGGATGAGCACCACGCTCGACGAGATCGGTGACCGGGTCAGCCCGGGCCGGGTCGTCGAGCGGCGGGTGGACCGCATGAAGACGTCCGTGTCCCGTGCGGGCTCGCGCCTCATGGGCACGCCCCAGCGGGCCGCGGGCAGCGTCCGGGAGTCGGCCGGCAGCGCCGCCGGCTCGGTGTCGGACGCGGCCTCGTCCGCCGCCGACTCGGTGTCGCACGCCGCGTCCACGGCCGCCCATTCGGTCGCCGAGGCGCCGGGCCGCATCGGCCACGGCGTGGAGGCGGGCACCCAGGGCAACCCCCTCGCCGCCGGCGCGGTGGCCTTCGGGATCGGGCTGCTCGCCGGCTCGATGGCGCCGGCGACCCGGGCCGAGGCCACCGTGGTCGACCAGCTGAACGGGCCCGTCGTCGAGCCGCTGCAGCAGGCGGTCAAGGAGGTCGGCCAGGACGTCGCCCAGACCGCCCAGGAGCAGGCCAGGCAGGTGGCGGGCTCGACCGCTGAGTCCGCCCGGGACGCGGCCGAGGAGGTCAAGGGCCACGCCACCGAGGCGGCCCAGGACGTCCGCGAGCAGGCCACCCGGGCCGGCAGCGAGGTGGCCGACCAGGCCCCGTCGGGGCCCAGCGCCCCGAGCGACCCGACCGGGTCCCCACCGCCCCTGATCTGATCCCCCGAGGATCAGCGCCAGGATCGGGCCGTCCCCTCCGGGGGGCGGCCCGATCCGCGTCCCGGCGCCGCTCGCGACCCTCACCTCGACGGACTCGGATCGAGGTGATGTTACGGATTGACACTTTCTGCCAATCTGTGACATCGTGACCCCGCCGACAGGGGAGGGCTCGATGTTGGGGCGTGTCGAACGGACGCTCGACGAGACCGGGACGATGTTCGCCATCGCCGGCGAGGGGTTCCGGCGCACCTGGGACGTCAAGAGCTGGTGGCGCGAGTGGCTCCAGCAGTGCTGGTTCCTCGCCCGGGTCACGACCCTGCCCGTGATGCTCATCGCCATCCCCCTCGGGGCGACCATCTCGCTCCAGGTGGGCCAGCTCGCCCGCCAGCTGGGTGCCGGGTCGGCCACGGGGTCGGCGGTCGTGCTCGCCATCGTGCGCGAGGTGGCGCCGGTCGCCACCGCGCTGTTGATCTCCGGTGCCGGCGGCTCGGCCATGTCCTCGGACCTCGGCTCCCGCCGCATCCGCGACGAGCTCGCGGCCATGGAGGTGATGGGCGTCAACCCCATCTACCGGCTCGTCACCCCCCGGCTCTGGGCCTCGAGCACCGTGGGCGTCCTGCTCGTGTCGCTCGTGATCGTGGCCGGCGTCGGCGGCGGCTACTTCTTCAACGTCGTGCTCCAGGGCGTGACCCCCGGCGCCTACTTCGAGGGGGCCACCTCGCTGCTCCAGCTGAGCGACCTGCTCGCCTCGCTGTTCAAGGCGTGGATCTTCGGGTTCATCGCCGCCATGGTCGCCACCTACAAGGGGATGAACTGCGAGACGGGGCCGGCCGGCGTGGGCCGGGCCGTGAACCAGGCGGTGGTGCTCACCTTCCTCCTGATCTTCGCGGCGAACTACGTCATCACCACCCTCTACTTCGTCCTCGTCCCCGCCAAGGTCTGAGCCGGACGATGACCGCCCCCGCCGCCGCCGTCCGCAACCCGCTCGTGCTCGTCACGGGCGCCGTCCGCGGCACCCGCGACCTGTTCGCCGAGCTCGGCGGCCACCTCGTGTTCGACCTCCGGGTGCTGGGCCGGGTCGGCACCGACATCGTCGGCCGCCTCCGCTACCGCGGCGAGGTCGCCCGCCAGATCAGCGACATCGCGGTCGGCAGCGGCGCCTGGATCTTCGGCAGCGGCATGGTCTTCGTGGTCTTCACCATGTCGTTCTTCACCGGCACCGAGGTCGGCCTCCAGGGCTACAAGGGCCTCGAGCAGATCGGCGCCGAGGCCTTCACCGGCCTGGTGGGCAGCTTCGCCAACGTCCGCGAGGTGACCCCGCTGATCGCCGCCACCGCGCTGGCGGCCCAGGTCGGGGCCGGGTTCACCGCCGAGATCGGCGCCATGCGCATCAGCGACGAGCTCGACGCCCTCGAGGTCATGGCGGTGCCGCCGCTGTCCTACGTCGTGGCCACCCGGGTGGTGGCGACCCTGGTCGCGCTCACCCCCATCTACCTCGTCTCGCTGATCGCCAGCTTCTGGGCCACGAAGCTGGTCACGACCGTCTTCTACGGCCTCTCCCCGGGCGTCTACGACTACTACTTCCGGCTCTACCTGCCGCCGATCGACATCGTCTACAGCGTCATCAAGATGGTCGTGTTCACGATCGTCGTGACCCTGATCCACTGCTACTACGGCTACTACGCCACGGGTGGGCCGGCGGGCGTGGGCGTGGCCGTGGGCCGGGCCATCCGGGCGTCGATCGTCACCATCGTCCTCGTCAACCTGGTGCTCTCGCTGCTCTTCTGGGGCGACGGGAGCACCGTGACCCTGACCGGCTGAGGCGGCGGACGTGCTCGAGCGCATCAGCCGCAACCAGCAGGCCCTCGTCGGCCTCGTGTGCGCCGCGGTCCTCGCCCTGTCGGTGACGGTCGCGACCAAGGCGTCGTTCGGCGCCTACGACCCGGGCTACACGCTGACCGCCCGCTTCGCCGAGGCGGGCCAGAACCTCGACACCCAGTCCGACGTGAAGATCCGCGGCGTGAACGTCGGCCGGGTCACCGGCATCGACGTCGGTCGCGACGGCCGGGCCGTGGTCACCATGCGCATCGACCCGGGCACCGACGTGCCCCGGACGGCCGTGGCCGCCATCCGCCCCATCTCCATCTTCGGCCCCAAGTTCGTCGACCTCGTGCCGGGGGACGGCGAAGGGCGGGGCCCGTTCTACGGGGACGGCGACGAGATCGCCCACACCGCCACCGCGCTGGAGCTGAGCGACGTGCTGGCCCACGCCGACGCGCTCATGGCCGCGGTCGACCCGCAGGACCTCACCACCATCCTGCACACGTTCGCGGACGGCATCGACGGCCTCGACCAGCCGATGTCGCGCTCCATCGACGACGCCCGGACCCTGCTCGACGCCACCCTCGCCAGCACCGACGACCGCCACCGGCTGCTCGACGCCGCCGCCGCGCTGGCGGGCGAGCTCGCCGACGAGGGACCGACGATCCTGCGGCTGGCCGACGGCGTCCACCAGCCCACCGAGACCCTCGGCGAGCACCAGGACGAGCTGGCCGGGCTGCTCGACGGGACGTCGCGCCTCTCCCACGACCTCGCCGACGTGCTCGAGGCCAACCGGCCGACGCTGGGGCCGGCCACCCAGGCCGGCGCCGACCTGGCGAACCTCACCGCGGACGACCTGGCGGGCCTGGTCGCCTACCTGCGGTTCGTCTCGAACTACAGCGACGCCATCGGCAACGTCATCCGGATCCCCTCCGCCGACGGGGACTACCTCATGGCGACCCAGCAGTTCCTGTTGGGCTCCGACCCGTGCCGCGCCCTCGTCGTCGTGCCCGACTGCTCGCTGCCGACCGTCGACCCCGGCCCGCAGGTGACGGACGCGGGATGAGCCCGGTGCGCGCACGATGATCCGGACCGCGACGAAGTTCGCCGCGTTCGCCGCCCTCACGGTCGGCCTGACCGCGTTCATCGGGGCCCAGATCGCCAAGATCCAGCTCGGCGACACCTACCGCCTGTCCGCCACCTTCGACGACGTCACCGGGCTGAGCGACGGCGACGACGTGAAGGTCGCCGGGGTGAAGGTGGGCCAGGTCGCCGGGATCGACACCACCGAGGACGGCCGGGCCGAGGTCCGCCTCGAGATCGACGCCGACGTGACGGTGCCCACCGACACCGTCGCCGCCGTGCGGTGGCGGAACCTGCTCGGCCAGCGGGTCGTCTACCTGGAGCCCGGCCGGGCGGGCGAGCGCCTCGGCGACGGCGACCGGATCGACGACACCCGCTCGGTCGTCGACATCGGGGCGCTCGTCAACGAGCTCGGCGGGCTGGTGTCGGCCATCGACCCGGGCCAGCTCAACACGCTGATGACCGCGGTCAGCGAGGCCCTCGACGGGAACGAGGCCGCGGTCACCGACCTGCTCGACAGCGCCGGCGACCTGCTCACGACCCTCGCCGAGCGCCAGGGCACGATCGACCAGCTGCTCACCGATTTCGACACCGTCAGCCGCGCCCTGGCCGACCGTGACGACCAGATCGCCACCATGATCGACAACCTCGGCCGCCTGACCGAGACCTTCGCCGGCAACGAGGAGCTGCTCGGCTCGACCCTCACCGAGCTGGCGAGCTACTCCGGCTCGCTCGACCAGGTCCTGACCGCCAACCAGGGCGACCTCGAGGACCTCATCGCCAGCCTCGCCGAGGTGACCGACACCGTCGACGACAACATCGACGTGATCGGCGACCAGCTCGCCCACCTGCCGGGCGGGCTGTCGGCGCTGCACGAGGTCACGAACCGCGGCGAGTACATCGTCATCCAGGCGCTGTGCTTCGCGGTCGGCCCGCCGCCGTGCCCGACCCCGACGTCGCTGCCGGGCCTCACCGGGCCGACCACCGTGGCCGCCGGCCCGTCGGCGCTGTCGCAGCTCGGGCCGCTCGGCCCGAACGGCACGACCCCGCCCGAGACCCCGGCCGCCGCGGCGCTCGAGGGCCTCCTGCCGGGGGGTGGGTCGTGAGCGTGTGGGCGGCGGCCGGCCGCCTGGTCCCGGCGCGCCTCGCCGACATCCGCTTCACCGAGCTGAACCGGCGCTCGGTCGGCATCGTGGCCATCTCGGTGATCGTCGCCCTCTGCGTCGCCGCCTTCGCCGTCGGCTCCCTCGACCTGCTGGAGCACCGGTACACGGTGCGGGCGGTGTTCGAGGACGCCGCCGGGCTCAAGTCGGGGTCGCTCGTGCGGGTCGCCGGCGTGGACGTCGGCGAGGTCACCGGCCTGCACGCCGACCGCCGCCTCGGCCAGGTCGTGGTGACCTTCGAGGTCGACGACGACGTGCACCTCGGCCCCCGCACGACCGCGACGGTGGCCCTCGCCACCCTGCTCGGCGGCCAGTACATCCGGCTCGAGGACGTGGCGGGCACGCCCCGGCTGGACGACCGCCCCGAGGCCGACCGGCGGATCCCGCTCGAGCGCACCGCGATCCCCTTCTCGGTCAACGAGACCTTCAACGAGGCGACCGACGTCGTCGACGCCATCGACACCGACGCGGTCAACCACATGATCACCGAGTTCGCCGACATCGCCACCGACAGCGGGCCGCGGCTCGAGCGGGTGCTGTCGGCGCTCACCGACGTCTCCCGGGCCTTCAACCGCCGCCAGGCCACGATCCGCGACCTGCTCGACCAGAGCGAGACCCTCACCGCCACGCTGGCGGAGAAGGACCAGGCCATCGCCCAGCTCATCGAGGCGAGCAACGTGGTGCTCGACCAGATCTCGGACCGTCGCGCCGAGCTGGCCACGATCCTGGGCGACGGCTCGGACGCGGTCCGGCGCCTCGCCGAGATCGTGACGGACCGACGGGCCCAGCTCGAGGCCATCCTCGACGACCTCGACGTGGCCACCGACGCCGTGGCCGCCCACCAGGACGACATCGACACGATCCTCGCCTGGTCGGGACCCACCTACCAGCAGGTCTCGGCGATCGCCTCGCACGGCCCGTACATCGACGTGCTCCCCACCAGCCTCGGGCCCGACCCCATCGGCGCTCTCGCCCGCCTCTACCCGCAGCTCGGCCTCGGCCAGCCGGCGGCGGGCCTGCCGGTGGGCACCGCGCCGTCGACCGACGGGAGCACGCCGTGACGGCGCGGCAGGCTGCGACGGGTCGGCGGCGGGCGCACGGCGCGGTGCTGGCGCTGGCCGTGGTCGTCGCCCTCGTCAGCGGTGGCTGCGCCATCCCGGGACGGGGCGGCGGGGGCGAGGACGCGACCCACCTGACCGTGCTGTTCCGCCGGGCGGTCGCGGTCTACCCCGGCTCCAGCGTGCGGGTGCTCGGCCTGCCCGCCGGGACCATCGACGAGGTCGTGCCCGAGGGCGACCGGGTGCGGGTCGAGGTCACCGTCGACGGCGACGTCCCGGTGCCGGCCGACGTGCACGCCTCGGTCGTGCCCCTCTCGCTCATCGGCGAGCGCAGCGTCACACTCTTCCCCGCCTGGCAGGAGGGCGACGCCCGGGCCGAGGACGGCGCGGTGATCCCGGTCGAGCGCACCACGGTGCCCGCCGAGCCCGACGAGGCCCTCCAGGCCTTCACCGACCTGGCCCGCGGCCTCGACCCCGACGAGGTGGCCCGCCTGGTCCACGAGGGCGCCGAGGCGCTCGACGGCCGCGGCGACCTGCTCGGCGACGGCCTCGAGCAGATGGGCGACCTCTCCCAGCTGCTGGCCGACGAGGACGACTCCCTCGTGGCCGTCGCCGCCAACCTCGACGAGCTGGCGGCGACGCTGGGCGAGCGCGAAGGCCAGCTCGGCGACGTGATCGACTCGTTCGCGACCGCCTCCGGCGTGCTCGCCGACGAGCGCGAGGACATCCAGGCCCTGCTCGCCGGCCTCGGCCAGCTGGCCGAGCAGGGCGACCAGGTCGTGCGGTCGGCCCAGGACCACCTGCCCGAGGACCTGGCCCAGCTCGCCCGGGCCACCCGGGCGGTGCACACCAACCTCAACGCGGTGGCGCTGCTGGTCGACGCCCTCGACCGCAACTCCCGCGGCCTCATCGGCGCCTACGACCCCGAGCTCGGCGTCCTCGTCCAGCGCATCAACCTCACGCCGATCACCGCCGAGGCGCTCCGCCCGCTGTTCCTGGCCCTCGGCCTCCAGCTCCAGCCGCCGTGCGTCCCCCAGCCGGGGGTGACGTGCCCGTGACCCCGACCCCCCGACGCGTGCGGGCGGCCCGCCTGGTGGCCGCCACCCTGGTCGTCGCCCTGCTCGCCGGCGGCTGCTCGCTGCGCACGGCGGGCTCCCCCAAGGGCGACCTCACCCTCACCGCCCGCTTCGACGACGTGCACAACCTGGTGGTGGGCCACTCGGTGAAGCTGGCCGACGTCACCGTCGGCACCGTGACCGGCGTCGACCTCGACGGCTACCGGGCGGTGGTGACGATGTCGATCGCCGACGGCCACCCCGTCCCCGACGGCACCACCGCGGTGCTGGCCAAGACCTCGCTCCTCGGCGAGCAGTACGTGGAGCTCCGGCTGCCCGACGGCTGGGCGCCGGGCGCGGCCGGGTCGGGCGGGACGGGCGGGGGCCTCCTGCACGACGGCGACGAGATCACCCGCACCACGACCGAGGCGGAGTTCGAGGAGGTGACCGAGCGGGCGGTCGAGTTCCTCGGCGCCGTCACCGCCCGGGACCTGCGCACCATCGTGGGCACCGGCGCCTCGGTGCTCGGCGGGCGCGGCGGCGATCTCCACGAGCTCATCGCCGACCTCTCGGCGGTCGTGGTCGACCTCGACTCCCAGCGCCGGCAGATCGCCGACACCATCGACAGCTTCGCCCGCCTCACCCACGACCTCGCCGCGAACGACGACCGGGTCGCCGGCCTCGTCGACGACCTGGCCAGCGCCTCGGTCACGCTCGCCGCCAACCGCGACCGCATGATCAGCGCCCTCGACGGCATCCGCGACATGAGCGCGGTCACCGTCGACGAGGTCTTCGCTCCCCACCTCGACGACCTCATCTCGACCCTGCACGACCTGGACCCGATCGTGGCCACGGTCGCCGGCCAGCGGCCGCTGATCGAGTCGCTCCTGCAGACCGTCGACCAGTTCCTCGTCCGCATCGCGAACAACGTGGCCGCCCGCGACACCGGCGCCGCCGCCCAGGCCCAGTACATCTGGACCCGCGGCGTGGCCACGCCGTCGGGCACCATCGGCGACGCGCCGACGCCGTCCCCCGAGCTTCCCGCTGTCGGGGCATCGGCCTCGTCCGCACCGGGCGCGCCCGGGTCCGGCCTCGACGACGTGACGGACCTGGTGCAGTCGATCCTCGGACTGCTCGGGGCGCTGCCCGGCGTCACCCTGCCGCCCGAGGTGTGCGACCAGCTCACCCACCTCACCCAGACCGTCGACGCCACCCTGGCCTTCGGCCTGGCCGCCCAGCTCCCCCAGGTCTGCCCCGCCGACGGGTCGACGGGCGGGTCCACGGGCCCGACGACCGGCAGCGGGCCGACCGTCACGGTGCCGCCGGTGCTCGGCGGCGGGTCGGGATCGAGAACCGGTGGCGGGTCGGGCGGCGGTGCGCCGCTCGGGCTGCCGGGGGTGGGCGGATGAACCGGCGGGTGGCGCTGAACCTGACCGTGTTCGGCCTGCTCGGCCTCGGCCTCGCGTGGTGGGCGGTCGGGAACGTGCTCCAGATCGAGCTGGTCGACAAGCCGTACACCGTCACGGCCGAGTTCGAGAGCTCCCCCGGCCTCCAGCCGGGGTTCGACGTCGGCTACCTCGGCACCCCGATCGGGCGCATCCGGGACGTGACCCTCGACGACGACGGCGTGTCCGTCGTGCTCGCCATCGACCACGGCCGCCACATCCCCGCGGACGCCTCCCTGGCGGTGCGCCGCAAGTCCGCCATCGGCGAGCCCTACGTCGACGTCGTCCCGCCGGCGGGCGCGTCCACCGACGGTCCCTTCCTCGCCGCCGGGGCCCACATCCCCCGCGAACGCACCTCGACCCCACTCGAGTACGCCGAGCTCTTCGACGCCCTCGACGACCTGGTCAGCGCCGTTCCCCGTGACGACCTGGCCACGCTGCTCCACGAGCTCGCCCTCGGCCTCGACGGGCGCTCCCAGGACCTGCGCCGCCTCATCACCGGGTCGAGCGACGCGGTCGACACCTTCGCCCAGCACAGCGAGCTCATCGAGGCGTTCACGCGGGACATGGCCGACCTCGTCGGCACGATGTCCGACCACCGCCAGGCCCTGGGCCAGGGCCTGGACAACGCCGCCGAGGTGACGAGCGCCCTCTCGGAGGCCAACGCCGACCTGCAGCGCGTGCTCGTCCAGGGCGACCACCTCTCCAACCGGGTCGCCGACCTCCTGGCCGCCTCCGAGCCCGAGGTGACGTGCGTGCTCGGTGACCTCGGCGAGCTCACCATCCGCCTCGATCGCCCCGACCTCTACGCCGCCATCCAGGACCTGCTGGCGACGGCGCCCGCGGCCGCCCACGTGTTCGACCCCGCCGACCAGGGCGGCGTCATCTCGTGGGAGGACGACGGCCCCTACGTGCGGGCCATCCCCCCGTTGAACGTCGGCGGCACCGACCCCGTGCCGGTCTACGACCACCCGCACGAGCTGCCGGCGGTCCCCGAGGTCGCGGCCTGCCCCGACCGCTCCCCCGCGGCGGCGCCGGCCGGGAGCCCGACCGCGGCGTCGGCGGGCGCGGGCGGCGGCCCGACGGGTGGGAGCCCCGCCGCGGACCCGGGTGCGCCCGTCGACGTGCCGAACGAGCAGGCGTCCTCGAACCAGCAGGACGACGAGCACCGCTTCAACCCCTTCGTCATCGTGCTCGCGCTGCTGGCCCTGGCGGCCCTCGCCGCCGTGCGGCCCTGGCGCTGGTTGCCCCACCGGGGCGGCGGCGACGCATGAGGACGGTTCCGTGACCACCGACGACCTGACCACCGACGACCTGACCACCGACGACCAGGAGGGCGACGACGTGAGCACCACGACGGCCACGACCGAGCGGACCACGACGGACAGGACCGCGGTGGAGGAGCCGCACCTCGTCCCGGGGGACGGGCGCGACGAGCCGGCGGCCGCGCCGGGACCGCGGCGGGGCGACCGCGCCGACACCGGCGAGGACCACGACGCGCCCGGGCGCCCCGGCTGGGTGCTCGTCGCGGTCGCCGTGTGCGCCGTCGCCCTGCTCGGGATCACGGCGTGGTCCCTGCTCCGGGCCGACGACCTGGCGTCGCAGCAGGACGACCGTCGGGCGGCCGCTTCGGTGGCCGGACGGTTCGCTTCGGCGACCATGAGCTACGATCACCGCGACCTCGAGGGCAGCCTCGCCGCGGTCACCGACCTGGCCACCCGGGACTACGCCGAGACGTACCAGAACGCCTTCTTCGAGGAGCTCCAGCCCGTGGTGGACGAGCTGCGCGCCCGGGGGCGGGTCCACGTGCGGGACGTCTACGTGAGCGAGATCGGTGACGACACCGCCACGGCCGTGGTCAGCTTCGACGCCGTCATCCGCAGCACCATCGGCACCCGCCGACTGACCGGTTCGTACGTGCGTGTCGACCTGAAGAAGGAGGGCGGCGCCTGGAAGGCCGACGACCTCACCTTCCTCGCCACGACCCAGGAGGGCCTCGACGCCCCCGACGTCTCGGGCACGGCGGGCGCCGCCGGCACCTCCCCCACGACGGCCCCGGCGTCCGCCGGCGGCTGACCGTCCTGCCGCCCGCTTCTGGCTCCCGATCTCGGTGTCCTGGCACCGAGATCGGGAGCCAGAACAGCCGGCTCAGGTGGTCTTGACCACCAGGAGGGTGCAAGGCAGGTGGTGGCTGAGGCGGCCGGGCACCGACCCGAGCGGGTTCAGGCGCCGGAAGCCGTGCAGGCCCTTGTTCCCCACCACGAGCAGGTCGTAGCCGCCGTGGGTCGCCTCGGCATCGAGGGCGGAGACGGCGTCGCCCGTGCAGGCCACGGTGCGGACGTCGAGCCCGGCACCGGCCAGGCGGTCGGCCTCGGTGGCGAGCACCGGCTCGGCGTCCCGACCGGCGCAGAGCACGGTCAGGGCGGCGCCGTGGGCCTTGGCCACCGCCGCCGCCCGGTCGACCGCGACGGTGGCGGTGGGCGACCCGTCGGTGCCCACGAGGACCCGTCGGTAGGGGCGATCCCCAGGATTAGACATAGTGACAGTATACGTCGATCTGTCTAGGCTGTCCGCATGACCTATGGCACCATCGTGGTGGGCACCGACGGCTCGGCCACGGCGGCCAGGGCGGTGGGCGAGGCGGGGCGCCTCGCCGCCCTCCACGGGGCCCGCCTCATCGTGGTGACCGCGTTCGCCGGCCACCACGCCGACGCCATGTCGCAGCTCGCGGGCACGCCGGCGACGGCCGTCTCGAACCGCCAGGCCCAGGCCCCCGCGGACCTGGCGTGGACGCTCACCGACCGCGCCCAGGCCGACGCGACCGCGGCGGCCGGCCGGCGCGCCGCGATCGACGCCGGCGCCTGGGAGGTGCACGCGCTGAGCGACGAGGGCGCGCCGAGCGACGTCCTGCTCGAGGCCGTCCGCCTCTACGGCGCGGACCTCGTTGTCGTGGGCTCGGTCGGACTGCGCGGCGCCCGCCGCCTGCTGGGCAGCGTCGCCGAGGCGGTGCTCCACCACGCGCCGTGCGACGTCATCGTCGTGCAGACCGACGGCGACTGAGCCGACCACCCGACCCGATGCTCCCAACTTGATCTTGTTACATTTACTGTCGTGATGTAACATAGAGGGACGCCGGGCTCCACCGGCGCATCGGGATCGGGGAGGCGTTCGGGTGCTGCGAGCACAGCGTCGATGGATCGTGATGGCGCTCGCCATCGTGTTGGTGACCCTGCTCGGCGGCGTCGCCGTGCTGGCGGCGACGCTGACGAGCAGCGACGAGCCCGCGGTCGCCCACGAGCGGCCCCGCCCCCCGCTGCCCGAGGGCAGCACCGACCCGGGTCGCGACGGCGCCGAGAGCTCCGCGGTGGCCATGGCCAGCGAGCTCCAGGCCGTGCCCCTGCGCCGCGGGGGCACGTGCCCCGACGACCGCCTCGACGTCAGCTGGGAGGACCCGACCGGCGAGTTCCACCGGGGCGCCCACGTCACCCCGGTCGGCCCCGCCCCCGACCAGGGCACCCGGCGGGTGAACGGCATCGTCCGCTGCAAGCGGTCCGAGTTCGCCTACGCCGGGTTCACCGCCCGCTATGAGGACGGGCACTGGGACATCAACATCGTCCCGAGCTTCGACGAGGTCGAGGGCGACGAGCCCGCCCCGTCGGGGTCCGGCGCCACCGACGAGGGCCCGGGCGGCACCGCCGGCGACGACTCGTCGGGCCCCTCCGACGACGACGCCCCCGACGGCGGCACCACCACGACCACCGGGCCGACCGACGCCCCCCTCGACGTCCCCGACATCGGTGCGGGCGCCCCCGGCCTGCTGCCCGGCTCGAGCCTGGTCGACGCCACCACCATGGCCCCCGACTCGCCCTGGGTCGGCCTGTGGGACGAGGAGATCGAGCCGCTGGCCGACTACCAGCCCCAGCAGGTGTGCTCCCCCAGCCCGAAACCGGGCACCGAGGGCTTCCACGACCTGGTGCTGCGGACGTACCCCGACTCGGGTGACTTCGGGATCAGCCGGGACTGTGCCCAGGGCGGGCGCTCCGAGCACAAGGAGGGCCGGGCCTGGGACTGGGGCGTGAACGTGAACGACCCCGAGCAGAAGGAGCACGCCGCCGAGGTGATCGGCTGGCTGCTCGCCACCGACGAGTACGGCCACCAGTTCGCCATGGCCCGCCGCCTCGGCGTCATGTACGTGATCTTCAACGGCCACATCTGGAGCGCCTACGACGCCGCCGCCGGCTGGCGCCCGTACCACGGGCCCAACGCGCACACCGACCACGTCCACATCAGCTTCGACATCGACGGCGGCCAGGGCGCCACCAGCTTCTGGCGGATCGACGTGCTCGACCGCTTCGGCCTCGGCCAGTTCGGCCCCGCCACGATCCTGCCCGAGTACGACGGCCCGCTGGCCTACGGCGAGCCGCCCCACCTCACCGCCGCCGACCGGCGGGACCTGCACGACGACGACGACGACCGCGACACCCCCGCGGCCCCGACGCCCGCCCCCGTCCCGCCGGCGAGCCCCTCGCCGGCGCCGGGGACCGGTACGGGCAGCGGTGGCACCGGGACCGGAGGGGGCGGTTCCCTGCCCCTCCCCGCCGCACCCTCCACCCCTGTCCCGTTGCCACCGCTGCCCACCCCCACGCTCCCCCCGGTCACCATCCCCCCGCTGCCGACCATCCCGGGCCTGCCCCTCTGCCCCGCCGGCACCCCGCTCTTCCCCATCCCGACCGGCTGCCTGCTGCCGGGCTCGGAGGCGGCCACGGCCACCGCGGCGCCCGTCCAGACCTCGGGTCCGTCCGAGCGCTCCCCCTGGGTGCTGGTCCCCCTCGCCACCGCCGCAGCGGCGGCCGTCCTCTGGTACCAGCGCCGCACCGCCGGCGCCTGAAACCGGCACCAGCAGTTCTGGGCACGGTTTTCGTCGCATAGCGAGGAGAACCGTGCCCAGAATCGGCGCCGACCCCTAGGGGCACCACCTGCCAGCATGGAAACACATCTGGACTCGACGTATCGATGAAGGTGACGGCAACAAGAATCTCGGTAACCGTCGATCTCGGGGACACCTGCCACGCCACTCCTTCGGCCGCCTTCGCCCTGCGCACTGCAGGCCCGAGGCGAGCACGTCGCTTGAAGTGGATCGGTGAGGGCGACCAATGCCGAAGCCGGTGACGGCCGCCCCCACGCGGCCCCACCGGCGCGCCTCGGCCTATCGTCGGCGGGTGCCCGACCTCCCGCACCTGGTGCTGCTCGTCGTGGGCGGGATCCTGACCGCGCTGGCGCTCGTGATCCTGTGGGGGGAGCTGCGGCTGCTGCGCCACGACGTCATGCCGGCGCTGGTCCCCGAGGACGGCGACGAGGGCGCACCCCCGACCGCCCAGATCTGAGCGCCGCCGGTCAGCCGCCGGCGGTCGTCGCGGTGGTCCCGTCGCCGGTCGGGACGGTGCCGCCGGCGATGGCGGCGGCCGCCGCGGGGGCCTCGAGCACGTCGAGGGTGGCGACCTTCCAGTCGCCGTCGACCTTGCGCAGGCCGATCTCGAGGCGCACCTGGTCGCTGCGGGGGTTGGGGAACTGGTTGTTGGCGATGGTCTGGTCGACCACGGCGAAGACCCGGCCCCGGTCGCCGTCGAAGCTCTGCACGAAGAGGTCGCGCACCTCGACCCGGCTCGACGCCTGCACCTCGCGGAGCGCCGCCCGGGTGTCGTCGTCGGCGAACTGGGCCTCGGCCTGGTCGGCGAACTCACCGGTGGCGTAGTCGAGGATGTTGTCGAAGTCGGCGTCGATGGTGCGACCGTCGAAGTCGAACAGGGCGACGAGGAAGTCGGAGGCCGTCGTCTCCATCGACGCCTGGGCGTCGTCGGCGGTGCGCTCCTGGTTCCACTGGAACCCGAAGAACAGCGTGCCGGCGAGGCCGGCGATGGCCAGGGCGGCGAGCAGCAGGTTCACGCCCCCGAGGCTGCCGGCGCGGTCCTCGCCGTCCGGGCGGCGGGACGGGCGACGCCGGTCGTGGGCGTCCTGCGCCGCCACGTCGCCGTCGGTGGGCTCGTCGTCGGTGACCACGACACCGGTGACGGCGGCGTCGAGGCCCTCGGGCACCTCGCCCGGGCTCGTGGTCGTCGCGGCCTCAGCGGTGGTGCGGCCGGTGGTCGTGGTGGCGGTGGGCGTCATGGCGTCGCTCCTGGGGTCGTCGGTCCCGTGGGACGAGGGGGCAGGGGAAGAGGGGTCATCGGAGGAGGGGTCATCGCCGGTCGTCGCGTCCCGGCTCATCGCCGGGCCTGTCGTACGGCGCCGACGACCTTCACCACGCCGGCGGCGGCGAGCAGCAGGAGGGCCACGGCGCCGACGGTGAACCAGTCGACGCCGCCGCCACCGGGAGCGCGGTCGGCGCGGATCGGCGCCGCTGCCGCCAGCGTGGGCAGCCCGGGGCGGGTGGCACCGCCCCGCGACGCCTCGGTGTCGTCGGCGCGCGGGGTGTCGCCGGTGCCGGCGTTCGCGGCGTCGGTGTCGGACGTCGACGCCGCGGTCGAGCCGTCGATGGGGCCGAGCTCGATCCGCTCGGTCGAGGTCGCGGCGTAGCCGCCACGGCGGGTCGGCTCGGGCGGGTCGAGCTGGGAGGCGGGGCCGACGCCTTCGCCCAGGGCGTTGGCGCAGCCGTTGCCCGGGCGGATGTCCGGGGTCCCCCGGATGCCGGTGTAGCGGCTGGCGGACGGCTGCTCCGGCGGGATGAGGGTCTGCACCCGCAGCCACCCCTGGTCCTCGCGGTCGACGCTGCCGTACTCGGGGAAGCCCTCGGCGTGGCCGTGCACCGCCAGGCTGTTCACCGGGCCGAAGAAGTTCTGGTTGGTGGTGAGCGACTGGTCGAGGTCGCTCAACGGGCCGGGGCTGCCGATCCGCTCGGAGAGGATCCCGAAGTCGTGGGCCAGACAGGCCAGGTCGGCCGACTGCGACTCGAGCAGGCCGTTGGCCTCGTCGGCGAAGTCGGCACCGTCCCGCTGCAGCTGGGTGAGGTCGAAGCGCCGGTCGGCGAGCAGCTGCGTCAGCTCGGCGGTGTTGGCCAGGCCGCTCTCGATCTCGGGCGCCACCTCGGTGAGGGCGTCGAGCAGCTCCGGCGAGGTGGCCAGCAACTGGCGGAAGCCGGCCTCGTGCTGGAGGAACTCGCGGTTGGCCACGTCGAGGTTCCGGGTCAGGGCCCGCAGGTCCTCCTCCCGGCCGCGCAGGGCGGTGGCCCCCTCGTGCACGACGGTGTTGAGGTCCTCCGGCGGGATCGCCGCGAGCAGGTCGTCGACGGTCTCGATCACCCGGCTGATCTCGGGTGGCGCGGCGTCGGCGTCGACGGGCACCTCGGCGCCGTCGGGCAGCGGCGGGGCGTCGCCACCGTGCTGCGGGGTGAACTCGATGCGCTGCTCCCCCACCGCGCTGGCCCGGACGATGCTGGCCTGGACGTCGCCGGGCAGCTCCTGGCCGGGGTCGAGCGACACCTCCACGCGGGCGCCCTCCTCGTCGAGGCGCACGCCGGTGACGTGGCCGATGACCACGCCGTTCATGGAGGCGCTGAAGCCGGCGAGGATGCCCGAGGCGTCCGGGAACACGGCGTAGGCCGACCGCCGCTCGGCGAGCGGGTTCCCCAGCAGGGTGACGGCGCCGTAGAGCACCAGGCCGAAGGAGATGGCGAAGAACGCCGCGAGGTTGATCAGCACCCGACGGGACAGCACGGCCCTACCTCCCGCTGCACGAGTTGACGGGGTCGCCCGGCTGGTCGCCGCCACCCGGGAGGCCGCAGAGGACGAAGTCGTTCAGCACCTGGGCAAAGTCGCCGTTGGTGCCGAGGCGCAGGGCCTCGTTGTGGCCGGGCCCGTACCGCAGCAGCCGGGCCAGGGCCTCCTGCTCGGACGCCACCGCGGTCGTCACCGAGCGCAGGGCGTCGAACTGGCGCTCGATGGCCCCGAAGTGCGCCTCGAGCAGGTCGCTGCTCTCCCGGGAGACCCGGGACAGCGAGTCGAGCAGGTCGAGCAGGTGGTCGGACTGCTCGTCGAGGATGCGGGTCGTCTCGGAGAGGTGGGTGATGGCGTCGGCGTGGGCCTGCGCCGCCGGCCCCGTGGTCGACGCCAGCTCGTCGACCGCCTCCACCAGCCGGGTCAGGTCGTCGGTGCGCTGCGCGTACCCGTGGGCGATGTCGGCGAAGCCGTCGAGCACCTGGCGGATCTGGCCGCCGCGGCCGCCAAACCCGCGGGCGCCCTCGTCGAGCATGGTGGCGATCTGCGAGGCGCTGAGCGCGCCGAACACGTCGGTGCCCGACGCCACGAGCTGCTCGAAGTCGGGCACGACCTCGGTCTGGGCCACCTCGTCGCCGTCGGTCAGCAGGTCGGCGCCGGCGTCGGGGGCCGGCCGCAGCTCGACGAACTTCTCGCCGAGCGGGCTCGTGCGCCGCACCCGGCCGGTCACGTCGGCGGGCACGCCGGCGTCCGCGTCGATGGTCAGGTCGAGTGCGGCCCGCTGACCGTCCTCGGACAGCCGGATGTGCGAGACCCGCCCGATGCGCACGTCCGCCATCTGGACCGGGGCGCCCGGCGCCATGTCGGCCACGTCGTCGAAGGTGGCGTGGACCGTGATGGTGTCGCCAGCACCGCCGACGAGCGAGCAGCCGCCGGTGACCAGGCCGACCACGGCCGTGAGGGCGGCGAGCAGCACCGCCGTCCGCCGGGCGCCCCGCGCCGGTTCCCGGACCACGCGCACCGCGCTCACCCCCCGCTCCCGACCAGGCCGCCGAGATCGCCGCCCAGGCCCGAGCCGGTGCCGCCCCCCGAGCCGCCCGTGCCCCCGCTCCCCCCGGTGCCGGCGCCCGAGGGCGGCAGCAAGGGCTGGTCGAGGAGGCTGGCCGGGTCGAGCTGGCCGGCGATGATCCGGTCGAGGGTCGCGCCCAGCTGGTCGGGCGGCACCGAGCGGAGCGCGGCCAGCTGGTCCGGGGTCAGGAAGGCGAGCGCGGCAACCTGGCGGTCGGACAGCCCGTCGATGGCGTCGAGCAGCTGGGGCGACAGCCCCCGCAGCGACCCGAGCTGGTCGGGGTCGATCAGCCCGGCGAGCAGGTCGAGGCCGTCGGCGAGCGTCGGCAGGTCCGGCAGGGGCGTGTCCGGCGCCGCGACGGGCAGGTCGGGCACCGGCACGGTCGGCGGCGGCTGGTCAGGGCTCGGCGGCGTGACGGGCACCGGCGAGTCTGACATCAGCGGGTCCCAGAGCGGGCTCTGGGCGTTGCCGCAATCGGCGGCGACCAGGCCGGCGGCCGCCGCCGCGGTCGGGCCGCCCAGGGCGACGATGATGCGCCGGCACAGCCCGGCCAGGCGGTCCCGCAGCCGGGCCCGGTAGAGGTCGAGCACCAGGCTGGAGTCGACCTGGTTGTTGAGGCGCAGGACGTTGCGCTCGGGGTCGTAGGCCCGGGCCGCGGCCGAGAACAGGCGGGGGGTCGCCTCCAGGGCCCGCTCGAGCCGGTCGATGTTCCGCGACAGCGAGCGGCCGGTCGTCGTGAGGGTGCCGATGTCGCGACGGAGCGGGTCGCGGTGGCGCTCGAGGAGCCCGCCCAGCTCCACCGCCGCCCGGTCGAGGTTGGTGATGAAGGCGTTCAGGTCGTCCTGGTCGGCGGCGAGCACGCCGGTGACCCGGTCGTAGCTGCGGATCAGCTCCTGGACCGCCTCGGTGCGGCCGCCGAGCGTCGTGGTCAGCTGGGCCAGCGACTCCACGATGGCGCCGAGCTCGTCGCCCTTGTCGGCGAGCAGGTCCACCGTGCCCGACGCGTGGTGGATCAGGTCGTTGAGCTCCTGGCCCTGGCCCTCGAGCAGGTCGGCCAGGTTCGTGACCAGGTCGCCGGCCCGCTGCGGGTCGATCTGGCCGAGGTAGTCGTCGAGGCCCCGCAGGAGCTCGTCCACCTCGTAGGGCACCTGGGTGCGCTCGATCGGGATCAGGTCGCCGTCGCGCAGCCGGGGCCCGCCGGCGTAGACGGGCGAGAGCTGCACGTAGCGCTCCCCCAGCACCGTGACGGGCACCACGACCGCCTGGGCGTCGGCGGGCAGCGCCGTCCCCTCCTCGATGTGCATGGTCACGCGGACCACGTCGCCCCGGTTCTCGACGTCGGTGATGCTCCCCACCTCGATCCCGAGTGCCCGCACCGGCGAGCCGGGGTACAGGTTCACGGCCCGGCGGAACTCGGCCGCGACCGTGTAGGTGTCGGGCCGGCCGACGAGCGCGCACGACGGCGCCACCACCGCGAGGGCGAGGACCAGGCCGGTCGCGGCCAGCAGGCGCCGGGTCACGACGAGCCGCCCGTGGCCAGGAGCGGGACGAGGAGCTGGCCGACCTGGCCGCCGCCGGTGGTCGGGTCCGGGGTGGCGGGCACGGCGCCGGTCGGGTCCTCGGGCGGGGTCGGCGGGGAGCCGCCGGCGGGCAGGCCCGGCGCGGTGGGTACCGAGCCCGACGAGTTCGGCACCGGCCCCTCCCGCTGGTCGCACGGCAGCGGGTCGGGCCCGAAGGCCAGGTCCAGCGCGCGGTCGAAGGGCCCGCAGGCCCCCATGATCCCGTCGGGGGCCACGGGGCCGATGAGCTGGGCGAAGATGTTGGCCCAGGAGTTCGGCGCCTCGTCGGGGCCCGAGTAGCCGACCGACGAGAAACCCTCGATGGCCACGCCCAGGTAGCCGATGCCGGCGGCGAGGTCGACCTGGTGCTGGCCGATCACCTGGAGGCTCTCGTGCAGGTCCGTGAGCACGGCGTCGAGCTCGGGCCGGTTCTCGCCCACCAGGTCCGCGAGCCGGCCCGCCGCCGCGGAGGTGCGGGCGAGCAGCTGCTCGAGCTCCTGACGCCGCTCGGCCAGGCTCCCGACGACCACGTTCAGGTCGTCCACCGCGGCGACGAGGTCGTCGTCGCGGTCGGCGAGGGTGCGGGTGAGGGTCTCCGCGGAGTCGAACAGGTCGCGCGCCTCGGCATCCCGGCGGTCGAGCTCGGCGGTCAGGCGGTTCACGCCCCGGACGATGTGGGCCACGTCGCGGCGCTTGCCCTCGGTGATCTGGTTCAGGCTGTCGAGCAGGTCGTCGAAGGCCCGGCCGTCGCTCTCGGTGAACAGCTCGGTCCCGATGTTCTGCAGGTCGAGGACCTCGACCGGCGTGCTGGTGTCCCGGACCACGTCGCCGTCGTGCAGCGGGTGGTCCCAGTCGTCGCCGGTCTCGAGGCGTACCGACTTCGTGCCGAGCACGGTCTCGACGACGATCTCGGCCCGGGTGTCGCCCGAGAGCTCCACGCCGTCGTCCACGTCCATCGTCACCTCGACCTGGCCGTCCTCCTCGTGCACCGAGGCGACCTGTCCCGCCGGGACGCCGGCCACCCGCACGCGGTCCCCCGGGCGCAGCCCGGCGGCGTCGCTGAAGCGGGCGCTGACGCTGTAGCGCCCCTTGAACACGCCGGCGTTCAGGCCCAGTGCGCTGACCACGCCCAGGGCGATGACGACGAGGACGACGGTCCCGATGATCATCGGGTTGCGCTCGGTGAACGACTTCACGGCGTGCCTCCCGCGCCCGTCGCGGTCCGGCCGGCCGTGGCCACCACCGGTGGCAGCGACCCGCCCGCCCCACCGCCGGCCCCGCTCCCGCCCCCGAGGCCGGCGGTGGGGCTGTTCCCGCCGGAGTTGGCGAAGCCGACGATGCCGGCCAGGCCCGGGTTGCCGGCGTCGGCGCCCGAGAGCGGTGACGCCGCACCGGTGAACGGGTCCTCCTGCGCGCAGGTGGTCTGGCCGGCCAGGCAGGCGACCGTGACCCGGATCTGGAACCACTGCCCGTAGCTCGAGATCAGGTGGTACGGCGCCACGCCGGCGGGGAGGGTGTCGAGCGTCTCCGCGAGGGCGTCGCGGTTCTGGGCGAGCGTGCCGAGGATCGCCTCGAGGTTGTCGATGGTCACGTCCAAGTCGCCCCGCTTGTCCTGGACGAGCTGGTCGAGCTGGGCGGAGACCCGGGAGAAGTCGGTGACCACCGATTCGAGGGACTGGTTGCGCGCGGCCAGGTCGTCCGAGAGCGAGGCCAGGTTCCGCAGGGTCGCGTCGACGGCCGAGTCCCGCTCGGCGAGCGCGCCCATCACGGCATCGAGGTTGCCCACGATGCTGCCGACGTGGGTGTCGAGGCCACCGAGGGTGTCGGACACGGTGGCCGCGTCGGTGAGGAGGCCCCGCACCCTCGCCTCGTTGCCCTGGAGCCCCTCGTCGAGGGCCCGGACGAAGGCGTTGGCGTCGCCGGGGTCGATCGACTGCAGCACCGGCCCGAGCGCGTCGAGGAAGGCGCCGACGTCGGCGCCGTCGACGGCCTGGTCGATGGGCAGGGTGCCGCCCGGCTCGAGCACCTCGCCCTCGGTGGCCGGGTACAGGTAGAGGTACTTCTGGCCGAGCACGTTGCGCCAGCGCACGCCCACCTGGGTGGCGTCGCGGAGCTCCACGTCGGCGTCGATGCTGAAGGTGACGACGGCCCGGCCGTGGTCGATGTGGATCGACGTGACCTTGCCCACGGCCACGCCGGCGATCTTGACCTCGTCGTTGACCACGAGGCCCGTCACGTCGTGGAGCTCGGCCTGGTAGGTGGTGCGGTCGGCGAAGAACGTCACGTTGCCGACCTGCGAGATGAGCCAGCCGAGCACCAGGAGGCAGGCCAGGGTGTAGATGCCGAGCTTGAGCAGCACCGAGCCCTCGGCGGCCACGGCGCGGCGGAGGCGGCCGAGGAGCCTCACCCCGCACCCCCCTCGGTCGAGGTGCCCGACGGGGCGACGCCCGCCGCCGCCAGCACGTTGTCGACCAGCGCGCTCACCGGCACGGGCCGGCTCTGGTCCGGCACCGCGGTCAGGCCGTAGAGGTCGTCGGCGAGCTGCTGGGCCGCGGCCGGGCGCTGCGCGGTGGGGATCACCGGCGGCAGCGGCGGCCCGGTCGGCGAGAAGTAGCCCGAGCAGTCGATGGGGCCGCCGAGGGCCAGCACCGCGTCGCGGAAGGCGCTGAAGTCGTCGGGCGTGTCCGCCAGCGCCGAACACAGCACGTCGGTGATTTGGTCCAGGTAGATGAAGTTCTTGAAGTACGCGAAGCCGGAGCCGTCGGGCAGGCGCTCCTGGCTGAGGCCGCCGGCGAAGGCCATCACGTAGTTGGCGAGGCCGTCGACCACGTCGGCCACGTCGGCCTCGTGGGCGATGAGCACCCGCATCACGTTGTCGCCCGACGTCAGGATCCGGTCGAGGTCGGGCCGGGTGCCCTGGAGCAGGTCGGCGAGGTGGTCGCCGAAGCCCTGGAGCGAGGTGAGGGCGCGCTCGAAGTCGGCGCGGGCCCGGTTGAACTCCGGCAGGGCGAGGTTGTTGTTCGCCGAGATGGCGTTGAGGTCGCCGCCGACGCCGCGGATCGCGTCCTGGAAGTCGGCGAACGAGCGCAGGGCGGTGAGCTGGTCGTCGAGGGTGCGGTTCAGCATCGCGGTGGTGGCCGCCCCGCTCTCCCAGCCGGCGGCGATGTCGTCGCCGAGGCCGTCGGCGGTGCGCGACAGCGCGGCGACGAGCTCGGCCAGCTCCTGCTCGTCGATGGCGTCGAGGAGGGGCTGCGCGGCGGCGAACAGGTCCTCCACCTCGGTGGCGGCGCCGGTGTGGGCGATCTCGTCACCGTCGACCAGGAAGGAGCCGCCGGACCCGTCGGGGAAGCTGAGGTCGAGGAACTTCTCACCGAAGATCGTCTTCGGGCGCACGACCACCTCGGCGCCCTCGGGAACGTGGAAGTCGGGGTCGATGGTGAAGCGCACCTCGGCCTCGCGGTCCACCAGGCGGATGGCGTCGACCTCGCCGACGTTGACGCCGCGGTACTTCACGTCCGACCCGGGGATCAGGCCCTGGCCGGCGTGGGGGAACCGGCCCACGAGCTGGTAGCCGTCGTCGTACGCGCCGTAGGCCCACCGCACCGCGGTGGTGACGAGCAGGGCGGCCACCAGCGTGACCCCCAGGGCGACGAGCGCTCGTGGCGCGCGGCCGGCCATCGCCTACCCCACGATCCTCGCGGTGTCCGAGCCCCCCCAGAACACCAGGGAGAGGATGAGGTTCAGCACCACCACGGCGATGATCGAGACCCGGATGGCCCGGCCCGCGGCCTGGCCCACGCCCGCCGGCCCGCCACTCGCGTAGTAGCCGTAGAAGCAGTGCACGAGGGTCACCACGACCGCGAAGAGCATCGCCTTGGCGAACGAGCCGAGGATGTCGATCGGCGGCAGGAACAGGTTGAAGTAGTGGCGGTAGACGCCCGGGCTGAGCGTGAAGAACTGGGTCACCACCAGCTCGGTGGCGAGAAAGCTGGCGAACAGCGCCGCCAGGTAGAGCGGCACCATGGTGATGAGGGCGGCCCACACCCGGGTGCACACCAGGTACACGACGCTGTCGACACCCATGACCTCGAGGGCGTCGACCTCGTCGGAGATGCGCATGGCGCCGAGCTGAGCGGTGAAGCCGGCGCCGACCTGGGCGGCGAGGGCCACGCCGGCGATGAGCGGGGTGATCTCCCGGGTGTTGGCCACCGAGGAGACCACGCCGGTGAAGGCCTCGGCGCCGATCTGCTGCAGGCCCTTGAAGCCCTGCAGCCCGACCTCGGTGCCGGTGAAGAACGACATCGAGAAGATGACGAAGAACATGCCGCCGCCCACCACGAGGGCGCCGGCCCCGATGGTGATGTCGGAGATCAGGCCGACGATCTCCTTGCGGTAGCGCAGGGCCGAGGGCAGGCGCCGCAGGATCATCACGTAGAACCGCAGCTGGTCGTACAGCTGGTTCCACGGGTTCAGCGCGGCGCCGACGGGGCGGCCGAGCCAGTCGATCGTCGCGCTCGACTTGATCGGCGTCGGGGCGGGCGGGGGCGCGGGGGTGGAGGTCGCCATCAGACCTTCTGGGGGACGAAGTTGAAGTAGATGACCGTGAGCACGAAGTTCACGAAGAAGAGGAGGACGAAGGTGATGACCACCGCCTGGTTCACCGCGTCCCCGACGCCCTTCGGCCCGCCCTTGGCGTAGAGGCCCTTGTAGCAAGCGACCATCCCGGCGATGAACCCGAAGCAGGCCGCCTTGACCAGGGCCATCCAGAGGTCGGCGAGCTGGCTGAGCTCGTTGAACGAGGCGAAGAAGCTGCTCGAGCTGACCCCGTTCACCCGCACGCCGAAGAACCAACCGCCGGCGATGCCCGCCGCGCTCACCACCGCGTCGAGCAGGACCGCGAGCAGGGTGGCGGCGAGGATCCGGGGCATCACGAGGCGCTGGATGGGGTTGACCCCCATGACCTCCATGGCCGAGATCTCGTCGCGGATCCGCCGGGCGCCCAGGTCGGCGCACATGGCCGAGCCGCCGGCGCCGGCGATCATCAGCGCCGTGGCGATGGGTGCCTGCTCGCGCACCACGGCCAGCACGAGGGCGGAGCCGAGGTGGGCCTCGGCACCGAGCTGGCGGATGAGCGAGCCCACCTGGAGCGAGATCACCATCCCGAAGGGGATGGAGATGAGGATCACCGGGATCGTGGTGACCTTGGCGAGGAACCAGAGCTGGTCGAGGAACTCCGCGACGGGCCAGGGGCGGCTGAACACCTTGCGCGTCGCCTCGAGCCCGACCGCGGCCATGTTCCCGGTCTCGCGGACCAGGTTCTGGGCCTTGCCGGCCAGCGGGATCGAGGTCGCGGTGGCCATCAGACCGGCGCGTGGTCCCCGCCGGCGGCCGAGCGGGCCTGGGCCCGGGCCACCAGCTCCTTCTCGACGTCGGTCTCCTCGGTCGCCAGCTCGTCCATGCCGATGGGCCCGAACGCCCGCCCGGCGAGGAACTGGTCGATGATCGGGTCGCCGCAGCTCACCATCTCGTCCTTGGGGGCGAAGCGGACGAGGCCGGAGCGGAAGAGCACGCCGATGTGGTCGGCGGTGCGCATGGCCGACGGGATGTTGTGGGTGATGATGAAGAAGGTCGCCCCCGTCTCCTCCTGGGTCTTCTTCACGAGCTCGTCGAGGTAGCTCACCCGCACGGGGTCGAGGCCAGAGTCCGGCTCGTCGAAGAGCACGATCTCGGGGTCCATCGACAGGGCCCGGGCGAGGCCGGCCCGCTTCTTCATGCCGCCCGACACCTCGCCGGGGAACTTCTTCAGGTGGTCGAGGAGGCCCACCAGGCTGGCCTTGGCCAGCGTGATCTCCTTGATCTCCTTCTCCGTCTTGTGGGTGTGCTCCCGCAGCGGGAAGGCGATGTTGTCGAAGATGTTGAGCGAGCCGAAGAGCGCACCGTCCTGGAAGAGCACGCCCATCTTGCGGCGGACCCGCATGAGGTCCTTCTCCCGCATCCTCGTGATCTCCTCGCCGTCCACGAGGATCTCGCCCCGCTCGGGGCGGAGCAGCCCGATGATGTTCTTCAGCAGCACGGACTTGCCGGTGCCGGACGGGCCCATGATGGCGCTGATCTCCCCGCGGGGGATGTCGAAGGTGATGTCCTCGAGCACGGTGTGCGAGCCGAACGACTTGGTCACGCCGCGGAGCGAGATCACGC